>Ga0209297_1000209_pt1 | contig 39826 bp, 24 predicted proteins | sample S_130805_MF_Meta_FD_187322 | JGI IMG/M metagenome (GOLD analysis project Ga0209297, IMG submission 187322) | Freshwater microbial communities from Lake Simoncouche, Canada to study carbon cycling - S_130805_MF_MetaG (SPAdes) (version 2) | ecosystem: Environmental > Aquatic > Freshwater > Lake ...
AACCAATAATATTATAGCAGATATAAGCACAGATGGTATAAGCGTGTCACCTTCTGATAGATTAAGAATAACGCACAATTCTGTTCGCGCTACAAACTATGGTATTGAAGTAGTAGATGATGCAACCACTGGTTTAGACACGCCTACTAATCTTGTAGTATCTCATAATAAAATTTATGAAACACATAGTGCTGGTATTGTGTTCAACACTGGAGATGCAATAGCAAATAGCGAGCAGATATATCACAGTGCAAGATATACAAGAGACGTAAGTGTAACAGACAATTTAATTGAAAGTTATAATGGTAGTGGTATATTGCTTTCTTTTACAAGAAACACAAGTATAACTAACAACTCTATTAGAAATGTACAATTGATAGGCATCTCAATTGTAGACGGTAGTGGGTCTATTACCAACAATTTTCTTTCAAACGTAGACGGTACAGGTATAACAGTCACACCAACTATATCAGAATTATGTATTGTTGATAGTAATTTCATAACTGAATCGTGTGCTAATGCACCGTTTGGTTATATAGACGCTTTCTTCGGCCCTACCGCTGCTCCAAGACCAACACGTATTTCTATATGGTTTCCAGGCTTAGATTATCTTGAAGGCAGTATAGTACAGACTTTAAAAGACGGTAAATCAAGAGTATATAAGAGCTTAACAAGTGGTAGATCTATAGGCAATAGTGCAGGCGGGCCAAGCGGTATAGGACAATCTATACTTGATAATAATATTACTTGGTCTTATATAGGTGACTTTGAAACAGTAGATCAAGGTGAAGTACATATATTAAACAATGTAGTTACTGCATCAATTGACGGGCTTGTTCAATCAGATGGTATAGTAACAACTAAGAAGTTTAATTTTCCAAATCTTTATAGTATTTTCGTGGAAAAAGGAGGAAGATTGAGGTGGTGTGATAATATAGTACCGTCGTTCACAAGAGAAAGAATACAAGGCTCTGTAGAGCGAGGTGCGTTAACACCCTTAAAGGTGTATATAATTGCTACTGTACTAAACGAAAAAAATAACAAACACGGCGGCTACGAAGGTTTAGATACATTTACTATAAATTACGATAGTTACGCTCAAGGTAGCCCCGCAAGAGAGTTCATAGGCGATAAATCTCCAATAATTGGTAGCTGGGATGTAGCTGATAAAATATGGAACACAAACTTAAACACAAACCCTTATCTTGGTTGGGTTTGTGTTTCGGGTGGTAGCCCTGGTCTTTGGGAGCATTTTGGTTATGTTGGTGATAGTGCAACTACAATACTACTACCTCCTTCTGGTGTTGATTCTTTAAATCATGAAGTCGTTTTAGGTAGAGATACCAGACTGTCTAATAGACGTGCACCCTTAAGCCATTCATCTACACACGGTAGTACAGGCACCGACCCAATAACACCACAATCTATAGGAGCTCTTAAGAGTTCAAATAATCTAACAGATATTGCAAACGTTGAACAAGCTCGTATAAATTTAGGGTTGGGTACATTATCTAAATACAATATACCACCTAGCCCTGAAAACGGTCAGTTGCTGACATTTAGTGCGTCTACTAGCGCTCTGATGTGGACAAATCCAACAGGTACAGTGCAGACTAATAAGTTTACACTAGATGTGGGTGATGGTGTATTAACCTCTTATACAGTGGTTCACAACTTAGATAACTCTGATGTAATTGTACAAGTTTATTCTAAGAATTCTTACAATCAAAATACAAGAGATCCAATAAGTCATACAGTAACTATAAATGATTCAAATACAATCACCGTAACGTTTTTAGATATTATAGATAGAGATCAATGTAGAGTTATTGTAATGAGCTAAAATGTATGCTACATGATAAGTATCACAGAAGCAATCATCACTCTCTTTCAACAGAGAGTGAGACATATATCGATGCTGGCTTAGATACGATAGCGTCACCTGAACAGCCGTTTCAAGGAGATTTCGTTATAAACGGGGCTATTGTATCTACACAGAGTACTAATACTCAATCAGCAGCGTTTATACAAAGTGTTTCGTGTGGAGTTGTATTGAGTGCAGGTAATTATTCTATTGAAAGTTATGGACCTGGTAAGTTTGACAATGATATAAGTGTCGGTTTTCTTGAATTAACTAATACAACACTCAAGGTACCGCTTGAAGGAGTATCAGTTACTGATAAAGTTTTATTTATTGATAATAAAGGTTCAAGAAAATGTTTAAGATTGTGGGATTTAAGTACGCCAGTAGCAGAATTAAAATTACCACCTCGCTTCACACTACAACCTAATATATCACATTTAAAATTTCAAGAAAACGGAAGTTTAGTAGAAAGCGCCTCACTATCATGCCAGGCTTATGGTTACGGTGAAATATCATACCAATGGTATGGTAACGGCGCGTTACTAACAGGTGAAAACAATAAAACATTAACAATCAACACTACCGGCATTTACTTCGTACAAGCAAAAAGTACAGATATTACAACAAGTGAATCTCACACAATCAATAGCGTACGGGTTGTTTATTATGACAAACCAAGCGCTCATGATGATTACGTCACAGCATTACCTTATGATGTCACTATTATAAATGCTCTTGAAAATGATATAAGCTATACGGGGGCTAGTGTATATGAATACACACAGCCTGGTTACGGCATTGTAAATTTTGATGAAAGTACGAATCAATTTTTATATACCCCATCACTAAAGTATAGAGGGAAAGATTCATTTAGATATTATATAAAAGATAGTCTTGAAAGAATCTCATGCGCAACTGTATTTCTTTCATGTGTTATTGAGCCTTGTAAAGCTATAGATGATAACATAAGCGTAAATTTACGTACTCCAACAACATTTAGTATAGGTATAAACGATATAAAAGGAACACTACAACATTCTATTATATATAATACCTCCCCCATGTATGGTTCGTTAACTTTAAACAAAACAACACAACTAGCCACGTACTACCCTACAGATAGATTTAAAACAACAGATAAATTTTATTATATAATAAGTGATTCATCAGGTAACGCCTCCACCGCAACTGTAGTGTTGAGCGCAGAGTATATACCATTAATATCAAACAATGATATTGTAACAGTTGACTTTATAAAGTCGACTCAGTTTAATATATTTGATAATGATAAAGCAGGAAGCTTTACGTTTACATTAGTATCTTTTACATCAACATCAAAGGGTAATCTAACATTAAACTCTACAACTGGCGATTGCGAATATAAACCGTCTATTAGCTTTACTGGAATAGATAAGTTTGAATACACATTAACAAACGAAACAGGAGATAAAGTTACTTCAACTGTAACTTTAACATCACAGCCACCATTAAACTGGCAGTATGGTGCGCTAACAGATCAAGGCCTATACCCAATTGGTTGGCAAAACTTACAATGTGAAAACCTAACAACAACATGGTCAACTGTTACATGTCTATCAACAACAGATACATTCTATTAAGATAGATACCCGTATTAAACGCTTTTCTGAATAAATAAATAAATATGCCAAGGATACCTGATTTACCTGTAAGTGAAGTTGATATCAAGAGTGTAGATGTGTTTCCGTACTATACTGTTACAGATGATACGACTAGACATGCATCTTTTGCAACTTTATTTCAATCTGTATCAAGTTATTTAGTAGGTAAATATGCAGACAAATCAACAGTGGATTCAATAGATAGTAGATTACAGAATACTATAACTCAGTTAATACCTACATCTGTAAATGCGTCGACGTGGGTGTTAGCTAATTCAAGTAACTATACACTTTGGCGGACGTGGTTGTTAGACAATAGTGCTAAGCTTGCCCAAACATCTACTATTGTAGCTTCAGGCAGTAGTGTATGGTCGACAAAAGATTGGGTTACAGAGAAAATAAATGGTATAACATCAAACTTAACACCTGCAAAGACAACACTACCAACACTACCTGGTATTTCACAATACCCTATAACGGGGTACACAAGCACGGCACCTGAAAATTATTTTGTAGTTCTTGATGGTCTTATTCAATCCCCTGGTGTTGATTATACAATTATCTCACCATTAACTGATACTGGTGCTCAGATTAAATTATTACCAACACCGTCAAGAGTTCAAACGCTCACTGTATTAGCTTATCGTACCACGCAAGCAAATTTATCTGGTATAGAAGGTATAACAGTACTACGTGATGGCGGAACAGTTGGATCGTACGGTGATGTAACAAAGCTAAATGTACAAGGTCGTGGTGTAACGGTATCTCGTACCGGTGCAACAGTGACATTTGATATTTCAGGACTAGACGGTACACCTAAGAGTGTAGCTATTCAACAAGGTGGAGGCACAGTTGTACCAAACATTACTTGTTTAAATTTTTCAGGTGATCTACTAAACACTATTACGTATGATCTGCCAGCACACAGAGCTAATATAACAACTAAAACACAATCACAAAATACAAGTTTTAGCGGTATACAGATTAGTGATAACAATATATCTAAAGGCACAACGTTTACCAATTTAAATTTTATAGGTGCAAATGTTAATGTAGTATCTTCCGGTTCTAATGCTATTGTAAATATACCGTGTATTAGTTCTATACTATTACAGAACGCTGGTACTGATTTAGGTGGTGTTACAGCTATAAATTTTCAAGGTAACTCTATTGTTGCTGCAAAAGACGGAAGTACAGCAATTATAACAGTTAATAGTCAACCAAGTACCCCTATACCCGCAGTAGTAACGCAGAGTGCTTCCTGGGTAACAAGTACAAGCGCTATTAAAGATCAATCATCAAGCTGGGTTGTTGAGAATAGTAGTAAAGCAGCTCGTGGTTGGATAAGTGTGCAAACAACACACAACACTCAAGTAACAGGTATAACAGCTCTTGATTTTGTAAACGCTTCAATTCAAAACGTTACAGACAATAAAGCAACAATATCCTTTGATACTGACGGTATGGTAGCCCCTGTAGTTACAAGTTTTAGTATTACTAATAGTGCTCAAGATAGTAAAAACACGATATATACAATTCAAGGCTACACAAATAATTTTGCTTCAAACTATCTCGTTACAGTTGCAGGTAAATTTATAACACCTGCAACAGACTATATAATAACATCACCCAACAAGATTGTATTTAATCCGTCAAAGATTAATACAGGAGATATTGTGGTTGTTTTAGCATATCAAACTAGCTTACAAGCAACAAACACATTATCTCTTACAGGTCTAACCCCTGTAATTACTCAGCTCTCTGGTAATGATATAACTACAGTCTACGCATTAAACGGTTACACTACAAATAATGCAGCTGGCTATATGGTTATATTAGGCGGTTTAGTGCAAACACCTTCTGTAGATTATTATATTGCAAATAATTCAATTAATTTTACATCACCTGTTCCGGATGGTATTACGGGGGTTGTATACGCGTATCAATCTATGCCAGGCAACTCTTTATTAGGACCTGATCAAATAGGTGCATTATCAATAAGAGGTGGTAATTTAGCAGGTAATTTAAACGTTAATGGTGACGTTTCTTGTAGTGTATTAACTACATCAGCAAATGCAATTATTGCAGGTAGTACGCGAACAGGTTCGCTACACTGTGAGACAGATATATCAACAAATATTTTACATGCTACCAACATACAGTCAGCAAGCGCAGTAGTTAATACATTGGCTGTATCAAGTTTAAATGTAGATCATTTAAAAGTTTTAGATAAACACTTCTTCAATTTAACACCAGCTGGAGGTTCAAACAATAATACCACACTAGATATAAACGGGGGTTTATCAGGACTTCGTGTTAATGAAGTTTATAATATTACATTTAGTGGGGTTACGAGACCTTATGACGGAACTGCTAAAATAACAGGTTCATCAATTTTAGATAGTCAAGATCGTGTATTAGTAGCTAACAGTGATATATACATTACATGGCCTGCTGGATCTGCACATAGTATGCCACAAACTGTATCGTTTACTATACCCGCACCGCCTGATGGAGTAGTGAAGTTAAGATTAGATGGTACACAAGGTAAAATATCAGGAGTGACAGGATTTAAACTATAATAATTTATGAGTATTACGAGATTATCTGACAAATTAACAACATTTAATACGTTAAATGTAAATACACTAGTCTTTGGAGATGGCACGACGGTTACATCTGCAAGCGCTACAGCAGAAAGAGTTACTTTTCTCGCAGATGTGAGAAGCGGTACAAATGGGTCCGTGCTAGCATGTGTGAATGATAGATATCTTGTCTCACAAAATGGAAGAAATACACATGGCACAGGCGTGACACCTCCATCACAACAGCCTGAACCGCTACACACACAATACCCAGTTTTTAACGATAATTATCTTGTTAAAAATCCAGAGGTGAAGATAGTAAAAGTGCAGACTACAGTATCATCTTCTGCTGTATTATTATCTGATGGAACATTATGGTTCACAGGCTTAGCTGCTTACTTTTTATTAGGCACAAATAATAATACAGGTATCTTTCAGAAAGTACCATTTGAAACAGGAGCTGTCATTACAGATTTTAGCATATCTACTTCACCTGAAAATGTAGATATACAAAATGAATCTGCTGAATCATACATTGCGATGAGTGCAGCAGGTAAAGTATATACTTGGGGTAATAACAGTGAAGGTGAATGTGGTCAAGGACATTTTAATAAAGTTTCTTTACCTACACGTGTAGCAAATTTTGATCATAAACAAGCTAAACAAGTACATACTGTTTGCTCTACATACACACCATACAATTGGACATTTAATGCGTATGAAGAGTATGCAACAAGAACAGCTATAAGTGTTATATTATTTACTGACGGTACGGTACATGCTTGCGGTACAAATAAGCGAAATGTACTATCTAGACCTATTGACAATTACGGTGGTGTTGGTATTATGCTACCAAGTACGACAGCAAAATATAACACTTTTGCTGCGTTAAAATTGCAAGGTAATACAGCAGTTAGTAATATAGCAAAGATAGTAGTAACTAATAACACGCACAATATTTTTCTACTCGATAATACAAGTACATTATTAGGTACAGGTAGCAATAGATCCGGTCAGCTTGCATGGTCACCAATATCCGATTTTACACCTTTTGCTCGACCTGTTTTGACAAATGTTAAAAAAATTGCAGTAGCGGGAGACGAGAGAGAATCTTCTTGTATAGCAGTACTAAATGACAACTCTATAAAAACATGGGGTAGCAACACATATGGACAGCTTGGAATAGGCTCTATTACAGCATCACGGGAGACTCCGCAGTTACCGTTAGGCCCTACAGGTACAACTAATGTGTTGCACACAGATGTTAGTGATGTATTTAGTACTACAGGTTATACATCCCGCATAATACACGGAATTATCAAACAAGACGGAAGCGTGTGGTTGGTTGGGTTTAACGAAAATGATACTGGTATAATACCGTTGGGGATAACAAATAGTACACACTTAACTAAATTTACAGAAATACCACATTTTAGATGTAATTTTAAAAGTGTTAAAATAAATGCACCCAACAATAAACCTTCAGATATTATAGTATTAGACGTGTTTGGTAGTGTATATAAAGGCACTTTAAGTTCAAAAGTTTTAGAGTTAGTTTTTTAGTAATTAGTGATGTGGATTTGGGGACAGTTAGACTAAATAATAACATTACGTATGTTATCAGCAAGTCTTACATGCCCAAATCCAGATTCAGTGTCAAATTACCCAATATTGACACCTGATAATAACACATTTTTAATAGCTGAAAATAAAACAGATCAAAATACATTCATCACGGGATTAATACAGCTTTCTTCTGCTATTTTAAACGCCGGTGTACCCTTAACCAATACTTTAGTTGATAATTGGGTTATCAGCAACAGCTCTAACATCAGTGCATCTACTGCATGGTTTTTAGCAAACAATGTACGTTACGGTAGAGTTGTAACATGGTTGGCTACAAATAGTGCAAATATAACAAATGCCGCTTCTTGGATAAAAAATAACAGTGCAGAAATCGCAAATAGAGAGATTACAGGAACATATAGTGTTGGTATAAACGTTACTGATGTAAATGAGTATGTAGAGGTAACACACAATTTAAACTCAACAGCTCCTTTAGTTCAAGTAACTGATTCAACCCATCAACAGGTACCGGTCAAGATAACTATTATAAACTCTAACACAATTGGAGTTAAAGCAGATACTCAAGACGTATACAATGTCACCATTATAGGTGGTATGGTTGAATTATCAGGGGGTGTAGGATACTCAATAGACAGTACTCCATATGCTAACTGGGTCATCCAAAATAGCTCACTTGTCAATACACTCGCTGAGAAGGTAGAGACACTATCATCTACAGAGTTTCTAGAAGATAATGCACTAACGTGGGTAATGCAGAATAGTAGTAAGGTTAACCAAGCAGTTTCATGGTTTCAGATACTTACAGCAGTAAGAGAGTCACATGACGCTATAGAACAATCTGTGCTTACATGGGTTGCTAATAATAGTGCAGCAGTTACAGATTTATTGCTAGCAAACCTTGCTGACTTCAAGACATGGGTAATACAAAACAGTAGTTCGGTAGATCAATCTTATGATTGGTATACTAACTTATCATCTGAAGTTAGTGCAGCAACATCATGGGTGTTGAGTAACACAGCAAATTTTGAAGTTGTTAAATTATCTCTCAATGATGCATTAAACAATTCAAACGACGCAATATCTTGGATTGAAGATAATCAAGCTAAGATAACTGAAACAATAAACTGGTCTGATAGATCTAGCGCTATTGATACAAAAATCAATACACTATCTACTACAGTGAATGTATTGACCGGAGTTGCACAAGGTGCAATACCTGTAACAGCTTGGTGGAACTCACAAAGACAATTAGTAGACAATGTAGCTGCGTGGGTTGCAAGTACTACATCAACATGGGTTAGTCAAATACATATTGAAGCTGTAGAATTACTGTTTAACCCGTTTAAAACATGGGTAGAAGAAAACAGTGCGGTTCTTATGGGGTTAAACGGTGTTAACTTCTCAAGTAATTCAACTAGTACATGGATTGAAACAAATTCATCTAGCTTAACAGACGTTGACGATTTAAAGAGTAAATTTGAAGACATACTTGCTTTACAACAGCAAGTAGATGATTTACGTAGTGTAATAGTTGAGTTTGATGATACACATAGGTGGGTTTCAGATAAGAAACAAGACATTCAACAGAGTGTAAATAATTTAATAACAGTAACCAGCACAGTATCTACAGCAAATAGTACTATACAGAATATAACTAATAATATTGCTGATATTAAAAACGTTATTGAATCTTTAAATACATCTACTGATTTAAACACTACAACTACTACAGCAGTACAAGATTGGTTGACTGAAAATAGTGCAAGTATAGTAGCTGTTAATTCTTGGGCATTACAAGCATCTACAACACTTATAAATCTAGTAGAAAGTAACGAGCAATCAAGCAAGTCTCAGGTAGATTTTAGTGTATTAAGCGGCTGGTTTAAACAAAACACTAACAAACTTGACTCATTACTTGGTAGTGATGTAGCTACTAACGCTCAAATAAGTGAAATTAATAAGCAACTAACTCAAATTGAATCTTCTTTACAACAAATAAAAGATGATGAAGCAATTACATGGGTTGCAAGCAATAGCGCAAACTTATTAGAAATAATTTCTCAAGTAGTAAGTACGAGAGATTTAACTAAAAATGTAAACTCTTGGGTAGTTTCTAAGTCAGCAGAATTAGCTAATACATTATTAACTTTTAATGATATAACCACTAAAGTAGCAACTATAAGTGATATAAACGGTAAAGTAACATCACTTATAACAAATGTTAACGGTATTGAATTAAAACTGCCTATATATGATAACTTAGTAAGTTGGGTAACATCTTCAAGTTCTACACTTAAAAATACAGCAGAAACCGTAAATGTTTTATTAAGATCAAAGCAAATAACTGAAAACACATTTGCAAGCGTACAATCTAGTATAACAAACCTAACAAACGTAGTAAACAATACAGTTGTTGACGTAAAAAATTTAACTGCATGGACAGTAAATGTAAGTAGTACAATAGATACAGCTCTTAATGAAGCAAATAAGCTAAACGTTAAACTACTTGAAACGAGTAACGAAATAGAAAATCTCAACACAAGTAACTCAACACTTATTAAAGATATTTCTTTTTTACGTTTGAGTGCAGCAGCAGAAAATAATAAAACAAAAGACGCGCTTGCATCGCATAACTTACAAATTCAAGAACTTAAAGATGTAAGTGAAAAGAGTATAAAAGATATAGATTTGTTAGTAGTTTCTAAAACATCTACTGACCAAGGTCAAACAGCAATATCACAAAGAGTAGAAGTACTATCAAAGAACGTTGATACATTAACAGTAAATGTAGAAAATCTTGTTAAAAACGTAAGCAATAGTAAACTTGAATCACAAAATACTTTAACGGAGATAGATTCTTTAAAGAAAAGTATATCTAACCTTTTAGTTAACTTAGCAGACACACCCTCTAGTGTAAGTGCTGTTGATACAAGGGATATATCTACTAAAGTTACAACAGTAACAGAGGGGCTAAACACACTAAAAACAGTTGTTGATAGTCTCTTAAGAGAAAGATCTAATATAACTTCTACAAAAGATAGTATAGCAAATACTATTGAAGAGTTGAGGTCTTACTTTAATAACATTACAGGTGAACAGGCTAAGTCTTTATCTGCTTTACAGAGTACAGTAGAAGGTATAGATGCATCTACTAAAAATATAACTACAGATATAGGTACATTCAACAGCACTCTTATAAACACAATTAGTGATGTTGAAAATATTAAACAGAGTCTGCAAGACCTACAGAAGACACAAAGTGCAGTAATAGAACTTAACCAAAAAGTTAAAACATTAAGTTCAAATATACCTGTATTGGAATCTAAAATAAATGAGTTAGATTCTACTACAAAAGAGACCTTAACACAAACTAAAAGTGTAGCTGAAAAAGTTACTGAAACAACTTGTGTAATTGAAAAGGCTGTAGGTGATATTGAGACATTAAAATCATCTGATACAAAAAAATCATTTGATATTGTAAACGTTAAGAATGATGTAAACTCTATTAAACAATCTAACATTACAGCTTCTGTACGTTTAGACAATGTAGAAAACAACACAACTAACTTAACAAAAACAGTTACAGAATTAGAAGATCAAGTACTGAAGAGTGCAGATATATCTTCAATTGCATCTGCAGATATAGCTAATCTTAAACAGCAACAGAGCAATGTAAATGAAACAATAACTAAAGTAATAGTTGAAACAAAGAATTTAAAACAAGATGTTATATCTAACACAGCTGTATTACAAGATACAGTAAAAGTTATATCTAATAACATCAATAGTATTATTGCAGATGTTACACTATTAAAGAATACACCTGCTACACAAAGTTTAAGTGTTGAGAGTTTTGACGACAGTGAATTAAACGGTAATATTAATACTGTAAAAACAGCTATTAATAGCTTACTAACAGATCTTAATAAACTAAAAGAAAGCAGCCAACAGATAGGTAATAAATTAAGTGAGGTTGAAAGTAACACACAATTAAACTTAACTGTTGTTGACAATAGATTTAAAGACACTCAAGCTAACGTAGATGCTGTTGTTTCTACAGTGTCTAAACTAGAAACAGATATAACTTCTACAAAGCTAACAACTAGCAGTATACTAGACACTCTCAACAAGCTTAAAGGGGTTGATATTGATACTTTAAATCGAGTTGAAGCAGTAAAAAGTGTTGTCACAGCTTTAACTGGTAGAATCTCTGAAGTTGAAACACTTATTAGCAAGATAAATTCTGCTGAATTAACAGAATTACATAATCAAAACGAAAAGTTAAAAATAGAAGTAGCTGGTGTTAAATTAACGACAATTGATATTAAAGATAATCTTAATAAAGTTTCGTCTGATTTAGCTAAAACAAAAATAGATTTACAAGATCTTAAAACTCAACAAGATAGCAATACACCTACTAATGATACTGTACTTGCTAGCACACTTGATGATGTTGTTAAATTAAAAGATGATCAACAATCTACAGCAGCTGAGCTTGTTAACTTAAAAGGGGTGTTGAGTGCGGTAGATGCAAAAAACAAAGAAGCGACTGCATCTATTGTAAAAGATTTAATAACAGTAAAAGATTCCACACAGAATATTGTTACAGATGTAAATACATTAAAAGAAAATTTCAATAAACTTGAAGAAAAAGCAGAACAAAATAACAGTTCATTGTCTAGAATTGTTACAGACTTAAAAGCTACAGATATAAAAATTAGTAGCGATATAAAAGAAATAAAAAATAGTGTAAACAATATACCTCAGATAGATTTAACAGATAAAATATCTAGTATAGACAATTCTATTAGTAAGATTGCGCAAGAACTAGACAGTACTAAAAACATACAAAATACCTTATCTGCTAACTTAGACACAACATCTAGTAATGTAGGTAATATTGCAAGCGAATTAAACACTATTAAGGTGTTAGCTAGCAAGAGTAATGTTGATGTTATTAAGCTAAAAGAATTGTCTGACAACCTTCGTAAAGACATCAATAATATTAATACATTAGTTGATGAGTCTTTTAACACGGGTAAATCAACAAACAATAACACACAAGGCACTATTAGTACGCTTGTAACTAACTTAACAACCCTACAAAGTAAAGTTGACTCTATCAACAATGATATTTTAAAGCTAAAAGCTCTTAATATAAAAGATAGCACTCAATCTATTATAGCTGATATCAGTAATGAGCCTCTCAATACTAATATATTGAATGATATTGATGAGCTTAAAAAATCATTAAACTTAGTTCAAGATAGTGTTAATACGCTTACTGCTAGTGTTGAAGGTAATCTAAAAAATATTAAAGTTGTATTAAATGAAACTAATAACAACACTAAAAAAACAACAGAAAAGTTAGTTATAGACTCAATTACATTACTTGAAGGTAAAATACAAAACACTATTGATAGTGTAGCAACAACAGTTCAAACACTTACAACTAGTATATCAGAATTAACAATTAAATGTAATAGAGATATATCAACTTTATCTAAAGAAGTAGATGATATAAAACTAAAAGTAAGAGTTTCATTAGACACTATTAAAGCAGATACAAATACTTCTGTAACTAACGCTAAAATAGACATTAACTCTTCTATAGAAGCTCTTAAGTTAGAAACAGAAGCATCTCTAGACGCACTTAGAGTTAATACGGAAACCTCTATAGATGATGTAAAAGCTTTAGTAGATACAAATAAAGTAGAAGCATCTGCTTTAGTAGAAACGCTCAGAGTAAATACAAAGACGTCTATAGATAATCTTAAGACAAACATAACAGAAACTATAAAGTCAATAGCACCATCAATAGATAGTGTTAAGATAGAGACTGAAAACATTAAAAACACGCTTTCTACTCTTCAAGTTGAAACGCATAATTCTCTTGAAAGTGTTAAGAGTAACACAAACGCTTCTATAAACGCAGTAAAGTCAGCTGTAGATGATGTTAAAACATCTATTGTAGAACTTAAAAATAATAATTCATTAAAAAGTATTGTTATTACAGATAATAAAGATGCAAGTGAATTACTTAATGCAGTTAAAGCAGATATACTAACTTCTATAGATGTAGTTAAAGCAGATACACAGGGTTCTATTGAAGCAGTTAAAGTAGATACTAAAACTGCTATAGATAGTGTAAAAGCTGAAACAGTATTTATTAAGTCAACGCTTAATACCAATAAGACAGACACACAAACATCTATAGAAAATATTAAATCCTCTATAGATAATGTTAAAGTTAGTACAAACACTTCTATAGACATTATTAATGAATCTTTAAAGAATATTAATTCTTCTATAGATCTAGTAAAATCTGACACAAAAAATTCAATAGAAACTGTCAAAACAGACACATTAAATTTAATAGATAATGTTAAAGCTGAAACTGTGTTTATTAAGTCAACGCTTAATACCGTTAAAAATGATACAAAACATTCTTTTGAAAATGTTAAAGCCTCTGTAGAAACCGTTAAAGCTGACACACAAACTTCTATTGAAGATATTAAAAAGAGTACACAAACTTCTATTGAAGCAGTTAAATCTTTAATACAAACTACCACAAATGCTTCTATAGAATCTGTTAAGACAACTTTAGAGGCTGTAAAGACAGATACATTATCTTCAGTAGAGTCTGTTAAAGCAGAAACAAAAGCTATTGTATTGTCTCTTAACACTATTAAGGACGATACAAAAGCTTCAATAGACACTGTTAAATCATCAATTGATAGCGTAACTGCTTCAGTTGAAGATATTAAATCTGCAGCAAATACATCACTTGTAAAATTTAATACTTCATTAGTTAATGATGTTGAAAATTTAAAATCTGCTAGTGCAGTAAATGTTTCGTTTGTAACTAAAGCTTATAATACAACAACAGAAAACACTGTAAGTATTAATTTATTAAAAGAAAAAATAACTGCAGTTATAGAAGATATATTAGCAATTAAACAAGCTATAGCTAATACAACTGTAACAACTTCTCTACCAGAGACAATTACAAATGTAACAACTGTAAGCGGAGATGCTGTAGATCTCAAACCTATAATTTTAAGTGTAGAGAATTTAAAAGCATTTAATCTGAAGTTAAATTCAGACATATCTACTTTAAGAGAATCTAATTTAAAACTTAGTAGTAAAATTGATAATACAGAAAAAGAAACATTAAATCAAAGTCAAGTACTCGAAACATTATCTGTAAGCAATGAGAGTGTTAAAAAGACTCTTGAAGACATTAAAGTGTTAACAAGTAAGTCAATTACTGATACATCAAAATTAAGCATAGACAATAATAAAACAAGTGCAGAATTAGAAAGTGTACGTAGTAGTATTAAATTACTAACTACAAATCTTAATAATATCAAGAGTGCTATAGACTATACAGATGTTATAGAGAAATTAAAAACAGCCAATAACAATATAGAGAGCTTGGTCTCTAAGCTACAGACATCAGTTAATGAACTTAATGATAAAGTTGAAAAATTAGATAAAACCAATCAACTAACTAATACAGCTGTAGCCGTTATAGAAAATAATCTAAACAGTCTAAAACAAGACGTTAAAGATATTAAAGAAAATACTGATGCTGTTAAAATAAACACACGTATTGATTTAGTGGTTGATCAAGTATCTAACAATTTAGTTTCAAATAAACAAACTACTGAAAAATTAGATGCAAATATTAAAGTTGTTGAACTTGTATCAAATAAGATTAGTAGTGATGTTTCTGTATTAAAGAATAAAGAAACTGCTACTTCCACAAAACTAGAAGAACTTACAAATTATACACAAACATCACTTAAAGATATTAACAATACATTAAAGAGTGTTAATAGTATTAGTGACAAGGTAGACTCACTTGCAACAAAAACAGCAGATACTGCTAATATAGTAGATGTAAAAGTATCTACTATATCTAACGCTATTACAACTTTACGTACAGATATAGAAACTGTTAAAAAGAGTGTTCAAGAGATATCTACAAAGTATGATGAACTTAAAAAGGTAACTAAAGAAGCAACAAGTACATTAACAGTAGCTCAGACACCAATTGTAGAAGATAAAAATAACTGTGTATTAGTTGATGATAAGATCAATACTGTAATACAAACGGTTAATTTCTTAAAAGACTATACAAACAAATTAACAATAGACCTACTTAGCGTTAAAACTAGTAATACTAAACTAGCAACTGATTTAGTAACTCTTAAAGTTATTAATCAAACACCTACATCTAATGATAATGTAGTAATTGATCGATTGACTCAGCAAGTAAATACATTAAATGAAACTGTTAATAGTTTAGCAGACAGTAGTGCTATTACAAGCACAGTACAGGAATTAAGCAACAAACTACAGAAATTAACAAATACTTTAGATCTCGTAAGGATAGATGTAAGTTCTTCACAAAATAATGCTGTACTTACAAAAGCTTTACAAACAAGAGTCAACAGTGTTGTTGAGAATGTTGATTCTTCAAAAGAACTTGTAATTAAATTATCTATTCAAGTAAATAAGCTTGACGAACAAATAACAGATATTTTTAATACTGTTAAAAATGCTTTAACGCGTATAGAAGTGCTTGAAGCAAATACAAGCACCCATAAAGATCAAATTTCAAAACATTCTTCTGAGATTCAAGCTGTTAATACAGCAGTAAGTATTTTAGCACGTACTTCTCAAGTAGCCAACGCTTGGGTTGCTGCAAATGCTGAAAACGTAAATACAGCTTTAGCTAAACTAAATAAAATAGAAAGCATAACTGAAACTATAGAGACTCTTAAGAGTGGGGTAAATAGTAATAGTACTTCTATTTTAAATAATACAGCATGGATTACAAGTGCAGGCAAGAGTGTTGAGACATGGATTTCAACAGCTAGTTCTAAACTCAATGCAATCGGTACATGGATAGATAGTAATAATAGTATTGTACCTCAGAAGTCAAATCTTGCAATAACCGCATGGTTTGATACAAATAGTGCGGCTCTCGAACAAACATTAACATGGGTGGCTTATCTTACAACACTTGAAGAACGTTCTGCTGTAACAGCTAAGATTTCAAATAATACAGAGACGCTGTACGGGCTTACATCTGCAGAAGAGTGGATCTTAGCTAACTCTAATGATACTCTACAGGTTGTAAGTTGGGTAATGGCAAACAGTGCTGGTATCTTAAATCGTACAGCAGCTGGTAATGTTGCTTTAAGCCTTGCAACTACCAACAACACTTGGTTGACTGCAAATAGTGCAGTATTGCAAAATACAAGTAGTTGGACAACACAGAACAGCAGTATTACTAATACAGTAAGATCATTAACAACATGGTTAACAGCAAATTCATCAATTGTTACAAATTTAAATGATGCTGTTCAAAGTGTACAGAACAGTTTATATAATAACACTACATGGATTAATTCAAGCGCTGTTAGACTAAACAGTACAGCAACGTGGGTTAATAGTAATAGTAGTAGAATTTTACAAGGTGTTGCATTAGCAGAATCATATCATAGTGATTATGATTATTCAAAACAGTTTATTGCAGACAATGCACAGAATATATTACAATGGAATAGCTGGCTTGCAAACAACAATCAAAAATTAACTCAAGTAGCAACATGGGTATCCATATTGACCGCTGTTCGTGAGCAGCACGAATGGCTTGAAGACGCAGTATTCAACTGGGTGCAGGTTAATAGTGCATCACCCTTATTTACATCTAATCTAGATGTTACTAATTGGGTTGTATATAATAGCGCAGATATAGCTGCTGTACAAGCATGGTATGGAAGCGTTAAAGACAATCTCGACACTTATGGCAGATGGGTATTTGAACATCTAGCTGACCTACACAGTGCTGTTACATGGGTAAACGCAAACAGTAGTCAGATACAATCAACTCAAAGTAATGTTTTTAAAACGCTGATGTATGCTACATCAGCTAATGAATGGATTAATTACAACAGTGACAGACTATTAAATACTACAAGTTGGTTAACAACAAATAGTTCTCTCATTGCAAGTTCATTAAAAGCTACTGATTGGTTTGTAAAATCAAACACAGACGGCCCTGCGGCATTAAATTGGGTTATATCAAATAGTTCGTATATAAATGATGCAGCTCAATGGATGCATATGTTATCAGGAGTGACTGAAACACATGAACACCTTGAAGATCAAGTATTTGCATGGGTACAGGCAAACAGTAATATAACGTGGGTTGCAACATGGATACAAGTTAATAGCGCGTTATTATTTGATGTTTGCACATGGGTACAATCTCATAGTGCAAGATTTGATGATATTGATACATTTATAGACAGTAATAGTTCAACTATTATTGGTGCAACTGTATGGACAATGTCTAATTCAGCAGATATACTTGATGCTGACCAATGGGTGTTTGCAAATAGAGATAATCTTGATGCATTATACACACATTATGCGCCTATTAGTGAAAGAGTAATAACTGCAGTAGATTGGGTTGAAACAAATGGTATACCTGTTGTAAATGCTACTAATTGGGTTATTAAATGGAATGAACGCGTAGAAGCAGCAACAGAGTGGGTTGAGCAGTTTAGTGGTGTTGTTGAAAATACAGTTGTATGGGCTGCAGCTAACAGTGCTCATTATGATCAAGCATATGCATGGGTAACAACCGGTTCAGTTGAAGTAAGAAACTTACGTAGCAATGTTGACTACTTGCTAACAGCTACAGAGCCGTCTATAGCATGGTTTGAAAGATTTAGAAGCATGTATTATGTTGTATGTGCAAACTCAGGGGTAGATGTTGCACACGGCGGCTCACTATGGTCAACAGATACATTTGGTGGAGATGGTGGTGGTGACTGTGCACCTTGTAGATGGGAAAGGAATGATGGTATAACAGTACCAGTTGGAATGCTTGAGTATGGAGATGTATATAAGCATGAAGACGGTAAGGGTTGGACAGCTATAGAGATTCTTGAAAAGATGTTATACGGTTCAAGACTGAAAATAACTCAACAACCTCAGAGTTTAATAATCAACCCCGGAACAACTATTACGTTTGAAACATCTGCTACAGGTACAGGCACAATAACATATCAATGGTATTTCGTACCAACTGGCGGTACTATTGATGTAGTACCAAGCGCATTAAATAGAATCTTAAATGTACCTAATGCCACATACCCACAAGAAGGTCAATATGTAGCAATTGTAAGTAACGGTATAACAACCTTAACAAGTAATTTTGCTACATTAGAGGTTAATAAACCTGTAGAGATCACTGTTGACCCTATATCACAAAAAGTATATACACCAACAGGCTTCACATTATATGCTACACTAACAGGCACATTACCAATATCTTATAGATGGTACAGAAATGATGTTGCAATAAGCTTGCCTAGCTCAATAACAACTAATAATCAAAGAAACATTAGTTTCGGTCTAAATCCGTCAACAACTTCATTGAGTGGCGACTACAAGCTTAGTGCATCAAACATAGTGAATGTTGATACAAGTACAGCAGTAATTACAATTATTGATCCTGTAGTTATAACACTTAATCCTATATCTCGTCAACTTGCACTATATGAGTCTATAACACTTACATCTGCTGCAACTGGTACTGAGCCAATAACATATCAGTGGTACACATTAAACGGGTCTGCAAGTACCATTATATCAGGAGCAACAACAACATCACTTATAGATATTACAGCTAACGGTACATATTTCATGATGGCAAGTAATGATGGTGGGTTGAGAACAGCAAGAAGTGCAAACGCTGTAATAACTCATGAAGCGTTACGTAATATTGGTATAACGCTACATCCAGCAAGTTCTACAATTAATCCAAACTGGTACCCTCTAAGTGCTTATACAATGTCTGTAGCTGCAACAGGAGATGCACCAATAACATATCAATGGTATCTATCAACAATACAAGATCCATTAATATTAATTGATGGAGCAACAAGCACACAACTAACTGTTACTGCAGGTGGAACATATTTTGCAAGAGCTTCAAACGACTTTAGTTGGGCACAAAGTAATCTAGCTACAATAGCAGTTAGAATACCACCTACAATAACACTAAACCCATTAAGCTTGTCTGCTTATGATGGTGATCTTGTAACGTTTAACGCTAATGCTAGTGGTACAGAAACAATAACATATCGCTGGTTTAGAAACAATGTAAGCATACCCACTAATGCTACTGGTAAGAATTATACCTTTACAGCTCGTGTAAGTGATAGCGGTGCACAATATCATATAGTTGCAACAGGTCCGTTTCAGTTAGGTTCTGTATCAAGTACAGATGCAACTGTAGACATTAAACAGCACTTAGCTATAACACAGCAACCAGCAAATATAGTAACCAACCCTGACCAAACAGTAACATTCTCAGTAGCTGCAACAGGAACACCGACAATTACTTATCAATGGTACTTTATCCAGAACGGTGGTACTATACTTCAATTACTAAATGGTAAGGTTGATGTAAATAACCAACTTCAGCACGTTACAACGTCTAATGAAGGTCAATATGTAGCTGTTGTAACAAATGGTATTGAAACATTAACAAGTAATTTTGTTACACTCGAAATTAATAAGCCTGTTGAAATTGTTATAGACCCTCTACCACAGACAATATACGTACCAAATAGCTTCACATTAAATGCAGCCGTAACTGGTACTTACCCAATACATTATAGATGGCTTAGAGATACGGGGGCAGGGTACACACCTATAAGCAATGTCACAGACCTTTATGCTCCAACAGCAAGTGCGTTCTCACTTACAATAACAAATACAACAACAGCATTGAGCGGTATGTATAAGGTAAGTGCGTACAATGTAGTTAATACAGATGAGAGTGAAGCTCTTATAACAATAGTCGCACCAGTAAGTGTTTCTATAGCACCTGTGACAACAACATTACATTATGGTTACGGTAATCAAGTTATATTGTCAGCAACACCAGCAGGCACACCACCATTTACATATCAGTGGTACACGTTAGCAGGTAGTGTAAGCACATTAATTGTAGGTCAAGAAGGTACAACACACACAACAGGCAACAGTGGTACATACTTTGTAAGAATTTCTAACGCTGGTGGCGCACAAAGTGCAAAGAGTAATAACGCTGTAGTTAATTACGACTACCCTGTTAAGGTTACATCAATTAGTACTAACAAATCTAAAGTATATACACCTAACGAGACCTTCACTGTAACAGGTACTATAACAGGTTCTAATGTTATAACATATAAGTGGATACGTACAACAAACGGTGTATCTACAACAGTAGATGCAATTAGCACCACAACAGGTACAGCTGTATCGTCATTTGGTTCTAGTAAGACTATAACAGCAACTACTACAACATTGAGTGGTACTTATACATTGAGCGCTTACAACTCCTTTAGTAACGATGCTTCTGCAGTTGATGTAGCTATTATTGAACCAGTAGGTGTAACAATCTTACCAACAGTTTCAACTATAAATCCAGGTGAACAAGTATCAATTAAGACTGATGTATTATCTGGCACACCTCCTTATACATTACAGTGGTACTCAGTAGTTAATACAGTAAGTACAGCAATTAGTAACGCTACTGATACTACATATATTGCAAATGCAACGGGTACATATTTTGTAAAAGCTTCCAACGATGGTGGTCTCAAGACTGCAGTAAGTAATAACTCAGTTATTACTATGAGAGAAGCTCTAAAAATTACAAGAATAACTGCTGATCAGAAAGTATATAAACCAGGTTCATTTACTCTAACAGCAGATGTTACAGGATCACTACCAATTACATATAAGTGGTTGAAGTTAGCAGATGGTATAACAACTGAAGTTAAGGCAGCTTCTACAATTACACTTGACTCACAGAAGAATAATATACCATATAGCATAACAACTACAGTAACAGGTGATAGTGGAACATATACAATAAGTGCTGTCAACACGGTTAATAGTGATTTAAGCAGTACAATTGTAACAGTTATTGATCCTGTCACTATAACAATATCCCCAACGTTAACAACACTACATTATGGTAGTGGTTCTACAACAGTTATAACAGCTGTTACAGGCGGAACACCTCCAGTAAATGTTCAGTGGTACTCAGTAGTTAACACAGTAAGTACTGCAATAAACGGTGAAACGGGTATAACATACACAACTGGCAACAGTGGTACATACTTTGCAAAAGCCTCTAACGACGGTGGATTGAAGACAGCTGTAAGTAATAATGCAGTTGTTACTTACGACTTCCCTGTTAAGGTTACAGCAATTAGTAACTCTGCACCTAAGGTTTATACACCTAACGGTACATTTACAGTAACTGGTACTGTTACAGGCTCTAACGCTATAACATACAAGTGGGTACGTGCAACAAACGGCACATCTACAGTATTAGGTACAAGTAGCACAACAGGTACAAGTGTAACATCGTTTGATTCAAGTTACACTGTACTTGCAACAAATACAAACTTAAGTGGTGTTTACACACTAAGCGCTTATAACAGCTTTAGTAGTGATGCTTCTACAGTCAACGCAGTGATTATAGATCCAGTTTACGTAACTATTACACCAGCAACGCAAACTATAACTTCAGGTACATCCGCTACAATATCAGTATTAGCATTAACAGGTACACCTCCCTACACCTTACAGTGGTATCAGTCACCAAATACATTACTAACAGGCGTAACAAGCAATTCATATACAACTAGTGCAGCTGGGACATATTTTGTAGTAGCTTCTAACGACGGTGGTGCAAAAACATCACAGAGTAATAATGCGGTGATAGCGTTAAGTACTGCAAATCAAACATACAAGATATTCTGGGGTAAATTCTTCAACGCAGGTTCACCGTTTTCAGATGCTTTATATCTCTCAGGTACAGGAGGTACAACTGGAGACGATTATGTAACTAAATTAAACAACACTTATATTAGCCCGGCGAAGTACCCTACTTCAACATGGCCTGAAAAGCGCTTCATTGTACCAACGACCGGTGCTCCAGCTACTGGTCCTACAAGAATAGTTGCTGCTAAAACAACTGCTCAGATGTGTAGGGCTGTACTTACAGACACTACATTTGCGTCAGCGTTTGCAACACGTGAAGTATATTCAAAAGTTGTATCAGACAATACTCCGTTTGAAATGGCGTTCCCAGATACGCGTATTACAGCAGCTACAGGTGCAAACGCAGTATGGCAGTATTCATGGTTCACCCATGCTAAAGCATGGGTGGATGCAGGTACCGCTGTGAATGCAGCACCACCTCAGTCAGAAAGAATAAGTTTAGTAAATACAATATTCCCAATGGTTAACTGGATATTTACACCTAGGTACTTACCAAATAATTCAGAAAATAAACTATGGTCTAAGTTTACAGATCTATCATCTAATAGTGTAATACCGAGAGATACGAACGCAGGTGACCCTAACTCTACACCGCTTATAATTTACGTAGACAATCAACCTATCGAATACGATATGTGGTTGATACCTGCTGCAGACTCACCGTTTTCAGTTATGCCGACATTTTAATTAAACTATAAACTACATATGTCATTACAAATTATATCATCTTCACCCACACTTGACGCTGCAATACAAACTAAAAATAACACTTTATTTGTAGAAGCTTCAACTGATCAACCACCACTTTCGTATCAATGGTACGGTGGCACGCTAGGTAATGTTATACTACAAGGAGAAACTAGAAGTACATACTCACCACCTGTAACGAGCAATCTAGCTGGTATAATAAAGGTTCATATAACGGATAATTTAAATCGAGTGGTGGAGAGGGAGTTTGAATACAATGGGTTATCAATGTGGAAGGACGGTGTAAATCCAAAAACACAAGTTGTCACTGTTGATAAGCTACCTGTTGTAACTACAAACAGAGTGAGAGGGTCTCTTCATAATTATGATAATATCTACGAATTATCATATGCACAAGATAATTTTGAACGTATAATATATGGACAAATTGCTTTTGTTAAGTATGATATACCTGCTGTTTCACTCGAAACTAAGGAAGCACAACATCAAACTCTTATTCGTAAATATTACAAGTGTAATGTTAAAGAACCGTATGTACGTGATGCATATTTTAGAAATGTAACAGAACAGCAATGGAAAGATGGAAGCCTTAACGCTAAGTACTGGGTCCCAGATAATAGCGGGACAGGATCTGGAGCTACCGCTGTACCTATTATGAATAATAGTGGGTATGTCACAGGTATACGGGTTATTACCCCTGGCGAAGGGTATGAAGCTGACGAAACAACTGTAATAGGTGTATCTACTGATGAAGATGTACAATTAAGAGCTTTAAATCCACAGGTAGGTGATGTAGATTATGATGACACTCAAGGGATTTTAAGTATAATAACAACAGGTATTATTGGGCCGTTCACCACCCCTCCAGCTATAGTTATTATTTCTGGAGGAAAAACTACACTCTTACCACCTAAGCCTATATTTCAATGGACAGTAGGTGATTCTGAGGCTTATGACTGGCAAGAAGTGACGTTTTTAAACGCTGAACCAGACAATGACACAATAATTGTTGAAGATGGTTTAGTTAAAGCAAATATACCAAAACCTTATAACTCTGTTACATTATCATTAACAGCACAATCATTAACAGTACCAAACGGTGGGTTTGTTAATACGGTGTTATTGAATGAAGTAAGTACAACAATTACCATTAAAAATATACATGTATATGCTGATAATTTTGAAAATATATGTGCCAACACGCTTGGTGCCTCATCTATTACACTATCTGTGATTACCAGTGACGGTACACAAAGTATAATGTCTTCTTTAGGTTCTATTACAAAATCTTCATTATCACAAGGTTTTGGTGATTTAAGTGTAACCATAGATAAAACAGGGCTAAATCAAAACCACACTATTACAATTATAGCAGCTGCAACAGAAGTTGGGTCAGATAATGCAAGAACACATGTAGTAACGGTGTCTACACAGATTCAATGGTGTTATAATAAATATTACTTAAAAGACAGTAACTCCACTGTAAGTAATACAATAACAATACCTAATTCTGCTGGAAAAGAATTATCTTTCGTTCCTCAAGGTAGTTATGTTTTTCCATACACTACAACACCTCAATATTTATGGGTATTGCTACCTACACATATGAATGTCAACCGTATTGGTAAACCTGATGAAAACGTACCATTTTATTCAGATGCTAGCAATAATCTAATTACTACAAATATTACTATAGTGAGAAACGGACAGTCTCAACCCTATAAGGGCTATCGTAGTTATTGGCCAACTGCAGCAGATTATACAGTTACTATTTAACGTCAACAAATAAATAAAATATATATGCCTCTTGTTCATCAAATACCCAACACAATACCGATAGTCGGTACTATTGCACCTGCAGCAGCCGCAGATACTTACCCGATTACAAACCCAGCATATGGACTAGGAGGTTTTCGTACAGTAACTTACGCTTATGAATTAACAAGCATACCAATGCCCCGTAGAGAGTTGGGGATGGTTTGTTATGTTTCAGAACAAGGGCAGTACTATGCTTTATCAGGTACAACAGCAGATAGTGGTTGGACACCATGGCCTGATATAGATATTACAAATATTGTAAATAACTTTTATAATAATAATATTACAAATACTTTACTAGAACGAGTATGGTATCTTAATACTGGCAAGAAGAATCCTCAAGGAGATCCGTTTCCAGCAGAAGCTACAGGTCTAACACCTTACCCACTTTCTGGAGCATGGTTAAACTCTTACAATAATCAAGCAGCAGCAAACGGCCCATACAATGTTATTAATGACAACGCAAGTAAACATTATATTCCTATAGATCTTACAAAAGGTAATACTGCAGTGGTAACAGTTTCATCACCTCCAGGGGCATATAGTACAGCTACTTATGGTGGGTTTGTATTAGTTAATAATTTTGATGTCGTAACTTCTGGTGATGTATTTACCACGACATCTGTTATAGCTTCAACATTCGAAGCACCTTCTGAATGGCTTCAAAAAGCATATACGTTTACTGTATATGTAAAGCATAGCGGTGTGCTGGCAGATTTGCCTCTTGTACTACACAATGCAAGTATACAGATTAACTCAAGTGGTAAAGCATCAAGTGTTTCAGCTACCCCAATTGCATGTAAGTGGAGTGGTGGCACACCACCAGCGCTATTTGAAGCACCACAATCCCTCGATTACGTAATGGATTCTGAAGATATTTTCATGTTTACAACTCGCGACGCAGGAAAAACATGGTATGGGTTTGTTGGCGGTGTAAACTTTAACTAGTGACATAAATAATAAAAGATGTCACATGGTGCTCGTAGATATTTGTTAGATACAAGGTTCGGCCGTAGAGATGCGACCGACCCTACAGTACCAGCGCCTGGTAATACCAACCCAAACTTTCGCCCTGGGGCTGGTAGCGGTACGCCTGATATGTGGCGACAGCACGACCCTAATGGTAATGAATCGTGGGGTCGTGACGGTGGTGGTTACAAACCAGGCTCTATAACGATGAATAAGTTAAACGCACCCTCTCTTCGTATAAACAAAACCATCTCACAGAACATATTGCCTTAAGTTGTTGTAAAGTATAAGTAGCTGAATGCAGAAAGTTGCAGTTTTATTATATCTATACCACACATCAATGTGGGATGAGTTATTTTTTCTACTTAAAAAATTAAAAGGTATAAAGTTATATATTGCTGTTGATGAAAATATTGATATATCTGTATATCAAAAACAATGTAAAAATACATTCGAAGATGTTATTTTTACAAAAATTAAAAATAAAGGTTTAGATCTTTATCCGTTTGTTCAACAGATAAGCCTTTTAAATAGAAACGATACCCCGTTTTTTATCAAATTACATACAAAAAAATCTATTTTACAAGATAAAAATTATAATTTTGATTGGTCAAATATATTAATACACTCAGTAATAGGTAGCGCTGAAAATTTAAAGAAAAATATTCAAATCTTACAGAGTGATGAAAAAATAGGGGCGTTATGTCTTGAAAGTTTTATCTTAACTCATAATGAAACTATACATAGAGATAAGATTGTAGAATTATGTAATCTTTTAAATGTACCATATAACCTTGTACACAATAATAGTATGATGGCAGGTAGTATTTTTTACGGAAAAACTGATATTTTTCAAAATTTTTTAACTAAAAAAAATATAAACACTTTACAAAAGTACCTTGAAGAAAATATAAGTACTCAGCCCAGTACAGCAACTTACACACATGCGTTTGAATGTATATTAAGTTATTTTATACAACATAGAGACTTAAAAATATACCCATGTTATGTAGATAGTATAAAGATATACAATAAACAAATAAACAAAAATATAACATTAATACGTTCTACATATAATAATGTATGTTATATACAGGAAAACCCACTTCTAAATGGTGTTATAATAAAGCAAACTAACAACGAAATACATATTAAATGGAAGAATACAGTAGATTCTAACAGACAAATTTATAGAAAAAATAAAAAAGGTAGTTTTATTCGAATTGAAGAATCTGAAGCAAACTACTTAAGTGGTTTCAATGTTAAAGAATATAAGAGAGTAAATGTAGATCTATTACACCTTACAAATGAAGAAGCTTACCAACATTATTTAAATCATGGTATAAAAGAAGGTAGAGTGCTTTCATCCCACGAAGTTCAATTAGTGTTTGATAATGAATTTTATATAAAAACTTACAATATTACAGACAACCCTTTAAATGAGTTTTTGACAAAAGGTAGATTTGAAAACAGAATATATAACTCTATTATTTTAAACGATAAGTTTGATTATGGTTTTTATATAGGTTATAAAAATTTACAACAAATAAACAATAAGATTAATAATCAATACAAAGCTCTTTATTCATATATTAATGAAACTAATATCAATCAAAAGAAATGTAATAATATTATTAATATTGTAGATGTATGTAATGATTCAACAAATAAAACTCTATGTATTTATGTAGGCATTATTAACACTCGACGAGATGAGTATTTTATTCGTAACGACCTAGAGATCTTAAATGAAACATGCGATATTTATATTATTTTGAATAAAGCAAGTAACTATATAAAAGCAAATAAAATAAAGAAACACACTACACCAACATGGGAATTTGAGTGTTATTTAGAAGCATTAAAAATAACTAAGACAGCTAACAAATATAAAAATATTATATTTTTAACAAATAAAACAGTATTACTTTTTAGTCTAAATCAATTTATTAGTACATTTAAAGCTTCAGGTTTAAATGTCATGTCACTTACAGACTCTAATACTAAACATATATATAGTGATAAACATACTTACCACTTGCATATGGATTGCATTATATTCACAACGTGTAGTAAAAATATTATTATAGAATTTTTACAACAGTTTATTAAAAAAGCAAAAACACATGCACAATTAAAAATATATGAATTTGAATTTACACAAAATCTTGTTAAACAAAATAAAACTTTTGGAGCGTTACTTACACCTACAAAAGAATTAGAATTATTATGGAATGAGCTACTAACAGTGGAGATAAACAAAAAGCCTGAGTTGTTATTCAAATATAAGATACCTGCAATACAAAAAGATCTTTTGTTCTACTTTAACCAATTAAAAACAATTTTCTCAAATAAAATTAAACACTCTACAAGATTTCAACCACGTATGTGGTTGAAATATGTACCAACCAATATTATTACTCAATATAAAATAGCATGTATTCTAAATGTATATACACATGCAAATATTTGCGAATTACAAGAATATATTAAAACTTTACATAATAAATGTAAAGTTGATTTTTATATTACAGGTAATGAAAGTGTGTATAATAAATTATACACTGAAGAATATAATATGTGTTTTTTAAGGTCTGAAAACAAAGGGATGGACATTGGACCCTTTCTACACACTTTAATTTACTTTAAGAGCAATAATTTACAATACGATTACATTATTAAACTACAAGAAAAGAAGACAACACACTGGAGAAGATATTTATTTACAAATATTATAGAAAATCTTGAACAATATATTGATTTCTTATCCGAGAAAGATGTATCCTTTACAGGGGCAAAATCATACTTATACCATCTTGATGATGTAAATAAAGACACAATCAATCATTTTTTAATAAGAAATAATATACCTTTTAACTATGAAATAGAATCACAATACAATGGGTTTTTTGCTGGTACTATGTTTATTATGAAATATAGTACTTTCACAGATTTTATAGAGAAATATAAAATTGATCTTGCTTATGAATATGAAATATTAGAAGAAGGAGCAGTGACTAACGAATTTGCAACTAATACACACGCATGGGAAAGGATATTATCCTGTGTGATACCTACCGTGCAAAATACTAAATTAAAGTGTATATAGTAGAGTTTATTCCAATAAATAAATATACTAACTATCTGTATGTCTGATAACTTTACATATTATATTGATCGCGAGCAGTGTATGGGAGACTCGCTTGATTTTATAAATTTAAGCTTTGGTAACCTTGATACAGCTGTCACAGACATATCAACAACATCTCATACATGGGTAACCAATACAAGCTCTCTTATACTAAGTAGTGTAAATTGGATAAATTCTAACTACAATAGTTTGAATTATGCAGCGAATTGGATTACCTCCAATGAAATTTCACAGCGTGCTATTGCAACGTGGATGCAAACCAATAGTTCAGCAGTAGCTCGTGCAGCTACATGGGTACAACGTACAAGTAGTGAAAAAGATAAAACGTCCACATGGGTGTTGCAAAATAGTGGTAGAGTAACTCAAGCAGTTGAAACACAGAGCCATCAAGTTACAAAAAGACATAGTATATACCCCTTGCTACCTCTATTAGATGCAGGAACACATAATATTAATTTACTTAAATCAGACTACAGTGCAATCTTAGGAGGTTTTAGTAATGCTCTTTCAGGAGATTACACAACTCTTATAGGTGGAAAAGCAAACACAGTTAACGGTAATTATAACTCTCTTGGAGGTGGTACAGGCAATATTATAAACGGTAATAGTAATGTCATTGCTGGTGGTACCATGCACAATGCAAGCGGTGTAAACGTTACGATTGGTGGAGGTGCAGATAATCACGTTAAAGGAGATTCCAGTACTATTGCTGGTGGATTACGTAACAATATTATTGGTACTAATTCAGGTATTCTTGGGGGTATAAACAACAAGCTTGTACATAACAATACATTTGCTGTTGGCTCCAATATTACATCTAACGCGCCAAATACTGCTTTTGTTAATAATTTAAACATTGTAAACAATCCTGCTGTAGATAATATTAGTAGCAGTTTTTTAGTACGAGCAGCAAACGGAGCAGTTAATGTTAAGGTTCTTAACAATTTAAACGTAGTAGACGTATTATATACATGGGCTAGACAAAATAGTGCTAATCTTAATAATATACAAACTTGGGTGCAGTATAACAGCTCGAGTTTTATAGATGCTACAGCTATACAAACAGTTTCAAGCAACCTTGCTAATAGTATACAAGATTCTTATAACAGTATACTTTCAGGTACTTCTGTTGCATGGGTAAGAGATAATAATGAAGCTCTTCAAACATTAGTAGACTGGTATCATACTGATTTCTCTAACACACGTATACTTACTACATGGTTCACTAACAATAGTTCAAGCTTACAGAGTATTGTTTCTAACTACGACAATAACGTTACAGTTAGAAAATTTAAACAGCAAATTAGTATAGTAACACCTTACCAAAGCTTTAATATTGAACACAATCTCAATACTTTTGATGTTAATGTTGAGTGTTATAATGCTGGGTCGGGTGAAACAGTTGAAATCTCTGTCAAGCGCACAAGCTTGAACGACGTTTTAGTTGAATTTGGTAATATTTCTAACGGCGCTTTTAATATCGTAATAATGGGTTGATTTTGAGTTATCAACATGTTAATATAGTAACATGTATCAAAACATAAAAGAAGATTTTTATAATTACGCACAAGAATGGCGTGATACACTAGCTCAATACATTCCGTCTCATCGTGAAAATGATTTAGTCTTTACTATAATCAACGCTGTAGCAGTAACAACATTTAACGGTACACAAGAGTATAAAGAAAGACCGTATTGGTTGCTTGAACACAACGGTACGTTGGTAGATGCTGAGTTAAGAATGTATTTTGATACAGAAGCTGAATTATATATTTGGGGATGTAATTTTCTTGCAAATCGTATCAGAAAAATACTATCTATTCACGGACCGAAGGAATAGGGGTAGATAGTTTTTCCTTCCATATAGCTGCATCTTCTCTTACAGAGGTGTTAACGTTTCTATAATTACCAAGATGCCCGATCAAAAGGTGACAATTAATTCCGTTGCCAAGATCTTCACATAGTGTAATTAAGTTAGCTGGATCTAGTTCAAATTCAGGGTGAAGATGAAAAGGTTTAACGTGATGTACTTCAAGTTTCTTTTTGCCTCCACAGACTGCACATACATTATTTTCAGCAATAAAATGTTTGCGCACTGTTACCCAGTGACCAGATCTTTTAGTACCTAAAGATGGAGTCTTACCTTGTATTGCGTCTTTTATTGCTGTAATCATATTGTTATTTATTGCAAAACGTTTTATTTAGAGTATAATCTAAATATATGGAAAGAGTTATATGTGTTTATAGCGGTGGTTTAGATAGTACAGTTCTTCTTCATCATTGTATAAAAGAATATGATGAAGTGTATGCTCTAACTTTTAGTTATGGACAGAAGCATATTAAAGAAATAGAAATAGCTCAATCTAATTTCAATGAATTAAAAAGGTTACACACAAAAGTAAAAGATCATATTATTCTAGATCTTGGCTTTTTTGGTAGTATAACAAAAAAGAGTAGTCTTACAAATACAGATTTGAACTTACCTACTATGAAAGATATAGTAGGTCACCCTCAACCATCATCTTATGTACCTAATAGAAACATGATGATGTTGAGTGTAGCTGCTAGTCTTGCAGAGGAGAAAAAAGCTACACATATTGTTTATGGAGCTGTTGCAGTAGATAACTTTAGTTATTGGGACTGTACGAAAGAGTTTGTAGAGAATATCAACAATACACTTCATTTAAATAGGATGAACAGTGTGACAGTACATGCACCTGTACTAATGAAGAGTAAAAAAGAAATTGTTGAGATGGGTGTAGAGTTGGGTGTAGATTTTTCTAAAACATGGACATGTTATGCTGGTAAAGAAAAAGCGTGTGGAGTATGTCCAAGTTGCAGTTCAAGAATTGCAGGATTTAAGCAAGCAAAACTAGTTGATCCTATTCCGTATGAGATTAACATTTCGTGGTAAATTATGTGTGGTATAGCAGCGGGTTCAAAACTTTATAATGTGTATAAAAATTACGAGAGCAATCTTGATAGAGGTTGTTTCTCTACAGGTGTTTTATTGCTTGATCAAGAGAGCAAATCTTATGTACTGAAACAACCAGGCATTATATCTATAGATCAAATTAAGTCTTATATCAAAGATAATAATCTTGATATAAGATATATACTAATGCATAGCAGGGCGCCTACCAACACTGGTGAACAAGAGTTCAATACTAAAAACAATCATCCGTTTTCATTTGTAAATCATCACGTTGCACATAACGGAATTATTACAAACTTTTCATCGTTTAATGAATCTAAAAGCTGTACTGTAGATAGTAATATTATACCTATACATCTTCATCACGGTCTGAGTATTGCAGATGTATATTCAAAATATGAAGGACTTTTAACTAGTTGGATTTATAAGTCTGATACCAATGAGATTTTTTTCGTGAAAGCAGGAAGCACTCTTTTTTATTATAAAGATTACTTCTCATCAACAGAGTTTAAAGATTCTATACCTGTAGAAGATGGAGAAATTTATATTTTAAAAGGTAAAAAATTTAAATTATATCAAAAATTCAATTATACAAACCCATTTTATGTCTAAAAACGTACTTATTGTAACTGCTACTGAACAAACTCTTGAAGATTTTAAACGAGATTCAGTACTTTATAAAAGCTATCTACTTTTAAAGAAAGTTTATGAAGATAAACTTGATATACATGTTGTATCTAATAACACAACAGGGTTATCTACAGTCTATAATAAATTTCTAGTCAACAAATATAAAGACACTATTGTTGCTTTTATACATGATGACGTTGAAATTTTAAGTGTTAATCTAGTTGATGCACTTAATGATTCAACATGGGACATCACAGGGCTTGCAGGAGGTACAGAGTATTCTATTAAAGAGTCGTGTATGTGGCATCTCAGTTGTCCACCTAAAAAACTTTCAGGCGCTGTAAGTCACCCTGTTGTAATACGTAACTCAGACGGAACATTGCAAGGTGATACAAAAAACCAAGCAGTATCCTATTACGGGCCCTGGCCGTCTAGATGTACAGTTATTGATGGGCTGTTTATGTCTGTTAAAGTAGATCGAGCACTACAAACTAATTTTAAGTTTGATGAAGACTTTAACTTTCACTTCTACGATATTTCAAGTTGTATACTTGCAAATCAATGCAAGATGACTGTTGGTACACATCCAATACATGTACATCATCTTGGTTTGGGTGATAGTGCGTTTTCAGATTCTTGGAAACAATCACATAAAAAATTTATTAATAAGTGGTTGCGTTGATTTTTACCTTAAACAATTTAATATTAACAATATGATTATACAAAAATATATATACGATGGTTCAGACTTGAGTGATCGCTTTGCTTACGAACACTTTCGCAAGAGTGTTCTTGCAACAGGTAATATAGTGTGTTATGTAGCGCCTATGAAGGTAGAGACTGAATTTATGGTAGATCTTGAAGACAAGCTTGCTAATGACTTTATCTATAGTGATAAAGCTATCAATTTCTTAATTGAGATTCCAAATGTATCTCTTTATGCAGGTGTTTGTTTTCAGAGGCTTTACAATAGTTTGCTAGCAAGCTTACTCTGCAGTAAATATCTTACTGATATGGTATGTGAGGTAGATGGTGATGATATTTACTTTATTATTGAAGGTGAGCGTAAGAAAGCAAGTGTTAGTATTGCTAAAGAATGCAATGGTGCAGTACTAATACATACTGGTATTAATATTGAAGCGGGAGCTAAGGCACCTAGCTTTGCATACTCAACAAAGCTGTCTGATGAGAGTGCCAATAGCTTTATGACTCAAGCTATTGATCTTTTCTATAAGATGTCAACAGATATCTTTATTGCGACTACTAAACTAGTTAAATGACAATATTTGATTATTTAGCTGACATACAAGTAACAAAATACTGCTCTCTTCCAGTAGAAGACTACAATGGTTATATGGTAGCTCGTTGGTTGAGTTTTTATTCACCTAAAGTAGCTAATTTAATCAATGAAACTGTTAACGTTCACAACACTGCTTTAGACAAGCAACACCATTATAAATGGATAAGCACCTTAGTAACTAAGTCGAGCGTTTCTAAGAGAATAAATTACATTAAGAAAGTTTCTGAAAAGAAAGAGAAAGAAAATATAAATTATGTTACTCTAGCACATAATTTACAAATATCTCAACGAGAGCTGAAAGAGCTTCTTGAGTTTAGAGAAAACAACCATAAAATAAAAGACAATGTTTAAACCATTACCAAGAGAAAATAAAGGCTTAGTTGAAATTGAAGAGTATAGAAACAACCCTCTTCCTGAAGATTATGAAATTACGCAAGTACTTGATGATATCATCATGGCTGAATATGCAGATTTATCTGAAGATGGACAGAATGTAGTTCGTAACGGCATTCTACTACCTCAAGGTGTAGTAGATCAGCGAGCTTGGCGTGTTGCTAAGGCTCTTGTTGTTGGCCCAAGAGCTTCAGTCAAGCCTGGGCAATACTTTATCTTCCCTGGAGATAAAGGTATTAAAGGTTTATCTAAAGGCGGTAAGCAAGTAATCTTTTTAAATGAAGAGCGAATCTTCGGTATATGTGAACCAAGACAATAAATATATGTAATGAAACTTTCAACGTCAGGTCTTGCACAACTTCTTTTAAAGAACGCTGTTGAGTTAAGGTTTCGTCGAAGAAAGATGAAGAAGGGATTTGCTCCAGAGCGTCGTATGTTATGTACAAACGACGCTCTCCTCCTGAACTCAGAGGCAGGCAAGCGAGTTTTACATTATGTAAAACCAACACACGCAAGAAAGTACAACCCGGCTACTAAAAACTTAGTTGCCGTATTTGATATATTCATGCAGCAGTATCGTATGGTTGATGTAAATTCATGTGAAGTTATTGCAGTTATATCAACACAACCCCCCGATAAATGGTGGACGTATTTCAATCATAAATTATTATCTATGCCATCTGCACAAAAACTAATGTTTATGAACAATTAAACAAATATACTAACAAAGCGGTAGATTAAAGATTATAGGCGTTTATTTAAAAGGTAATTATGTTTTTTACTAAAGAAGAATTAACAAAGATTGGTTTAAAAAGATTCGGGGAGAATGTTTTGATTTCTGATAAGGTATCAATTTATTCATCTCATTTAATTGAGATTGGCAATAATGTAAGAATTGACGACTTTGTAATTCTTTCACCAGGGACATCATTAAAAATTGGCAATCATGTTCACATTGGATGTTATTCATCATTAATAGGTAAGGGTGCAATGATTATCGAAGATTTTGTGGGTATTTCTGGTAGAGTTTCAATCTATAGTAGTAATGATGATTATACTGGAATGGCAATGACTAACCCGATGATACCAAACAAATATAAAAAAATTACCAACGGGATTGTTCACATTAAGAAACATAGTATAGTCGGGTGTGGTAGTATTATTTTACCAAATGTTGTAATTGAAACAGGGGCGTCTATTTATGCGCAAAGTTTGATTGTAAAAGATTGTGATGAGTTTAGTGTTTATTCAGGTACCCCGTCGAAAAAAATCGGAAACCGGTTAAAAACATTTTTAAAATATGAAGAAGAATTTATTAGAAATAATTAATGAGATTTTAACTAGTAATGGGCATGACGAAGTAACAAACATTAACGACAATGATAATCTTAGAGATGACCTTAAGTTTGATAGTTTGATGTTAGCTGTACTCACTGTTGAAATTGAAAGCGAGTATGGTGTTGATATTTTTAACGACGGTTTAATAACTAAAGTTTCAGAAATAATTACAAAAATTAATGGATAATGTATTCCTAATAGATAAAAACGTAATAAAATATTCTGACTTAGATCATTACTTAGGTAATGAAAAAGTAGATATCAATTTATCTGATGTTGAGTTAGGTATTCTATTGTTTGTTAAGTCGTTTAAAACAAATAAAATAGAGTTTGAAACTTCTGGTACAACAGGTAAGCCTAAAAAAATAAAACACACACAGGAATCATTAACTAAAAACATTAAACTTGATGAAAAATTAAAAGGTTGTGTTTGGGGATTAAGTTATGACTTTAAAAAGATTGCAGGATCCCAAGTTATTCTTCAATCTTATCTTAATTGTTCCACAATTATTAATCTTTTTGGTAAATCTAAAAAAGAAATAATTGAATCGTTTAATACGATTACTCACATATCAGGTACCCCAACATTTTATAGACTATTAATGGATGGAGATATTAAGTTTAAAAATGTGGTTCAATTAACTTTAGGGGGCGAACCCTCGGGCACCGAGTTGTTTAGTAAATTGAGTTATCATTTTCCAAATGCTAAAATAACCAACATTTACGCTTCAACTGAATTCGGTACATTGTTCTCATCTAGAAAAGAATACTTTAAAATTACAGAAAAAAATAATACTTTTATTAAGATAATAAATGACGAAATTGTAGTTCATCGTTCTGTGGTTTTACATAATATTAACGATGAATGGTATCATACGGGAGATAAGGTTGAGTGGGTTGATGATGTACATTTTAAAATTATTGGCCGAGAGACTAATATGATAAATGTAGGTGGAATGAAGGTGAACCCTATTGAGGTGGAAAACAAAATAAATAAATTAAACTATGTTAGTAGTTCATATGTTTATGGTATTAAAAATTCATTAATGGGTAATGTAGTGTCGACAGACCTTGTATTAAAACATTACAAACCAATTAGAGAAATTAAAGCAGATTTAAAGCGTATTTTAAATTCATATGAAGTTCCAATGAAAATAAATTTAGTTGAAAAATTAAAAATAAACACCACTGGTAAAATTATTAGAAAATGAAAAGGTTATTAGTTACTGGTGTTTCGAGAGGTGTAGGTTTAGAGTTTATTAAGGACCAATTAACAAGCGGTAATTTTGTGTATGGTGTTAGTAGAACTAAGAGCGATGAATTAAATATATTAACTTTAAAGTACCCCGATACGTTTTATCATATTTTAGGTGACTTAGAATCTTACGAAGAATTAACTAAAGAGATTAATAGTTACCTTATCACTAACAAAATAAAACTAGATTCTTTTGTTAATAACGCAGCAATTGCATACGACGATATTATAACTAACGCTAGCCCACAGAAACTTATGCAGATGTATAAAGTTAATGTGCTTGCCCCGATAATGTTAACTAAGTGTGTGATTAGAAATTTCATACTTAATAAGAATAGAGGGACAATTGTACACATGTCAAGTATAAGTGTACATACAGGTTATAAAGGTCTATCTATGTACGCATCAACAAAAGGTTCATTAGAAGCTTTTTCGAAAAATATATCAAGAGAATGGGGTGTGAAGGGTATTCGGTCAAATTGTGTAGTTGCCGGTTTTATGGAAACTAAAATGAGTAAATCACTAACTGAAGAACAAAAAGATAAAATTTATAATAGAACATCACTAAAACAATCAACCGAAATAAAATCTGTTGTTAAAACAATTTCATTTTTAACAACAGATTCTTCAAGCTCAATTACCGGTCAAAATATTTTTGTTGACTCTGGCACAATTTAACATCTATGCAATACCACTAATACATATTTAGATTATTGATTTTATTATTATTAAAAGTTAATTAGTTGTGTGAATAGAAAGTTCAGACGACAGCTAAATGCAACAGGTAAGCAAGACTGTGAAGTATGTCGCGAGCAACATTTTTTAGTACAACACCATATTCTTGGTAGAGATATTAAAAAAGCTAACGACCATAGTAATCTAGCAAATGTATGCAGTAATTGTCATCTTAAGATACATAGAGGTGAAATTATTATTGAAAAGAGAGCAATGACAACCTCTGGTTACATGTTACTATGGCATGAAAAAACTACAGAATCTATAACAGGTTATGATTCTCAAATTTATACATATTAATATCAGAAAATACACACTAAAGCAGTACTAAACTATAATGTTGACTTATTATTTAATAACATTTAATTACAAGTAATGTCATTAGCAAGTACTGCAATTTTAGATTTTCTTCCAGGTGAAGAAATATTATCACGATTACTGCAACAAACGTTAAAGATACGTGTTGGAGAAAAAAGCGTAAGAAACGGTCGTCTAGTACATTTTAAACGGGTACACTATGTGTATCAGCTTACTTTTGTAAACGCAAAAGGCAATCGAGAGACATTAGAACTACCATTACCGTTTGCTGTTGAGCAACACCGAGATGAACACTTAATTTACTTTGATTATAGAGACGACACCCTTGTTAGTGGAGATTCAGACCTTTTATTGAAGTTGAAAAAAATTCGAAGTACAAACGCCTCTGTTTTTCACAATAAAATTGTAGAAATAGAATATAATTAGTAAATATTTAAACTTTTCTCACAATTTTAGTATTTTTAATTAAAAATAGATAAATAATATATCGTATGAAATTTGATAAGCTTATAGAACAAATCCTTACAGAGATGCCTATATCTCTCTATGATACACCTGAGATGACGAGTCAGTTCCCAGATGTACCTGCAATGACACCAGAAGATCGTAAAGCTAGCAAGCAGAGGATTATAGACCATCTCAAAACAGAAGGTCCAAGATATTACAATATATTAGATAAAGGGGAATCAAGCCCTCAGGATGTTTTAATAATATTGAGTCAAGGTGGTATAACTTACAAACAAATTTTCAACGATTTAGCTGAAGACATTATCAATATTTTATTCCCTAACGGCTACAATCCAGCACGCGATGGCGCAGAAGCTAAAGACATTACGTTGGGTAGTAAAGATAATATGCGCCCTGACACTGCTCCCTCAGGTAAAGCAGCACGACTAGACGTACTTGTAAAGCAGTATGCTACTGAAAAAGGTATACCCAATAAAGGATTGAGTTTTGCATATTCAGGACACACTTTACGTAGATTATATACTCTACTAACATCTGATATGGAGGCAGGCAAGCAAGGGGATGAATATAAAGATGTTAAGAGGTTTCATACGAATTTAATTAAAAGAAACTACAAACATCGAGCTGCACCAGGTGGAAATACAAGCACACCTGTAGACTTAGGTATACATGATCCTGCGCGCGAACGTGAAGAGTTTGGTGAGGCATATTTAATGGAGATGCCATTTCGCATCAATCCAACAGCACTGAATCTATACAAGAAGAACGCTGAAGATCTTTTTGTCGAAAAGGTAAAAACATCTCTTTTACAAAATAAACATAAGCATATAGGTAATCAACTCAACACAAGAGGCGCACCGACATACCACGCTTCTAAAGTTGCCGGTGGTATAGTTGGTAAGCAGCCAGAAGATCTCACAACTGAAGAATACGACCCAATTTTAGAATCATATTTACGTGTGATATATCGTAAGGTGTTTGGTGATAATGCGTATACAGACGCTGCAGATGAAGGAGCACTTCGAGTTCAGATTGAAAAAGTTGTTAGAGAGTCAATAGATCTTATAGCAAAAGAAATTCAAGCTAAAACAGGTGTGTCTGATGAACAAATTGATGAAGTACTTGAAACGCTTAATATGGTTAGTGCAGATGTTAAGTATTTTGCCAGAATTGTACAACTTGCAGCTAGAGAAGCAGGGTTGTTAAAGAAAGAAAGTATACAAGCTTATTTTGAAGCAGCAGAACAAGATCCTAATGA
>Ga0209297_1000213_pt1 | contig 39722 bp, 26 predicted proteins | sample S_130805_MF_Meta_FD_187322 | JGI IMG/M metagenome (GOLD analysis project Ga0209297, IMG submission 187322) | Freshwater microbial communities from Lake Simoncouche, Canada to study carbon cycling - S_130805_MF_MetaG (SPAdes) (version 2) | ecosystem: Environmental > Aquatic > Freshwater > Lake ...
CGTGATTCCTCCGCGCATCTTGCCTTTCTTGGCAGCATTACTTTTGGTTTTGATGTCGGCGCATATCGGCGTACGTTGGTTGGCACACGGTGCTGATTCAACTTTGCTGCCGGTCGCGACACTGTTAAACGGAATCGGCTACGTGATGATCGCTCGTCTGTCTGAACGACTTGCTGGGTTACAAACAACATGGACATTCGTTGGTGTTGCCGCATTTGTTGCAGTTCTCTTTGTCGTGCAACGTGTCAATGATTTAGCGCGATTCAAGTGGACTTTTTTCTTTATCGGCGCAGGTCTTTTACTTTTGCCAATGGTTCCTGGTCTTGGCTTTTCATCAGGCGGTGCTCGCATTTGGGTCAGTCTTGGTCCCATCAACTTTCAGCCTGGTGAATTTGCGAAAATCGCTTTGGCTCTCTTCTTTGCTGGTTACCTGGCAGAGAATCGTGAGCTCATTGCTGCAGGCACATGGAAGGTCGGACGTTTTTATCTACCCGAACCCCGACACCTGTTGCCGCTACTGGCTGCATGGGGATTTTCTGTCGTTGTCATGGTCGGCCAAAAAGATCTTGGATCAAGTCTCTTGTTCTTCACGTTGTTCATCGTGATGGTGTGGGTCGCAACCGAGAAAACCAGTTTCTTAGTCATCGGACTGGGCCTATTTGTTGCCGGCGCCACTGCGGCATATTTCATGTTCGATCATGTGCAAACGCGTGTCGCCATATGGCTTGACCCGTGGAGTCGCTATCAAGGCAAGGGTTACCAAATTGCTCAAGCAATGTATGCACTCGGAAGTGGCGGAATAGGTGGAACAGGATTAGGACTTGGAGATCCCACACGAATCCCTGAAGCAAAGAACGATTTCATCTTTGCCGCGATCGGCGAAGAGCTCGGCCTTTTTGGTGCCACGGCAATTCTCATTGCGTTCCTGTTGATGATCGGAGCCGGACTTCGTACGGCCATGCGCACCACTCGTCCGTTTGAAAAACTCTTAGCAGTCGGACTCACCACAATTCTTGGAATCCAAGCGTTCATCATTATTGGTGGAGTCATACGAGTCGTTCCTCTCACCGGAATCACACTTCCATTTGTGAGTTACGGCGGCTCAAGTTTGGTCGCTAACTATGTCTTGCTTGCATTGTTGATTCGCGTGAGCGATAGTTCGGCCCGACGACTGGGAGAAATTCCCGACACGGCAACGTTTGGTGAACGCTTTGCTGCCCGACTGGCCCAGCGACGAGTCAAAAAACATCCAGAAGACCTCGAGGCGATGTCGTGAATCAACGTATTCGTCACTTCGCAGTTGTGCTCATCGTGTTGTATGTCATCTTGTTTGCGCAACTCAATCTCATTCAGGTAGGCAAAAAGAATTCGCTTGACGCTGACGCACGAAACACGCGCCAAACAGTCCGTGATTTCAATGATCCTCGAGGCGACATTCGTACAAGCGACGGCGTCGTTATTGCCACCTCAGTTCGTAATCCAGCAGGTAGTGAATTTGATTGGCAACGTACATACCCTGAAGACGATTTGTATTCGTCAATCACTGGCTATTTCACATTTGGTTACGGAGCAACTCAAATTGAGAAGGTTCAAAACGATGTGTTGGCTGGGCGCACAATTGAACAACAACTCAAGGGTTTTCGATCTTTGTTTAATGGGCAAGACACCACCGGCACTGTCGAAACCACAATTGATTCCGATATTCAACAAGTCGCCAAAGACGCTTTAGGAAATCGGGAAGGAAGTGTTGTCGTCATTGAACCCGCAACAGGTGCTGTCAAAGCAATGTGGAGTTGGCCAACATACGACACCAACTTGGTTGCAATACAAGACAGCAAACTTGCCGGTGATATTTTCAATTTTCTTGATGAAGTGCCTGGCAAACCCTTATTGGCTAATGCCTACCAAGAGCGCTACATGCCTGGATCAACTTTTAAAGTCATCACGACTGCGGCAGCACTTGACGATGGACTCATCACTCGTGAATCAACCTGGGTCGATGAAAACGAATTCCTTCCGCCACAAACAACAGATCCAATTCAGAATTACGGAAACAAAGTGTGTGGCGGAGATTTGCCCGAAGTATTTCGTCGTTCATGTAACACCCCCTTTGCGCGCACTGCCATTGAATTAGGCCCCGACAAGATGGTTGCAGCCGCGAAGAGATTCGGTATCGGTGAAACCATCCCCTTCGATCTTCCTCATGCCACGAGCAGTCAATTCGGAGATGTCGATTACTTCAGCCAGAACTTGCCACTTCTCGGCATAGGAGGATTCGGTCAAGGCAATACACAAATGGTTCCCTTGCACATGGCCATGGTTGCGGCTTCGATTGCGCATGGCGGCGTGATGATGAAGCCGTACGTCATAGGCGCCACCTTCGACCACGATGGTGGCGTACTGCAACGAACAGTGCCAACAATTTGGAAGACCCCCATGACACCCGCAACCTCAATCCTCTTAACCGAGTTGATGGTAGGCGTGGTCAACGAAGGAACCGCAAAGTGCTGCATGCGCTTGGCTCATGGCATTCAAGCCGCCGCCAAAACGGGCACGGCTCAATTGAACGCGACCGGTGAACCCGAACGGTCACATGCCTGGATCATCGCCTTTGCCCCCGCCGAAGCCCCCAAATACGCCGTCGTCGTCATGCTCAAAGGGACGACGGCCGAAATCAGTGAAGGCACCGGCGGCACCTTGGCTGGGCCAGTTGCCAAGAAAGTGCTCGACGTCGCACTCGCCCAGTAACCGAGTAGTCAAAGTGAGAAATCGCCCTGAGCAGGGGCGACAGTCTCAAGGTCATCAACCTCTGTAGCCTGACATGAGTTATGTCGGACAACAGCGCAGTGATATTGAACGATCGTTACGAAATGCAACAGCGCATCGGTCGCGGTGGCATGGCCGACGTCTACCTGGCACGCGACATCTTGCTCGATCGCCTTGTTGCGATCAAAGTTCTCTTTCCCGAATACGCAACCGACCCGGCATTCGTCGAACGCTTCCGTCGCGAAGCTCAGTCGGCAGCCAATCTCAATCATCCCAACATCGTGAGCGTGTACGACTGGGGTCGTAGTAACAACACCTACTTCATGGCCATGGAATATGTTCCTGGTCGCACCTTGGCCGAAGCTCTTCACGATGTTGGCCAGATCACCGCGATGAAAGCCGCTGAGGTTGGTATCGAGGTTGCGGCTGCATTGTCATTTGCACATCGCGGCAATGTTGTTCACCGCGACATTAAGCCCGGCAACATACTCATCGGCTCTAATGGTCAGTTGAAAGTGGCCGACTTCGGCATTGCCCGTGCTCTCGGTAGCGCAGCCGACAGCAACTTGACACAGGTCGGTGCAGTGATGGGAACTGCTGCCTACTTGTCACCCGAACAAGCCCAAGGTGGTCAGCCCGATCCGCGCAGCGATCTCTATTCGCTCGGCATCGTGTTATACGAAATGGTTGGAGGACGCGTTCCGTTCTCGGGAGACAATCCCGTATCAATTGCTTACAAGCAAGTGCACGAAGCACCACAACCACTCAATCAACTCGCCTCTGATGTTCCGCGAGCATTTGAAGCAATCGTTGCTCGACTGCTTGCCAAAGATCCCGATCTTCGTTATGCCACCGCCGAAGCCGTTCGCGACGATCTGCGCCGTTTCAGAGATGGCATTCCAGTGCAGGCATTGGCCGATGCGCTGAATCGACGTAACGGTGACCCAACTCCGATCGGAACCGCCACTCCAACAACAGTGATTCCAACTGGCCCGATGGTTGGTGGGCCCGACGATGTCGCTGCTGCAACAACCCAGAGCATTCCAACAACAGCGATTCCGTCAACTCAGGCAACAACAGCACTGCCTCGAACAACGATTAATGCGAATCCTGATATGCCACCGGGCTACACCGCAAGTAACGCAGTTGTTCCTACCGACGACTTGCAACGTAAGCGCACCGCCATCGTCATCGGCGCAATCTCGGCCACAGTTCTTCTCATTATTGGCGCAGTCGTAGCCTTTCTTGCCTTGTCAGGCGGTTCACCTGCTGCCCCTAAAATTGCCGTCCCCGATGTCACTAATCAAATTCTCGAAAACGCCGTCACAACCTTAAAAGACCTAGGTTTTGAAGTCGTTCCTGTTGCCGAAGAAACAACCACGGTTGATACCAATGTTGTGTGGAAACAAGTTCCTTTGCCAGGCGAAGAAATCAGTGAGGGTGACACCGTCACCATTGTCTATAACCCGTCAAACGCACCAATGGCTGTGCCAAATTTGGCTGGTATGACAATTGAACAAGCTCGTACAGCACTACTCAATCTCGGATTAACCATCGGTGTCATTACTCCACAAAATGATCCCACTGCTCCGGCCGACACCATCATTGCGTCAGTTCCTAAAGCCGGCGAACAAGTGTTAGGTGGCGCAACGATTGATCTGACAGTCAGTCAAGGAAGTGGCGTTGTTCAAATTCCAAACGTGCAAGGTCAAACATCACAGGCAGCGCGTTCAGTTCTTGAAGGCGAACCATTCAAATTCTTGATCACCGTTGTTGAGGAAGCCAGCACCACTGTTGAATCGGGCCGAGTTACCCGCACCAGTCCAACGATTGGTGCCGACACAACCAAGGGTTCAGCAGTCACGATTTATGTCTCAACGGGTCAAGCCACAATTGCGGTTCCGTTGGTCTCTGGTCTCACCGAGGCTCAAGCCCGCGCGAAACTCACATCGTCTGGATTCATTGTCAAAGTTGAGTACATCGAGGTCACGACTGGCAACGCCAACGACGGCCGAGTCATTGCTCAAGACCCCAGCATGAATGTTCAGTCAACTCCCGGAAGCCAAGTGCTTCTCAAGGTGGGCAAAGCCATTGCTGCGACAACAACCGTTGCTCCGACGACCACTGTCGGACCGATAACTACTGCGCCAGCAATAACGACACCTGCTTCAACAACTCTCCCTGCGCCATAGTTGCTCAAGAAAAGTTATGTGCAGTTCCGCAAAAAATTGCGCAACATGTCGTGTCCAGATCCGGTCAAAATACTTTCGGGATGAAACTGCACACCTTCAATCGGCAACGTTGTGTGTCGCACACCCATCACAATTCCGTCAACTGTTGATGCAGTGACTTCAAGACAGTCGGGCATCGATGACGGTTCGATAACGAGTGAGTGATATCGAGTCGCAGTCACCGGGTTCGACACTCCAGCAAAGACGCCCATGTTGCGATGAGTCACTTCGCTTGTCTTGCCGTGCATCAACTCTGGTGCACGAATCACATTTCCGCCAAAGACGTGCCCAATCGCTTGATGGCCTAAACACACACCAAAAACTGGAATACCTTTTTCAGCAAAGGGCACGATCGCTTCACAAATAATGCCGGCATCTTCTGGTCGTCCGGGTCCAGGCGAGAGCAACACTCCATCAACATCGAGTGCGAGAGCCTGTTCGAGGGTCAAGTCGTCATTGCGATAGACCACGGGCTCGGCACCCAACTCACCCAAATATTGGACCAAGTTGTACACAAAACTGTCGTAACTATCTAGAACAAGTACCCGAGTCACCCCCATAGCCTGCCAGCAAAACCTGCCAGTCGGTGTGGGCGCAAGACATTCGAGAGCGTACACTCGTCTCTCGTGGCACCTCCGAAACGGAAAACAGGCGGACGCACGACTCCCAGGGGCACTCGTCCCGGCGAGTCCCGTCCAGAAACCCCTACTCACAACGAGCACGGAGTTGCGGCTTCGACGCGCTACACCCCGCCAGTCCCGAACTACGTCAAGGTCAGCCCGCGCTGGGTACCGATCTTGATGTTTGCCCTCTTTATTTTGGGTTCGCTCGTTATTTTGTTGTATTACTTGGGCGCTGTTCCTGGTGGTCGTAGCAACTACTACTTGGTCCTTGGCCTGGGATTTATCTTGGGCGGCCTATTCACCGCCACGAAGTACCATTAACGCCAATGACGAGTTGATTCGACCGCTCTGAGCAGGTCTTTTCCCGACAGTTCTTGTTTCCCCAGCCTGTGGATAAATCAGGGGATAGTCACACCGATGTAACTTGCAATTCACCTTGTGAGTTTGTGATTCATCACTCGACAGGGGCCACGAAATCCATGTCTTCCATGCAATGGCGCGGCGCAACTGGGTCTTCTTCAGGGGCCATGGTCATCCGTATTTCGACCCCACACAAACTGCAGCGATAGCGCACATTGACCTTGCGTAACTCACCCTCGGGGGGTGGAGCGGGCAGAGGGGTCGTCATGCTTCGAAGCAACCCCACGCCAACGCGCCACACAAAGAAAAATATGAAGACTGCTCCGAGAAACCACATGACCCCGGCAAAGTCAATAGCCAACATTGCGACGAGCGACATCGAGAATCAGCCAAGGCGTTCAATGATGGTGGCGTTGGCCATGCCGCCGCCTTCGCACATAGTCTGCAGACCATAACGACCGCCCGTGCGCTCAAGTTCGTTGAGCAAAGTTGTCATCAATCGCGCGCCTGAACATCCGAGTGGGTGACCAAGGGCGATTGCTCCACCGTTTGGATTGACGATGTCCATATTGGGGTGGAACTCTTTTTCCCAAGCCAAAACAACCGAGGCAAATGCTTCGTTGATTTCAACAATGTCAATGTCAGACATCGTGAGTTTGGCACGCTCAAGAACTTTACGAGTTGCTGGGATTGGTGCAGTCAACATGTATCGCGGATCATCGCCCGCCAATGAGAAGTTCACGAAACGAGCACGAGGTGTGAGACCAAGTGCTCGGCACTTTTCTTCACTCATGATCAACAGTGCGGCAGCACCGTCGGTGATCTGCGACGAGTTACCAGCAGTGACTCGACCGCCTTCGTCTTCGGGGCGGAACGCAGTCTTTAACTTTCCGAGGCTTTCCATGGTGGTTTCGCGCAAACCCTCGTCCTTAGTCATCATGTTGCCCTCAGCATCTTTGACTGGCAAGATCTCGCGCTCAAAACGACCTTCGGCTGTTGCGCGTGCCGCACGCGATTGCGATTGCACACCAAAGCGGTCCATGTCTTCACGACTAATGCCCCATTTGTCAGCAATCATTTCCGCCGAGATACCTTGAGGCACAAGCCCACCTTGTGATTGATAGCGAGCGCTCACCATCGGACCAAAGGGCCAGCCGTACTTACCGTCGGCCATCGAAGCGCCCATCGGAACGCGAGTCATCACTTCAACGCCAGCTGCAACAACGACGTCATAAGCACCAGCCATGACACCCTGCGCAGCAAAGTGGGCGGCCTGTTGCGACGAACCACATTGACGATCAATCGTTGTTCCAGGAACACTCTCTGGCCACCCTGCTGCCAACACTGCGTTCCGACCGATGTTGGTCGACTGCTCACCAGTCTGCATAACACAACCCATCACGACGTCATCGATAATGCCGGGATCAATGCCCGTGCGCTCGACGAGTGCGTTCATCGTTTCGGCCATGAGGTCGACGGGATGCCAATCTTTCAACTTGCCGTTACGGCGACCGAGTGGTGTGCGGATGGCATCAACAATGACTGCGTTAAACATGGTGTCTCCTAAAATTGTTCTGTGCCTTCAGTCTGCTGTGTGGGCCACCACGAGAACGAATTTTGACTCAACACTCGTGTGACGAAATCTAGGACGAAACAGAGTTCAGCGACCACCACAAGACGGGGGCTGAATCAACAGGGAAACCCACAATGCCGATGCGGAATCCCGGTTCGGGAGTAAACGCGTTATAACTCGCCAATTCAGCCGCCGCGTCGTGATCAATGTCGAGTCCCGTTAAAGCCAACGACACCAAAGGTGACTCAAGGGAACTCAGAAACTCTTCGTGACCAATGGTTTGCAGTTGGGTTGCGAGTTGCACCTGCAATTGGCGAACTTTTGCTTCATCAGATTCATTGAACGGTGTTACCACGCTCACAACCTGCGCCTCTGGTTGGGCGGCCAGTAGTGAAAACGCCGTCCCAGTGTCGCAAACGAACCACACGGTTGCTGCTTCCTGTTTAAGTGCACGATCACCAAAGACCCATTCAGTGCCAGGTTCGATTCCAGTAGGTACTCCACGCTCTTCAAGGTCGTATACAAGTGCCGGATACAGACCTACTAGACCAGCGTCACCCAACTTCAGCATGATTGGGCCATGAGTAGGGACAGTGCTATGAAACTCAACAGCCTGTTTGATGGCAAGGTCCACATTGTCACCATCTGAAGTGACTGACTGGTGATCGACGGCCGGCAAGATCGCCCCTACGAGATTCAAGGCAAACAGCCCTATCGCCACGACGGTGATCATCGGTTGTCGGAACTTCGTGGTGTTGGCGAGAATGACACCCGCTATCCATGCGAGCACGAAAATCACAATGATTGAGCGCCACAGAACGACATACGGAAACAGATAACCGCGTACTTGCGCGACTGCCACAATGCCGGCGATCAACATCGTCCAGATCAATGGCGCTGAATTCACATACTGCCGACGCGGCGACTCTTCTGGTGAACGCCACACCCACACTGTTGATGCGATCAGGACCAACGCCACACCGATTAACCATGTCAATGAACTTGGTGGGGCTTCGCCAATTATTCCAACTTCTGATGATCCAGACAACCATGAAGCCTGCGGACTCATTTCAAATGACATCACATGTAACGCACGACTGAAGCCAATTGACGGTTCGTTGGTTGATACGAAATAGTGAGCAAGATCTCCCAAATTTCGAATTGCTTGACGAAGATGGAAAAGATACGGAGTAAAGAGCAGAAGTGCAGTGGCGATGGGTCTCGTAATAGATCGTTGATTTCCACCGGTCCACCAAAACACGATGCACGCCACCAAACCGACCATGCCTACGATCGGCAAATATCCAACATGTATTTGCACCACTATTGAAGCTGACACCCACATCAACCACATCGACGCCCGATCTCGTTCGGTGACACCAAGAGCAGCAAACACAAAAAGAATGAAAAGCGGAAGGGCAAGATACGGAGTCCAGGCATCAACGCTGGCTATGCGCCCAACGCTCACCCAACAAGCAAGAAGAGATGCAACACCCAATGCGCTCCCCCAGGTTCCGCGCAATCGATGTCCCAGCCATGCGATTGCAACAAGTAAGGCACTTGAATACAACGCAACGCCAGCAAATAGCCCCCATGCCGCCCCACCAGATATCCAATGAAATGGGGCGAAAACATAGAAAATCAAAGCCCCTGGATGGTTCCACCCATGCCAACTGTATTGACCGACAGAAGGAAACGATCCAGTGGCAGCATCTTTGACGAGTAGCGCAAAAACCGCTCGATCGCCTACCAAAATTGCTCCACCGCGTAGAGCATTCACCAGCGAGATGATGACCGGTATGACGCCCAAAGTCGAAAGCGCCAACCACCTAGGTACCTTTTTCAGCATGTTTGGGAATTCACTTTTTGAAAGGTGAAATCTTGGTGAGCGCACGCACCATAGTGCTGACTTCAGTTTCGCTTAAACCATTAGCGAACTCGCGTTGAATCGCCCGACGATACAAAATGTTGGAGTCACGCCAGACCAATCGTCCCATCCGAGTGAGGCGCACCATCACTGCCCGATTGTCATCAACTGTTGGGGCCTCTTCACGCGTCACATAACCGCGTTCAACGAGCGAGTCGATACGACGCGACAAACTGCTGGGCACAGCGGAGAGAATTTCACACAGCTCTTTGACACGCATTTGGTCATTGCTCTGAGCCAGTGCGGCTAGTAAATCGAATTGTGGCAACGCTAAGTGAAACTCGTCGAACATTTCGGCTTCAATGCTGCGCGAAACTACCTCACCAGCAGTTTGAAATGCCCGCCACAGGGCAACACGTTCAGCATCAAGACGAGGCACTGCAAAAGACTAACCAATTACCGACACGTTGTCACGAGATTGTTCAGGTTGCAACAAACGTCGATACCAACTCAAGTGCTTGTTCCCACGTGGCCCGCTCGGCCAACAGTTTTCGAAACGGCATAAGTTGTTTTGGTCGACTGACACCGAGGGCAGCTTTGAGATAGCCATCTTTTTCGTACAGTGCGACAAATGAACGCTCTTCTGGCGAACCGACAACGATGTGCGCAGTTTCATCACCATTGGCACGGCCAAGAAATTGAATACGTGCGGTGAATTGATCACTCCAGAAAAATGGCACGGCCGAATACGGTTTGGCTTGCTCACCACGGGCGACCGCCAGCAGATTCGACGCAACGGCGGCACCCTGTTCGGATGCAGTTGTCCAGTGTTCGACCCGCATTTCTTGGTCGTACAAATTGTTGAACCAGCGGCACACATCACCTGCTGCGTAAATGCCAGGTAAACCGGCATTGAGTGTGGTGTCACAAACAACGCCGTCGCGTAATTCAAGTTTGGTGTTTTCCAACCATTGCGTGGCAGGGACAACACCGATGCCGACGACGACAACATCGGCCGGGACAACTTCTCCGTCATCTAAAGCGACGCCGCCGATTGAACCCGTATCCCCTTCAACTAACCCAGCAACCTTGACGTTAAATCTCATCAAGACGCCGTTGTCGGCGTGCACCAATGCTGCGGCGTGGCCCATGTCGGCTCCTAGTCCGCGCATCATGGGGGCGGGTGCTCCTTCAAGAACTGTCACTTCGCAACCTCTATTTCGCGCCGTGGCCGCAACTTCAAGCCCAATAAAGCCGGCGCCAATCACAACAACCTGAGCGCCAGGGTTCAGGTTGGCCCGCAACGCCAGCGAATCGTCGAGTGTTCGCACCATATGCACGCCAGTCCAATCGGGTTGATTCGGCAACTTACGAACTCCCGAACCGGTGGCGATGATGAGGCCATCAAATGAAATTGTCTCACCTGAAGCCAACGTGATGGAGTGGCTCGTGGTGTCCAGTGCTGTAGCCGCTGACCCAAGCTTCCATTCGATGTTCAGTTTGGCGAGATCTTCAGGTCTGCGTAATGAGATGCGGTCGGCTTCCCATTCACCTGAGAGAACTTTCTTCGAAAGTGGTGGACGATCATAGGGTTGGCGATCTTCCGCGCCGACGATGATGATCTTGCCTTCAAATTTTTCAAGCCGCAAAGTTTCGGCCGCTCGCAACCCAGCCAACGACGACCCAACAATGACCACGGTGTTCAATTCACTCACGCCTTAACGGTACCCACAGTTGTGATTCTGGTGTCAATTTCTTCGCTAATACCAACTTAAACGACACCAGAATCTCAGGGGAAGGAGACAAGGTTGACGCTCGGGTCAAGTTTGGATTCACCGTTCCAGCGATACGCCTTGAGCGGTCCGCCCTTGCCAGCGCTGTAATCAACGCACATTGCGTGATCGGAAATGATTTCGTCGTCATCGGTGCACCAATAGTGCCCAAAGAAAAGTGGAATGGTGTCGCCGTATGGCGCGGGATTGCCAGAAGGTATCGGCACATTCGGCAATTTAGGGAATGGTGTTCCGTCAACAGCGTTGCAGTTATCGGGAATGCGAGCAGCAACGTCGAACGTCGATGCTTCAGAATCCCACCACGCATAGCGCGCGCTGCTTCGCACAATTTCGTCCTTGTCTTTGTATTTGAAACCATCAGGCATTTTGATTTCGGGGCCTTTGATCAAGATCTCAAGATCGTGATAGTCGTCATGCCCCTTGGTGCTCATCGTGACCATCAGTTCATCGGTCACCGTGTTATTCGGACCCAACTTTGCTCCCAAACGTTGCATCGTTGCCAGATCCCAGCATGCATGAATCACCCGAATGCCCTCAAGTTCAAGCCACAGCGGGATCGACTTGAACCATTGGATGACTTCACGATGGAGTTCTGAACCTTCAACGACAGCTTCCAAGAATTTCTGGTGTTGGCCAAAGTTTTTGGCTGCCCATTGGCCTTCGTGGGTACGAAGGAAATCGCCTGGCTTATTTGGATTCGGCGTTGCATACGCAATGGCGTTGAACTCGTGATTGCCCATCACGATGTGAGCATGGCCACCTTCGACCATTCGTTTGGCAATCATCACCGAATCAAGTTGCCGAGGTCCTCGGTCAATTAAGTCGCCGACGAAAATTGCCTTGCGCTCTGGGTGCTGCCAAGTTCCATCAACCAGTGAGTAGCCCATCTTGAGTAAAAGGCCCTCAAGTTTGTCGGCGTGTCCATGAACATCGCCGATGATGTCATATCCGATTTGCTTGTCGTCACTCATATGGCCTCCTGTATCCCTGTGAAACTTAATTGACCAAGGTATTTCTGGTGTCTTTTAACTCGCTATATCCAACTTAAACGACACCAGAATCACAAAATCATCCGACGGGGGTGGAGTTGAAAAGTTGCAAAAGCCAACCGGGCAACATGTCGACTTCCAAAACCATTTCGTTGTTCACTGCCGTATCGACGAATTCGACACCTTTGGGCATCTCATCAATTGGTAAGTGACCATAGAAGTCCTCGATCCACAGAACTCGCCGACCGGCCTTGATTGCCGTCTCGGCCAAGTCATATGCCGCCGCTGCTTTCCAATCAACAAAGCGGCTTCTGGTCCCGTCGTCCACAACTGGCAGTTGTTCAATTCCAAGGTGTTCGGCTATCTCATCGTTCGCGCGGTCACGCCAAGTGGTGCACCAGTGCACCTCACCAACGTCGGTGAGTTGTCGGACTAGCCAACCCATGTAATCCGGGATATGCACCGTATGACCGTGGCTATAGATCTGGTCAATGCCCCAGTCACGGTCGAGGCCGCCGAGAGCGTTTAAGTCATTGATGACTCCATCAATGTCGAGAAGGATAAGTGGTTGTGAGTGAAAGGTTGTGTGTGTCATTACTTATAAACGCACGTTCCACGCAAAAATGTGCGCGTCAGAAATCAGATACCGCAGGCAGAATGCATGAGTGAGTATTAATCCGATTGAAATCACCGACCCAACTGATCCCCGATTGGCCGATTACGTCGGGCTTAGCGATCCCGAGATTCGGCGTCGTTCCGCGGACAATCAGTTCTTTATCTCTGAGGGAGTTGAAGTCGTTCGCCGACTCGTTGTTTCAAGTATGCGTTTGCGTTCGATCGTGCTCTCGCCCAACCGGGTCGACATCATGACCCCTGCCCTCGCCAAGGTTTCATGTCCCATCTATGTTGCCGACCGCAAAGTCATTTCAAGTGTCGTTGGCTTTGACATGCACCGAGGAGTCGTCGGTTCGGCCCTACGCCCTGATCCATTAACACTCGATGAGGTCTTGTCGCACCCTCCGCTGTACGGACCTCGGCATCGCATCGCCATCTTGGAAGGACTGAGCGATCACGAGAATCTCGGGGCAATTGCTCGATCAGCTCGGGCATTCCATATTGATGCCATCATCATCGATCCAACCTGTGCCGATCCGTACTACCGTCGCACGGTACGCGTTTCGATGGGTGAAATTCTCTTCCTTCCGATCGTGAACATGAATATTGCCGAAGCGATGTCGGTCGTGCGTCGCAAGAGCGGCTCGGTTCTTGCGTTCACACCCAATCCACAAGCTGTGTCGCTGCATGACTTCGTCGACACCAAACCGGGACCTCTTGCCCTCGTCTTTGGCTCAGAAGGAAACGGCCTGCCCACCGAAACTCTCTCTGCTGCCGATCATCAAATTCGTATCCCGATTGCTGAAGATGTTGATTCGCTGAATGTTGGTCACGCAGCGACAGTTGCCTTCGCTCTCACGTCACCAAGGTAAAGACACTCACCACCATCGTTTCCGTAGACTGATTTTGTGAAAAAGTTCGTCGCATTCATTGTCGCCACAACTGCAATCGTGATGTTTGCTTCAACGGCTTACGCAAGTGACGGCGATCTCGATACAACATGGGGCGGCGATGGTGTTGTCGTTTCGGCACACACCGATCCGTCATCGACTTATGCAGTTGCCAACTATCCCGGCGATCGAGTTTTGGTTGTTGGATCAGTCACAGATTCACCCGCCTCACGAACGCTTGTCAATCGCTTCTTGGCTGACGGATCGCCCGACACCACATGCAATAACACCGGACGATTTGTGGACACAGTCAATGACGCAGTTGCAAGCGATGTCGTCGTACTTTCCGACGGTTCGTTCGTCATTGCCGGAATAATCCAAATCAACAACAAGGGCGCTCTTTTTGTCGCCAAGTTCACTAACACATGTAATTTCGATGCGACATTTGGAAACAACGGTATTGCGACATACTTGGCTGGAGATGGCACCTCAGCTCGAGCCTTGACAGTTCAGTCGGACGGAAAGATCATTGTTGTTGGCGATGAATACCCGACGGTGTCAGACAGCAACGATCAACGAATCTTGGTCGCACGCTTTAGTGCGTTAGGCATCATTGATAACTCATTCGGAATTAATGGTCGATTCATGTCAACAGCAAACCAAAAAGGACAAGCCCAAGATGTCGTCATTGACAGCAGTGGTCGAATCATTTTCACCGGTTCAATTGTCGGAACTGTTGCCCCCGATGCGGCCATCGTTGGACGGCTCACGAATGCAGGCTCACTTGATACAAGCTTTGCCACGCAGGGGTATCTGATCAACGAATTCGATGGTGACCCGCGACTCAATGCAATTGCTATTCGTCCAAACGGAAATCTTGTAGCGGTCGGTACATATGGCGGTCCATTCCCCAGCACTCAACAGAGTCCCATCGTGGTGTGCCTAACACAAGCCGGTGCTTTTGACTCTGATTGCGGCGTCAATGGTTGGTCATACTTGCCAACTTTGAACAGTGATGTCTATGCCGATGATGTGTTCGTTACCTCGGATAACAGAATTTTGGTAAGTGGCGCAAGCGATGACGGATCCATTCGGCCAATCATCATGCGTCTCAACGACAACGCAACGTTGGATAACAGTTTTGCAACGTCAGGAACTTGGCAGGGCTCAGCACTGACCGGTCGAATGTATTCAGTAACCATTCAAAGCGATGGACGCATTCTTGCTGCGGGTCAATTGGACGCACAAGGCACCATGAGTGTCGGTGTCATACGTCTCGCCAACACTGTCGTCACACCATCAACAACGACTACAACCGCGACTGCCACCACGGTCGCCCCGCTTGTGACGACTACATCTACAACTATCGCAGCCAATCAACTTCCGGCAACTGGTCATGACCAAAATGGTTTGATGTTTGCGGTTGCATTATTCGGAATTGGAATTCTGCTCATGGGCATGCGGCGGCGGGCACTTCGTTAACTTCGGGCGTCGTCCCAATAATCTTCGGAACTCACTTGATCACCGTCGATGTTGTGCAACGTCCAACCAGGAAAGTCTCCGGTTGCGGAGTGACAGGTCCACTGAACCCAAGCAACTGAATCTTCAATACCAAGATCGTTCACTGTCACGGTGCCATCTTCAACAGGCGACCACGATGTCATCCGTTGATTCCAAAACTCAGTGATCACGTTTAGACCTTGACCAGTTTGACTGTTGCCCTTTTCGACGAGTGCAGCACTTGCGGCATTGGGTCGGCGGTCGGGTCGTATGCGCGCGTACGACGGTGCGTCGACATAGTCGGCAACAAAACAAACTTTGCCGTCTCGCAGTCGGTACAGACTCTGGCCCGGTATCGGATGTTCAACTCCGTTGATCGGAACCACCATGTTCCATTTCGCCCATCCCACATGAGTGTCGGCGCACGTCTCCCAGTTCGCAAAGTAGACACCCATTTTGGGAATGACCTTTTCCATCTCCGACATGAATTCGTGAATGGCTGCTTTGCCAACTTGCGCTCCAGCAAAGGGGTCGTAATAAATCGCGTCATCGGTAAAGAGTTCGACGAGTCGCGTGTACTTCTGATCGTCCTCAATCGCTCCGAACATCGAAATCATCTCGTATGCGTTCATTGCGCCAACCTAGTGCGTCCGTTATGACCTAGTTTTACTGACAGTCAGACTCACATAAGGCATATAATTTGCACATACTGATCTTCGCTACTGTCAATAAGGACTCACATGAAAGTTGTACCACCAGTCAGCAAAAAACCACGATTGTCAAAAGAGGAAACTGCTCAACGTCTCATCGAGACAGCGATTTCGATGATGCAAATGACCCCTATTTCGGAGGTTTCCTCGCTCAAAATCTGTGCAGCCGCTGGCCTCGACAAGATGACCGTCCGCTATTGCTTTGGGTCACACGTCCAACTTCTCATTGCCACCGCCCGACACCTCGCGACTGGTGTCGCCCCACATGTCAAAAACGGTATCTTTGGCATCCCGGCACGCCAAGATGAAATGGTTCAACTATTTGGTCGACTCGCAACTTTTCTCTTTGCTTCTTACGGCAGCGAAGTGCCAGTTCGATTAACTGCCTCAACCGAAAACGCAACGATCTTTCTTGTGTACCAGCAATTACAAGACACTTATGGTTTCAGAGCAGATTTGGCTCTACTCCTCACGAAACGCGCAGTGCTTAATGCAGTCGCTACGTCTGGCATCGGAACGATGCTTCCTCTCAGCGATAGTGAAGCAGAATTGTTCATCACAATTCAGCAACGCACCTATGAATTTTTGGCATCAATTCAAGATGAGCTGCAACTGAAGAAGTAACTATCTCAGTTGCGACCCATCTTGAATCGGCGTCGGACCATCAAGATCCCCAGTCCCAACAAAACCCAGAACAAAGCGACCATCACTGGACTTTGATTGCTGCTTCCGGTTGCGGGCAAAATCATTGGTACAGGATTATCGACCATCACACCAACGGCAATGGTCATGCCTCCGGCCGAAACAAGAAGTGTGTGAGTACCAAAAGGCAGCGACGCAGGAATCGTGGCCTGTCCTTCGAAGAGTCCGTGCTCGTCAACAACAAAGCTGCCGAGTGATTGTGGTGTTGACATGATGATCAATTCACCATTGTGATTTGCTGGCATTCCCGAAATTGAAAGTCCAACCGATCCACCCTTGGTGATTGCCAACGCACCGCGACTGGTGACATACGACGGACGACCTGCATTATTGAGGCCGCCCATCAACATGGCTCCAGTGGGAGTCCTCAGCAGGATCACAGATTCAGCTGGAATCGGAATGCTGACCGAAGGATTATTTGGGTCAACCATCAAGCCGATGATCTTCGCACCGGTCGGTGAATCAACAACCAAAATTTCAGAGGTCACTCCGACTGGCAAGAAACTGTCAAAGGCCGCGACCAACTGTCGGGCTTGCGCTCGAATCTCAGCAATGACACCCGGCGAACGGTCACGTTGATCTGATGAGATTCCAGAGCCCGTGATACGAAACTGCGAAACCTCAACAGCCTCGCCATTGAACTGCACCGACACCTGACCGCGCTCTTGTTCCATTTGTCGAGCCTCGGCAACTGGCATGATGCTCGGTGTCGATGACCCAGCCGGCGGAGGTGTCAACACCCGTGGCGAGGAGTTCGGAGCTGCAGTTGCTGGGGTTGTTGTTTCCGATCCTGTCGTTGGACCACCAGTTGTTGAACCTTCGGTCGTCGGCACTTCATTCGGCACTGTTGGCTCAGGGACTGATGAATTGGGATTCGATGAGCCTGGTGTCGTTGTTGCTGGTGCGGTTGTCAACACGGGTGCTTGAGTTGTCGATGGTGGGCTTGTCAATACCGGTGGCAGAGTTGCCGGTACCGGTCGGGTCACGCCCGATGGCGGCAATGGAGCATTCTCTGAACGTGTCACGTTGGGTGCAGTGCTCGCAAGCCATCCACCATTGACTGACCACATTTCAGTTCCATTGAATCCGTCATTGGCCGAGAAATACAAGATGTTGTTGTTACGTGCCAAACGTTCGGGGCGACTACCACCAGAGCGATTGATGTCAATCGAACCAGTACCGACTGCCGTTCCGTCGCTCACAAATAATTCACGTCCACTGACACCATCATTGGCTGCGAAGTACAACAACGATCCATCAACAACGAGTTGCTCTGGGTGGGAGTTGCCATTTGGATTGATATCACTGACCATCGTCGTGCCGATAGCTGTTCCGTTTGACTTCCACAGTTCACGACCATGAGTGTCGTCAATTGCTGTGAAGTACAGAGTTGAACCACTAACAGTGAATTGTTGCGGACTTGAGCTCAACGCTCCGGTACGGATGTCTTTGACCATTGTGGTTCCACCAACGGTGCCATCTGACTTCCAGAGTTCATAGCCATTCACGCCATCATCGGCACTGAAGTACAGCGTGCTTCCCACTACGGTCAAATAACTGACATTCGAATTTCCACTTGTATTGGCAGGCAATGCGATGGTGCCACTAGTGGTTCCATCAGTTATCCACAATTGACGACCAAGAACACCGTCGTCGGCTGTGAAGAACATCTTCGAACCAACCATCGTGAAATCACTCGGATCACCGTCTCCACCACTACGAATATCTTTCAACAAAGTGGTTCCCGCCAAGGTTCCATCGGTAATCCATGGTTCCCAACCGGTGGTTGGGTCATACATACGGAAGATCGCCTTGTTTCCAAATGAAGTCACTCGATCTGGATTCGAGTCACCAGTGGTCACTGCATCCGTCAAACGAATGGTTCCATTGGCGGTGCCGTCCGAGAACCACAATTCATTACCGTGAATACCATCGTTATAGCGGTACACAACATTGTCGCCAAGTGCGGTTAAATACTCTGGACTGCCGTATCCAAATGGATCCTTATCGGCAACCATGCGCGTTCCGTTGGCATCTTTCACCCACAACTCGCGACCATGGTTCCAGTCATTAGCCGAGAAGAACATTCTGTTCGTTGTTTTAGTCATTCCGCTGGGATCACTTGATGCTCCGACAGTATTGAGATCACCCAACGCAATTGTTCCGGCCGCGGTTCCGTCAGTGATCCATGGCTCTTCTCCACGCACACCATCAGCTGCTCGGAACATCATTCGATCTCCGACCACGGTCATTGCGTTTGCATTTGAATCGCCATTTGGGTTGAGGTTCTTAAATAACTGAGTTCCGGCCACTGTTCCATCGGTTGACCACAACTCAAATCCGTTGGTGATATCCCAACCCCTGAAATAGGCCTTCCCTGTCGAAGGTAAATAGAGAATGCTTTCGGGGCTAGCTGACCAAGCGCCCGCTACGTTGGCTCCAACATACGAAGACGTGATTGCTCGAGTTCCAGCAATGGTTCCGTCACTGACCCACAAGTTGCGATGCGACGGAACTGTGCCGTCATCAACACGGAACAAAAGCTTGCCGTTACCTATTGGCACGAGATAGTCGGGCCAGCTATCGCCAGTCGTGTTGAAATCTCCCAACATAAATGTGCCAGCCTCAGTGCCGTCTGAAGTTGCAAATTCGTACCCGGTTACGCCGTTATTGGCGCGGAAGTACAACTGATCACCAGAAGTCGTGAACGAATCCATCCAAGTGTCACTACTTGAGTTGTTGAGATCTTTTGTCAGGCGCGTGCCAGCCACAGTTCCGTCACTGACCCACACTTCCCAACCATGCGTTGCGTCATATGAGCGATAAAACAACTTGGTGGTTCCCGCAGCAAAGGTCTCCGCCGATGTCGACGTGCTCACTTGCAATGTTCCGGCTGATGTCCCATTGGTTACCCACAACGTTCGACCGTTCACGCCATCTTCAGATCGGAAGAAGATCTTTGATCCAACCTGGAAGAAATAATCCGGATTGCCATCACCAGTTGGATGAGTATTCACCACCATGGTCGTACCAACCGCAGTTCCGTCGGTTCGCCATAGCTCTATGCCATCAGTTCCATTGTTAGCTCGGAAGTAGAGATAATTACCGAACTTAGCCAATGAGTCAACACTGCTTCCTGCAGCGCCGACCTGAATGTCCTTAAAGATCGTACGACTCTTAGTAGTGACGTCGTACGACCACAGTTCACGTCCCGATATTCCATCATCCCAGATATAGATGATCTTGTTGCCTAAAACGACGGGGTTTTCCGCGTTACTACCGACGTCAAGATTGTCATCAAGTGATTGTGTGCCACTCTCTGTTCCATCACTGATGTAGAACTGATAGCCGTGCGTCAAGTCGTTTGCTTGATAAAGAATCGTGCCGTTCACTTCTGACTGAATCGAAGATCCACAGTCATAGGGTGCCCGACAAATGTTTTTCACCATCTGCGTCCCCGCCGCCGTTCCATCAGTCACCCAGAGTTCACGTCCATGTACCCCGTCATCGGCGCGGAAATACATTTTGTTTCCGCTGGCTGTGAAGTTGTCGGGCCAACTGTCACCTTCAATACGAATGTCTTTTACCAACGTTGCACTGCCTGTGGCAGACGTTGATGTGTACAGTTCCCATCCATATTGTTGGGTGTACGCACGAAAGTAGTAACGATTGCCAGCGACGGTAAAAGAATCCGCGTTTGAATTCTCGTTATTCGGGTTGATGTCGGCAGCCAATGTTGTTCCCGACGCGGTTCCATTGGTTTGCCACAATTCATTCCCGTTCGTCGCATTACGCGCCGAGAAATAGGTGAGGTTGCCGTTCTTGGTGAATCCACTCGGGTAACTATTGCCGCCGTTATACCAACTGGCCTGGTTGATGTCGACCAGGCTTGTTCCGGCTGCGGTTCCGTTCGAAACCCACAACTCGTCCCCGTGTTTTCCGTCGGCTTGCAAACCATCATTGGCCGACCAAACCATGTTCGAGCCAGCCCCCATTGGGTTATTGGTAATGCCGCCACCAAAAGTGTTGAGGTCATACATGCGAGTGCCCACCGAAGTTCCGTCGGTCACCCACAATTCGCGCAAGCGACTTGAGTTATATGCCGTGAACAAAATTCGGTTGCCTAACACCGTGAAGTTATACGGATCACTGCTCCCACTATTGACGGTGGCCGAGGTATTGATCTCGATTAACTGCGTTCCAGCAACTGTTCCGTCAGTTACCCAAGCCTCACGACCATGTCCGCCTTCACTTGGCCACCCATCATTCGCAGAGAAGATTGCTTTGCCGTTGACTGATATGAAACTTTGGGGAGATGAATCACTGTTCGGGTTGAGGTCGACCAAGATTTGAGTTCCACCAGCAGTTCCGTCGGTCACCCACAATTCGTAACCACGTTGATTGTCGTACGAAGAGAAAACAGTCTTTGAACCTGCTGCCGTGAAGTTGTATGAATTTGAATTCCCAAAGGGGTTGAGGTCCCCCAACGAGATCGTCCCATTAGTAGTTCCGTTCGTGACATACAGTTCACAGCCCTTAATGCTGTCACACGCGTTGAAATAGATCTTGCCATTTGACAATGTAAATCCGTACGGGTCAGAGCTCCCAGTCGTGTTGAGATCTAGCAACATTCGGGTTCCACCTGCAGTTCCATCGGTCACCCACATTTCACGACCGTTCACACCATCATCGGCAGCGAAGTAAACCACACCATTGATGAGTGCCGTGTTGCCAACATTGTCGTTACCTGAACTGTTGATATCGAGTAGCACTTTCGTTCCCACTGCAGTGCCGTCCGAAATATACAGTTGACGATCGCCTTGAGCATTGACTGCATTAAAGACTGCCCGAGAACCAAGTGATAACAGTTCCGACGGATCTGAAGTACCACTTGAGTTGATTTGAACAACACTTGTTCCCTGGCTCGTGCCATCACTTGCCACGATTTGCCAACCGCGAACGTTGTCGTTGAAACGATAAATGATTTTCCCGTTCACCGACGTCAGCGAATCAAATGAGACACTGCCCGCCCGTGCGTTGACATCTGCGAGTAAACGCGTTCCACCTACCGTGCCGTCAGTAATCCACGGCTCTCGACCATAAAAATCGTGGTCCGCCGTGAAAACAACTCCAGTTGAAGTCGCGATGAGACCATCAGGCTCGCTACTACCCGTCGTGCGAATATTGCCTAGACGTGTCACTCCAGATGCATTGGCCACATACAACTCACGATCATTGTTGGCGTCGTGTGTCCGGAAGAAAACTTTGTTACCCGATACCGTGACCAACTCGGGCCAACTACCATCGGTTGGATAGGGGTCAAGTAAATAGGTTCCGGTGTTTGTTCCGTCACTGAACCACCACTGCCAACCATGGACGCCGTCTTCAAGCCAGAACAACGCATTGTTGCCAACCACGCGGAAGTCGTTGATCGTTGAAGCACCGCCATTATCAGAGCGATAATTAATGATGTGCGTTCCGGCAACGGTTCCATCAGTTGAATGCAAACGGTAATTACCAGATGCGTCTTGTGCTCGATAGAAGAGTTTGTTGCCAGCAACATAGAACTGATCGGGTTCGCTGCCAGAAGATCCGGGATACGAGTCTTCAAGCATGAAGGTTCCGTTTACTGTTCCGTCGCTCACCCACATTTCGCGGCCATGTACCGAATCACTAGCTCGGAAAACGACTTTGTTGTTCAACACCTTCACATTGTCGATTTGAACAAGGCACCACCAGCACCCACCATTGTCGGAGTTGATGTCCTTGACCATATGTGTGCCCACGAAAGTGCCATCAGAGACAAAGAGTTCCTTTCGCGCAATGGGGTCAACTGCGGTGAAGAATATCTGATTGCTTGTAGCCACGAGATTTGTGATCTCTGCTTCAGTCCAACCATCATTCAAACCAATATTTGAGATTGCGAACGTTCCAGGCGTCGTGCCATCAGAACGCCAAATTGCCGGAGGGTGCGTTGCATCGTTGGCGAGGAAGTAGGTATTGCCGCCCATCTTGACAAACGATGTTGCGTTGCTTGTTGCTCCAATGGGATTGATGTCCTGCACCATCTGGGTGCCAGCAAGAGTTCCGTCGCTTGTCCAATACTCAAGACCGTGCACACCATCGTCGGCGCGGAATCGAATACGTGAGCCCTCAATCACAACTTGATCAACATTGCGCAGACCAAGTCGACTGCGGACTCCCGTTACGCCATCTAACAACCACCACTCTCGACCATGTACGCCGTCATCGTCGTAGTAGAAAACACTGTTCCCGATAAACGTTGCATCGGTAACGGTCATCATGTCAGTCAGATTTGAATCCAGCGACACAGTTCCTTGAATTGTTCCGTCCGACATCCACCACTGCGATGTGTTGTTGAATGTTGGATAGTTATACCAACGGAATAACAATGTATTGCCCAGAGCCCGCAGCTCATTTGGATAGTCATACGCATTGGGCCGATCACTCATCGTGACCAGTTTTGTCATATTCCCTGGCGTGCCGTTCGAAACGTAATAAGCCTGACCTGTTCCATTGACAATGTTGTCGCGGTAACGGAAATAGAACTTGTTACCTACGACGGTCTGATAATCAACGTAATCATCAACTCCTGGTATCAAGTCAACCTCGGATGTTCCAGCAGTTGTTCCGTCAGTTACCCAAAAATCTCGCGTCGTTCCGTCATATGCTCGGAAATAGGTACGCGTAGATCCAATGCTCACGTAATCAACGACTGAGCCACCTGACCAACTGGTGGTGGTGTTGATGTCTTTCAACAACATCGTTCCGTTTGTTGTTCCATCAGAAACCCAGGGTTCGGAGTCCCCGACATCGTCACTTTTCGCGCTCAGGAACAACTTGTTACCCATGACTCCATGAAGAGCGAAGTTGCTACCGATTGAGCCCGGATAAATATCCTTCACCAAAACCGTGCCCGCAGTAGTGCCGTCGGTTTTCCACAACTCTGCGCCGCGTACCGGATCGGTTGCACGGAAGTAGGTGACACCATTCATTACCGTGAACTGATCTGGCGAACTTGATGCGCCAGTGGTATTCGCATCTGAATACATACGAGTACCAACGATCGTGCCGTCACTCACCCACCACTCAAGGCCATGCACACCATCGTCAGCTCGGAAACGAAGAGTGTTTCCATCCACAAATTCGGAGTCAATATTTGCCGATCCATAAGGATTCAGGTCAATCAATGTACTCACACCAGTTATGCCGTTGAGTACCCACCACTCGTTACCATTCACACCATTGTCAAAGCGATACATCGCATTTGAGCCCAATTGATACAACGTTCCTGGATAATTGTTATCACTCGGTACCGTATCTAATGGTTGAGTTCCAGCAGTCGTCCCATTAGATGTCCACCACTGCCATGTGCTGTTGACAGTTGGATAGTTATACAACTGGAAGATGAACGTATTACCAATCTGTCGAGGATCGTTCGGATACTCGTACGAATTCGGATGATCAGACAACGTCACCAGTTTTGTCATATTCCCTGGCGTGCCGTCAGATACGTAATAAGCTTGACCTGTTCCATTTACAACGTTGTCGCGATAACGGAAATAAAACTTGTTGCCAGCGACCGTCGTGTAGTCAAAATAGTCATCGACACCTGGAATCAAGTCAACCTTGGTTGTTCCAGCAGTTGTTCCGTCGGTTACCCAATAGTCGCGAGTCGTTCCGTCATATGCACGGAAATATGTCCGAGTTGATCCTAATTGCACATAATCGAGCGCTGACTGTCCCGACCAATTGGTGGTCAGGTTGATGTCCTTCAATAAATATGTGCCATTCGCGGTTCCGTCTGAAATCCACGGCTCAAAATCGTTGTTCTCAGCACTACGCCCGTACATCAACAATTTATTATTCGTTACTCCATAGAGCGAGAAGTCACTTCCAATTGAACCTGGATACATGTCCTTCACCAGCACCGTGCCCGCGGTGGTGCCGTCGGTCTTCCACAACTCAGCGCCGTGAACTGAGTTGGTAGCACGGAAGTAGGTCACACCATTCATCACCGTGAACTGGTCAGGACTACTTGATGCGCCAGTGGTATTCACATCTGAATACATGCGAGTACCAGCAATCGTGCCGTCACTCACCCACCACTCATCGCCGTGAATTCCGTCATCGGCACGGAAACGAAGAGTGTTTCCATCGACAAATTCCGAAGCAATATTTGCCGATCCATACGGATTCAGATCAATCAACGTGCTCACGCCAGTCGTGCCGTTGAGTACCCACCACTCATTGCCGTGCACGCCGTCATCAAATCGGTATGCAACATTGTTGCCAAACCGGTAAATCGACTGCACATAACTGTTGTCATTAGGTGCTGTGTCAAAGGGTCCGGTGCCGGCGAGTGTTCCATTCGACATCCAGTACTGCCAACTTCCATTGGGCGAGGGTGCGTTGTACATTCCAAATACCACGCTGTTACCTGCTGCCCGAATATCCCAGGGGTACTCATTGCCAACACCAGTCATTGTCATTACTTTCGTAACGACACCCGATGCACGATCTGCAACATATAAAGCTTGGCCAGTGTTGTTAACAAGATCGTCGCGGCTACGGAAGTAAAACTTTGTTCCTGCAACGGTGCCGTAATCAAAATCATCATCAGAACCGGCACGGATATCAATTTTTCTTGTTCCGGCGCTCGTTCCATCACTCGTCCATAAATCACGAGTGGTTCCGTCGTATGCCTTAAAGAAGAGTCCATTCTGATCGGCGTAAAAGTAAGAGATCTCTGCATTGCGCGAAGAGTTGATATTGGTATTGATGTCCTTAATCATTCGAGTACCTGCGGCTGTTCCGTCGGTCATCCACAATTCATTTCCGTTGAGGGTGGTAGTGGCAGTGAAATAGGCAATGTTGCCAACTTGCCCAACCACGCTGAAATCACTCGAATTCACACCAGGGTTAATGTCTTTCACCAGAACGGTCCCAGCAGATGTACCATCGGTCTTCCAAAGTTCTCTGCCATGATCAAAATCGCCGGCCCGAAAATACATCACACCGTTCAAAGTGAAAAATGAATCCGGAGAGCTGCTGAGTGGAACAGCATTTGAGTCCGCGACAAGACGCGTGCCCGCACTCGTTCCATCACTGATCCATGTTTCTAAACCATGCTCAGAGTCGTTCGCTGAGAAAATGGCGGTCGTGCCATCAGTCATAAAACCGCTTGGTCCAGATCCAGTGAATGGATTGACTTCAATGCGGCTCGTTGAATTCGTCAATGAACTCCAACTCCAGAGTTCGGTACCTTCAACGATGTCTGATGAGGTAAAGATCACTCGCGGGCCAACTGACGTCAAGTTGGACGGACGAGAAAGTGACTCTATGTCAAGTGCATGGGTGCCCTCGACGGTACCGTCAGATACTCCGTAGACCCAGGCGTTGCAGGCGCAGTACTGAAACCAAATGCCTTCTCCGACAATGTTGAAACCTGAGAAATTGGTCGAGCCTGGGCCGACATTGAAGTCACTTACACGTTGAGTACCAGCAATTGTTCCGTCGGTCACCCAAAGTTCTTGACCGTATGTGCCATCGTCTGCCGTGAAATACACCTTTGATGGCGTCGCCGCAACAAACGTCGGCGAACTGCCATTACTACCTGGATATAGGTCGCCTAAGAAGAACGTCCCGGTGGTTGTGCCGTTAGTAACTGCTGGCTCACATCCACCGCTTGGATTTTGCAAGGCAATAATCAACCGACTGCCCAGTTCAATTTTCTGCCCGTTGCATTGCTCATAACCCAGCGACTCTGTTACGAAACTGGTTGCATCGGTTGCGTAGTAGACGATTCCCGGGCCGGTGTTTGCTCGATACATAATCTTGTTAGCGAACCCAAAAAATCCACCTGGTCCACTTGTTATTGGTCCTGTCATCAGATCAACCATCATCTGAGTACCCGCTTCAGTGCCATCGCTCACCCAAGGCTCTTGGCCGTGAGTGCCATCAACGGCCCCAAAGTAAATCTTTGAGCCAATGACAGTCAAGCTATTAACTTCACTGCCTGTGGCCCCCGGCCTAATATCTTTGACAAGGGTTGCTCCCAAAACTGTTCCATCGGACTGCCATAATTCGGCACCATGGGCAGAGTCTGTTGCGATGTAGTAGATATTGTTGCCCAGCACAACCGGGGTCGTTGCCAAGTTGTAGACGTTGTCGTTTGGATCTGGATCAAGTCGTCGCGTGCCTGCAATGGTGCCATCGCTGTACATCCATTCATCCCAACCACTGGTGCTGTAACTCGCCAACCGCGCGTTGAAGGCCACCTTGTTTCCAAAGAATCTCAGATTGCTTGGACCCGAAGATGCACTGCCCTCATTGAGATCAAGGATGCGTGTACCCGCAATTGTTCCATCAGAGTAAAAGAGTTCTGAACCCACAGAGGTGTTGTTGGTACGAAATGCGAATGCACTGCCATTGGTCACTAGTTCATTCCACGTGTCGTCACCATCGTTCACATTCATTAACTCAAAAGTTCCAGCTACGGTTCCATCGGTAATCCACAAGTTACGTTCATTTGTCGTTTGTGCTCGAAAAATCAACTTTGATCCAATAGTAGTGAAGGAGTCAAAATGGTTGTAGTTAGCCGGTGATGTGTTCGTCAACCTCACAGTGCCAAGCTCAGTTCCATCGCTTGCCCACAATTGATACCCTTGGCCTCCGTCGTTCATAGAGAAAATGACGCGATTGCCCGCCTTGTAAAAGGTTCCCCCCCAGAAAGTACCGTTGTTATAAACGGTGGGATTAATTCTTTTGACCATGTGTGCTCCGGCCAAGGTTCCGTCAGTCACCCACAATTCTTTGCTGTTTGCGATAAAGAAATATTTATTTCCAACTTTGAAGTAGGTGTTGGGGTTTGAACCCTCATTGCCGGTGTTGATGTCTTTGACTAAGTGAGTGCCACCCGGCGATCCATCGGTTACCCATAGTTCCCAACCGGCTTCCACGGTTGGTGTACTGAAGTAATACTTGCCACCATTTTGATAGATGCTGACGTCACCCCATTGTGTTGTCGCAGGATCGTAATTTGGATTCAGAATCGAAGTTCCGGCAATTGTTCCGTCAGTACGCCACCACTTGTGGCCATAGACGCAATCATTGAGACGCATTAACAACCCACCATCAACCGGCGTGAATTGACTCGGGTCGGGATTGCCATTGTTTGCACAGCGAGTCGTCAACTGCATCGTATTCACCGATGTTCCATCCGTCACCCATACGGCGGAGTAGACAGGCGATGATCCATCATTGATCTTGAGATAGATCTTGCCATTTGATTCAACGACTGTTTCCAAAGAACTGCTAGTGCCGGACGTACCAAAGTCCTTAATCATGTGCGTGCCGGCACTTGTTCCATCAGAAATCCAAGGCTCATAACCGGTTGCCTCAGTGTTTTGACGGAAAATAATCTTGCCATTGAGGCCATAGGTCGTATCCCAACCTGAATCTGGTCGACCAGGATTCAAATCAAGAGCTCGCGTACCTGCAGATGTTCCATCAGTGACCCACATGTCCCAACCGGTCGCATCACTAAACGCCCTGAAGAAAACTTTGTTGCCAGCTAACACAAACTGCGACGGCGAACTTTGCTTACTGTTCTCGTTGCCTGTTTGCAGTTCACGAACCATGCGCGTTCCGGCCATCGTTCCGTCACTGACCCACAGTTCGTCACCATGTATTCCATCGTTGGCGTTAAAGATCCACTTGTTGCCCAACTTCACACCAGTGCCCGAACCTGAGCCGCTTTCTGCGGTGTTGATTTCTTTCAACATACGAGTTCCACTCGGTGAACCGTCAGTGATCCAAATTTCTGTACCGGATTCTGGGGTCGACATCGTGTAGTAGTACTTGTCACCGATCGCAATCGGGTTGACGTCGTTCCACTGTGTCGTAGGCGGATCGTAATTGACATCTAGTCGTACAGTGCCTGCAATAGTTCCGTCGGTACGCCACCACTTGTGGTTGTATTGACAATCATTGAGTCTCATCAATAACCCTCCAGCTACAGGTGTAAACGACTGGGGATCAGGGTTGCCATTATTTGCACAACGCGACGTGAGTTTGGTGGTATTCGCCGACGTTCCATCAGTGACCCATACTGCGGTGTATCCGGGTTCGGTTTGGTCATTGATCTTCAAGTAGATCTTGCCGTTCGATTCGGCAGCTAGTTCCAAACTGCTGTTACCAGACGTATTGAAGTCCTTGATCATCCGAGTACCAGAAACTGTTCCGTCAGAAATCCACGGCTCAACACCGAAACCGTAATCGTAATTGTGATTACGGAAAACCAATTTGCCGTTGAGCGCGTACACCTGATCAAAATATGAATCTGGTCGACCAGGATTCAAATCAAGCGCACGCGTGCCTGCTGACGTGCCGTCAGTTACCCACAAATCCCAACCAGTGGCATCACTAAACGCCCTAAAGAAAACTTTGTTGCCAGCTAACACAAACTGCGACGGCGAACTTTGCTTACTGTTCTCGTTGCCTGTTTGCAGTTCGCGTACCATGCGCGTCCCAGACACAGTGCCATCGCTGACCCAAAGTTCATCACCATTGATTCCATCATTGGCATTAAAGATCCACTTGTTACCAAGTTTGACACCAGTCCCCGAGTTGGACCCGCTTTGCACAGTGTTGATGTCTTTCAAAACACGAGTTCCACTCGGTGATCCGTCAGTGATCCAAATTTCTGTACCGGTTTCTGGAGTCGTCATTGTGTAGTAATACTTGTCGCCAATCGCAATCGGGTTGACGTCACCCCACTGTGTTGTGAGGGGGTCGTAATTGACATCTAGTCGCGCAGTTCCCGCAAGGGTTCCGTCGGTACGCCACCACTTATGGTTGTACTGGCAATCATTGAGTTTGAATAACAATCCACCAGCAACAGGTGTAAACGTCTGAGGATCTGGGTTGCCATTATTCGCACAACGCGACGTGAGTTTGGTGGTATTCGCCGACGTCCCATCGGTCACCCACACCGCGGTATAGCCAGGTTCAGTTTGGTCATTGATCTTCAAGTAGATCTTGCCGTTCGATTCGGCAGCCAATTCCAAAGTGCTGTCGCCAGACGGATTGAATTCTTTGATCATCCGCGTTCCCGAAATAGTTCCATCCGAAATCCACGGCTCGTATCCCGTGGCCTCGGTGTGTCGCCGGAAAACAATCTTGCTATTGAGGCCATATATCTGGTCCCACGCCGAATCTGGTCGACCGGGATTCAGATCAAGTGCTCGCGTGCCAATTGATGTTCCGTCGGTGACCCACATTTCCCAACCAGTTGCATCGCTGAACGCGCGGAAGAAGACCTTGTCGCCAACGGCATAAAACTGATGTGGCGAACTTTGCGCACTATTTTCGGTTCCGGTCTGCAACTCGCGCACCATGTGTGTGCCGGCATCTGTGAAGTCGGTGACCCAGAGTTCTTCACCATGAATTCCGTCGTTACTACTAAAGACATAGTTCGCAGTGGTACCGACCCGCGTCATATAGTTGATACCACTCGATTGATTGTTAGTGTTGACGTTTGCCAACATGCGCGTGCCTGTCGACGAACCGTCAGTCACCCAAGGTTCAAGGCCATTTGTGGAATCACCAGCTAAGAAGTAGGCCTTATTATCAATGATGATCGGTTCGCTGTTATTGCTCAAGAGATCATTGAGATCGGGATCAAGAGATGTGGTACCTGCAGTGGTTCCGTCTGATCGATACCAAACACTTCCGTGCGCGCCATCATCTTGTTGAAAAATGATTCCGTTAGTGAGTACTTTAAAATTGGTTGGTCCGTAGCACCACCAACAGTTATTTGTTGGTGCGTTTGTGGTGATGTCCTTGACAAGACGAGTTCCATTGGTCGTGCCATCGGTGACGTACAATTCATAACCCGTCTGACCGGTGCGTAGTTGATCACAGCAGTTCACGTCGTTAGCTCTGAAAAACCATTTTCCGGCAGCGAATGTCAAGTATTCCAAATTGATGTCGCCATTGGGGTTGATATTTTTCAACATCATTGTGCCCACTTCGGTTCCGTCGGTCGTCCACAATTCCCAACCGCGTACTCCATCATTTCCGCGGAAGAAAATACGTCCCCCAACCGCGTAGATATTTTCGGCTCCTTGACCGCTGCCTGGATTCACATCTTTAATCATTCGTGAACCTTGAGGCGTTCCGTCGCTGACCCAAAGTTCGTAACCGTTCACACCATTGTCGGCACGAAAATATGTGAGTCCATTTAACTGAACGAGGTACGCCGGATTACTTGCCTGAGTTGCAATTTCAATTCCGCCAACTTTGCGCGTTGACTGAGCCGTTCCACTCGTTACCCACACCGAATTACCGCTGGCATCAGTTGCGAAAAAGAAAACCAACGATCCCGATGATCTAAATGTATTTGGCGAACTGCTGTCACCGCCGGGATAAATATCGTGAATCAACGTTGTGCCGTCGGCAGTTCCGTTGGTTTTCCAAAGTTCTTGTCCATTGACGCCGTTATCGGCACTGAAGTAGGCGATGTCGCCCACAACCGTAAACCCGTACGGGCTCGAGCCGCCGTCGGGATTGATGTCCTTGAGAATCTTGGGGTCAGTTCCGTCCGCATTGGATATCCACAATTCGGAACCGTGGTCGTCGTCATAAGCACGGTAAATGATCTTGTTTCCGAGCAATGTCATTTCTGCTGGATCACTACCGTTGTTGTCGTTGGTGACATTGGCGAGTTGCGACACTTCGGCTGGCGGCACTGCAAACGATGCCGAACTATTGCCAATGACCGCCACTCCAACCGATGAAGCGATCAGTGCAATCGCGAGTCCAGTTGCCGTCGATTGACGGTTCCACCACGAGGACACAAAACGTGAATGGGTTGAAATCGAAGAAGTTGAAATTGAACGTGCAAACATGCCGTTAACCCTCGCCCGAAGCTCTAGTAGTTATATGAGATATAAAATCTCACCAATGGACACTATTGCTGGTGCGGGTTTGATGCAATACGTGGTTACAAAATGTACGAAAAGTCAGCCGCGACACATGTGCGGTCTCACGTGAGGAAGACCAGGGTTAACCCCTGGTTCAAGAACGAAGCAACGAGTGGAGACGAGGGGAATCGAACCCCTGACATCTACCTTGCAAAGGTAGCGCTCTGCCAACTGAGCTACGTCCCCGTTACGGCTCTGACAGGTTAGCCGAAAACCCGAAAAATCCGCTCTTTGTATCGGTGAACTGTCAGCAATTCTGGTGTCGCAACCTACTGTGGACACATGGCTCAACAATCAAACCCCGGTGGTCGGCCCGACCGTTTGAAATTCGGTACTTTCTTGGCACCGCATCACCCCGTCGGTGAAAACCCGGTTCTGCAGTTTCAGAGCGACCTCGACTTCGCTGCCCACCTTGACCGCTTGGGTTTTGACGAGTTCTGGTGTGGAGAACACCACTCAAGTGGTTGGGAAATGATCGCTTCGCCAGAAATGTTCTTGGCTGCGGCCGGTCAACGCACTCACACCATTGGTCTCGGTACTGGCGTCGTCTCGCTTCCGTATCACCACCCCTTCAATGTGGCCCAACGAATCGTGCAACTCGACCACATGACGAAAGGTCGCGCCATGTTTGGCACTGGCCCAGGCGCACTGCCAAGCGATGCCTGGACTCTCGGTATTGATCCGTTGGTGCAACGCGATCGCCAAGACGAAGCCCTCGGTGTCATCTTGCGTTTGTTGCGTGGCGAAGATCGTTTCTCCCACGAGAGTGATTGGTTCACGCTCAAAGATGCACAACTGCAATTGCTGCCGGTTCAAGACAACATGCCTGTCGTGACCGCGTCAACACTGTCGCCGTCAGGTATGCAAATGGCCGGCAAGTTTGGTTGTGGTGTTCTATCAATCGCTTCGAACAGCACTGCTGGTCTTGCCGCATTACCAACACAGTGGTCATTCGCTCAAGAATCTGCATTGAAGCACGGACAAACTGTCGATCGCAAAAATTGGCGCGTCATGTTGAGTTTCCATATTGCCGAATCACGTGAAGAAGCACGTAATCAAGCAGTTGATGGTTTGCAACGTTGGCACAACGAATACAACGTGTGGACACTTGGTCGACCTGGTGCAGTTCATGTGGAAAACAAATGGGATTTACTTGAACAAATCACCGCTGGTGGAACCGCGGTGATTGGTACACCTGACGATCTCGTTGCAACGATTCGACACTTACAAGAAATCACGGGTGGCTTCGGTGTTGCTTTGGGCTTCGCTCACGATTGGGCTAATCGCGAAAATACATTGCGTTCATGGGATCTTGTGGCGCGTTACGTAGTTCCAGAAATCAATCGCACCACGGTTGGTCAACGCGCATCAATGAAATTCTTGAATGACAACCAGGCAACGTTGATGGCTGGTGCCGGCGCTGCAGTGATGCAAAAGATTCTTGGTGACGAACGCGCTTCGGCCGAACTCGGTGTGATGATGCAACAAATGCAATCTGGTAAAGATGATCGTGGGGCAACGTTCCGTCCCGGTGGCGGAGTGCGTGAAGATCAGTTACCAGAGAACAAATAATCAGTCGTCTTTAGTTGCAACAGCGTTTGGCGTGACGTTCATTTTCGGAACGTATTCAGCAACCTCGACATCACGTGCTTCATTGCCCATTGTCGCCTTCATCTGAATTCGACACTCTTCACACGGCCCGTAAAAACGACCGTTATGCAAGGTGTTGCAACGAGGACAAATAGAAGACGTTGCGGCAAAGGTCAAGGGCAGTGCGTCACTCATCTCTCTATCGTGCCACGCCCTTGGGTCTTCTGGTGGCGAAAACGAACGGGAATCCGTTCGTTTTCGCCACCAGAAGTACTCAGGGTTAAATGACGTTGATGGCGTTTAATACAGTTTCAACGTCGGCGTTTCCGTTTTCTAGGCGAGTACTTGCTTTCCACTCGGTGCGCATGGTGCCCCACGAAATGAAATCGTGAGCATTGCTGATTGCCGATGGTGCACTTGCATCACGCCCTGGGGTAATCGTCCACAAATCATCACCCGGAGCAAGAATCCACGAACCACCGCCAGGTCCTTCGAAGACCAAGTTCACGGTTTGTTTTGGTGCGACCGACAATGCTGGCTGGCACATTTGTGGAATGCCAGCAAGCATCCATTCAAGAGTTGCTGTCAACGCCTGCGGGTCGCGCGGTAATGCTGCTGCTTTGGCAATGGCATGACCAACATCGTGACGCAGATGGCAATAGTGATCAAACACAATTGCATTCGCCAACAGATGCATGGGATGTGAACCAAGGTTGGCCAACGGAATCACGGTGTCGGCCATTTCGGGCGTATTCATAAATGACAGTGCGCCAATTCCCTTTTCGCTCCACTCCATATATTCAGCAATCACTTGGTCCCGCGTCCACGACTTGCGGGCTTGCACCGGAACTTCGGCGTTCTCTTCGACATCTTCGCTGGTTCCACCTTCAATGGTGGATGGGTCGGCAATGGAGTGAAAGACGCTGGCCATATGGCAAAAAACTTCTTGCACTCGCCAACCCGTGCAACCCGACTGAGCGTTCCATTCATCGGCACTGAGTGAGTTCATTAACTCAATTGCCAGAGCCTGTTCATTCTTCAAAGCTTCGATAGCTGACATGGTCATGATGTACCCCCAAGTACGTGCGTATGTTCATGTCTAGTCCGTCAGACGATCTACTGTGCGAATTGTGCATGTTGACGTAATGACCACCCCAATGCCCCTGCAAAAGACCGGGGCCCACGCTCGCAAAACTCAGGCTGCAGGTTTTTCTGGATTACTCTTCACTGAAGCGGGGCGAACTGCCTATCTCAACGTTGCTGCTGCAGCGATTGCCGCACCAGGACTTGATCTCTCAACCGGCGTTGCAGTCGCATTTCCGCGTAGTCCTTTCATCACCGCTTCAACCGCATGGGAACTTCAAGAAGCCAGTGGTGGTCGCTTTCGTTTGGGACTTGGTACTCAAGTAAAGACTCACGTTGTGCGTCGTTATGGAGTTGCATTCGATCGTCCTGGTCCACGCTTGCGCGATTATGTGTTGGCGGTCAAAGCTTGTTTCGCGGCATTTCGCGGAGCTCCGCTTGAACATCATGGTGAGTTTTATGAACTCACGTTCATCACACCGCAGTGGAGTCCCGGCAAGATTGATGCACCCGATCCCAAGGTCGATATCGCCGCAGTGAACCCGTGGATGTTGCATATGGCCGGCGAAGTTGCCGACGGAGTTCATGTTCATCCCATCGGCGAACCCGGATATTTGAAACGTCATGTTGTTCCACAAGTCGCTGCCGGAGCCGCCAAAGCCGGTCGTGCGGTCGGCGATATCGATCTGATCATTCCGGTCATGACCATCGTCGGCGACACCGACGAAGAACGCCATGCCGAACGTGAACATGCTCGCGCGATGTTGAGTTTTTATGGCAGCACCCCTAACTACGCGTTCATCTGGGATGAGGCTGGGTTTGAGGGGACCACTGCTCGCATTCGCGAAAAGCAAAAGGCTGGAGATTTTGCGGGCATGGCCGCGCAAATCACCGATGAACATCTCCAGGTTTTCACGGCTGAAGCTTCATGGGATGGATTAGCCGATGAGTTGATCGCTCGGTATGACGACACCGCTTCGCGACTGGTTCTGTACAACGCCGGACGCGACCTCGATCGCTTCGAGCGCTACGGCCGGGTCGCCCAACAGATCATCCAACGATCCTCCTGAATATCTACTGAATGCAATAGTCCCTCCGCTCATGTTGGCCTCGGGGGTAGCCTGCGGTTATGGCCGGTGACCTGATCTACGCATTCCGCATTACTCGCCTGCCGTTGCTCGATGCCGGCGGGGCCAACATCGGACGACTCGATGACATTGTGGTTGTCCCAGGTCATGCCGGAAGCGCACCCCGTGTCGTGGGTTTCACCGCCACTAGTCAGCGTCGCCGAATTTTCGTGAATGCTGGCCGAGTCGCCGAACTTGGCATTGATGGCGCACGATTACGTTCGTGGGATATCGACCTCAACCCGTTCAAAGTGAAAAAGGGTGAACGACTTCTTGGTCGTGACGTCATTGACCGCAAGGTTGGCGATGAGTTCGTGAGCGATGTTGCGTTACGCGAACGCAGTGACTCGAGATCTGGTGGATGGGAAATTGCTCAAGTTCGCCTCGCCAAGCGCACGGCACTTCGTCGTCGACCAAGTCATCGTTTAGTTGATTGGCGCGAGGTCGCGCATTTGTTTGCCGCAACAACCGAAATGGCTGCCGAAGCTGCGCGCTTACATGACATGCACCCCACCGACGTGGCTGCAGTTGTGCGTTCACTTCCGATTGCACAGCGTCGTCAACTAGCAGAAGCAATGGACGACGATCGCTTAGCCGACGTCCTTGAAGAACTTCCCGAGTCCGAACAAGTCGGCCTCATTGAAGGTCTTGACATGGAGCGACTACTTGACGTGCTCGACGAAATGGAAGTTGACGACTTGGCTGACTTGCTCGCCGAAATGCCAGGCGAACAACGCACCAGAATTCTTGATGCAATGGATGACGAAGATGCAGCCATGATGCGGCGCTTGTTGTCGTATGAAGAAGGCACTGCTGGTGGTCTGATGACACCAGAGATCATCATTCTCGGTCCGACCGATACGGTTGCTGAGGCACTTGCGCAAATTCGTGACCCCGAATGGATGGTCTCGATCGCCGCACAAGTATTCATCTGTCGCCCGCCCTACAAAGCCCCAACCGGAAAATATCTTGGTGTTGTTCATTTTCAGCGCCTATTACGCGAGCCTCCCAGCATGGAACTCGGTAATTGTGTCGAGACCGAACCCACGATTACGCCTGATAGCAGCGACCGTGAAGTTGCTGAGCGTCTTGCGTCGTACAACATGTTGGCGATTGGAGTCTGCGATGAAGGCGGTCGCCTGCTTGGAGCGATCACTGTGGACGACGTTCTTGACCGCACCCTGCCTGCAGGTTGGCGACAACGACGAAGACAGGCCACGCCTGTTCGCTAATGCGATCTATTCAGGCATACTGAACCCCACATGAACCACCCACCGTAAGTCGTTGTCTCAGAAAGGAGTCGCCATGAAGCGTAAAGAAGACTTGGCCATTCCCCGTCAGCGACGCCGCATTGGTGTTCACTACGACTACGACGCCTTCGGTCAGTTCTCCGAATCCATTGCCCGCACACTGGGTACTGCTCGATTCTTGGTGTGGCAATCATTTGTCATCATTGCTTGGATTATCTACAACTTTGTGTTGCCCGAATCGTGGCAATTCGACCCATGGAGTCGTGGACTTGTATTGCTCACCTTGGTGCTTTCATTGCAGGCTTCATATGCGGCGCCATTGATCTTGTTGGCCCAAAACCGGCAAGAAGGTCGTGACCGTACTCAAGCCGAAGTCGATCGACGCGTTGCCGAACGCACCCAAGCCGACACCGAATTTCTTGCCCGCGAGATTGCCAGCGTTCGAGTGTCGTTAACCGACATTGTGACAACCCAAGATCTTCGTGATCATTTAGATGCCGAAGAAATCACGGCGGCACTGACACGCTTGGCTGATGTCGTTGAAAGTCTTTCGTTGCGCATTGAGCGCCTTGAAAATCGCTAAACAACTTCGCTCTTTACGAGCAGTTTTCGCAACGTCCCAATAAGTCGAGACGATGACCCAGCAAAGTGAATCCGGCCTGACTCACGAGGTCGGCAACACCGGAATCCAAAGTTTGTTCCACTTCGTTGGGAACATCAATATCTAAAACAAGTCCACATTGCACGCACACCAAATGGTGGTGATGTCCTTTGAGTTCTTCCGCTAACTCAAAGGCGGCACGATCGCCATTGGTTAAAACCTTGACAACAATGCCAGCAGCCTCAAGCACTGCAAGGTTTCGATACACGCTGCTCTGTGGCAGGTCTCCATCAACCGCAACAATGTCTGTTGCAACGAGCGGATGGTCAGCACGATCAAGTGCTTCAACTAAACGACGGCGACGCGACGAATAACGCTGATTGATCGTTGCGAGTTTGCGTGCTGCCGTGTCGTGTATATCGCCGCGTGCCATAACGTCACTACGCCCCAGAGCCGATGTATTCAAACACTGTGATACCGCGGCGAATCACATCGTCAAGTAAAGCACGGTCGTTCAGTCGCCCATCACCAAGCGTGACAACTCCAGAAAGAGCGTCGGAATTATTTAAGAGAGCCACAGCACTTGAGGCCGCAACCGCCCCTGCGATTATTCCGGTTCGCTCGGCAACTCCGGCAACTTCAGTGCACCGTTCACCATTCAATGAACCGCGTATTTCAACACGCACTCCTCCAACTCCTCCTTCGGCATGAGGGGGCGACATCATCGGTAAGCGAGCCGTTAATCGGTCTCGTCTTGTTGCCGACATCCGTGCACTGATGCGACTGACTTCGGGAAATGATCGATGCAGCAACAGTGGCTCAGGAAGTTCAGCGCGATAGCAATCTTTTCCTCCTAACGGCTCGGGGAACCACAACAGTTCACGACCACTTCCGCTGGGGCGATCAATCCATTCGCCATCATGCCAACCAATTGCATCTCCAGCAAGCGCTCGGTGATGTTGACGCGCGCAACCAGGACCGCCCGTTCCGTGGAAAGCCACATGTATTTCGTCAATGGTGTCGACCCGTGGGGCTAACTCGGCAACAAGAAGTCCACTCAATCCTGGGCAGGCTGACGCTCCAACAACCAGAATTCGTTTTTCCTGCCGAGCAATCTCATCAAGTTGCAAGAGTTCGCGAGTGTCTTCAACATCATCTCCGGTGCAGACAACGTGATGTCCGAGCTCTAACAAGATCTTTGCCAAAGGGGCCTGCGGGCTTGACGTTGCAACGACGACCACGGGGGTCGTTGTCGGGTCGAGTTTTGTTAGATCGGTGAGCTCAATAGCTCGCAGAGATTGAGCAAGCGCATGTTGAGCATCAGACCGCTCATCATGGAGCAGGACCGAGATTCCACTCGACGTCAGTTGCCGCGCGACTCGAGCACCAACAACACCAACACCGATGACAGCGACCGACGGAGACTCAGACATCACAGTTCCACTCACGAAGGGGGACGGGTTAACTCGCGCCAGCCCCCACGTTCGGGCGGGGTTCCTCCACGACCGCGAAGTCGTAGCCCAGCCGCAAAGAGACAGGCAAGAGAAAGTGCCGCAATGGCTCGTCTCAGCATTTTCACCGTGGGGCTAACAAGAATCGAACTTGTGACCTCATCCTTATCAGGGATGCGCTCTAACCGACTGAGCTATAGCCCCCGCAGGGTTACTGCAGTGTCAGAACCCTATCGGCGAGATGGGCCCGGTCTCAACCGTCAGCGCCGATCAACCCGAGATGTTCGTGATTGTTGGGCTCGCTTGGCTAGTTTTGGGCTCTTTTTCGCCTCTGGCTTACCTTCCAAGATCGTGACTCGGATGCCGCCCACCAAATCGGTGATCAGATTGAACGTCGTCACCGTCAAAATGGCCAATCCGGTCATGCCGACCACAACAAACAGTCCTAAGACCCAAGCCTGATGGAAGAGTTCACCGCCCTTGAACTGAAAGGTGTCCCAACCGAAACTTTCCATAAACCGCTCAACGTTGTCGACGGTTCCGGTGGCATTGGCGACATTCCACAACAGCACGCCAGTCAACAGCAGCGTCAAATACAAGACAAAGTGGAAAACCAAGGTCACCCGGAAAACACTCCACGGATCAATGTGGCGTAGAACTCGGGTAGTGCGTCGAACTGCTGGTCGTTCAAACGACACACTTCGGCGAACCGATTCAAATGATAAGGGTTCATCCTCAACGAGTGGTGTTGAACTTGTGTTCACCGACCGATCTTGCGACCAGCTCCGCATTTCTTGAGTTGGTACAGCCTCGGTTCGCGGCAACGAGCCAGTATTCGCACGCGTCACTGAACTGTCGTCGGGGACAACCGCCGGAACTATGAAGAATGGGTCGTCAGATTCGGCCACAGTGTCAGCGTAGAGCACTTACCTGCCGAGTTTGTGTCGCTTTGGATTACTCAGCTCACATTGCTTGCTGTTGCACGTGCCTGCA
>Ga0209297_1000215_pt1 | contig 39579 bp, 33 predicted proteins | sample S_130805_MF_Meta_FD_187322 | JGI IMG/M metagenome (GOLD analysis project Ga0209297, IMG submission 187322) | Freshwater microbial communities from Lake Simoncouche, Canada to study carbon cycling - S_130805_MF_MetaG (SPAdes) (version 2) | ecosystem: Environmental > Aquatic > Freshwater > Lake ...
ATATAATTACTTGTTATCAAGGCTATAGAATTGCTATTAATGAATTGTTGTAATATTAAATTATTAGAACTAATATAATTACTTGTTATTAATGCAACCGAATTACTATTAATGAATTGTTGTAATATTAAATTATTAGAACTAATATAATTACTTGTTATTAAAGCAACTGAATTACTATTAATGAATTGTTGATATATTAAATTATTAGAACTAATATAATTACTTGTTATCAAGGCTACAGAATTGCTATTAATGAATTGTTGTAATATTAAATTATTAGAACTAATATAATTGCTTGTTATTAATGCAACTGAATTGCTATTAATGAATTTCTGGTCTATTAAATTATTAGAACTAATGTAATTACTTGTTATCAAAGCGACAGAATTACTATTAATGAATTGCTGTTCTATTAGAGCATTACTTGAAATTAAGAAAGATTGAGTATTTTGATTCACTGAATTAAAATTATTAAATAAATCATGAACTGTTGATGTTTTAATAAATCCCTGATATATTAAATCATTACTCGATATATAATTACTGGTAATCAAAGCAATAGAATTACTATTAATAAATTGCTGTTCTATTAAAGAATTACTCGATATATAATTACTTGTTATCAAAGCAACAGAATTACTATTAATAAAATTCTGCAGTATTAAAGCATTAGAACTAATGTAATTATCAATAATTAAATTTTCAACATTAGAACTTACATAAGATGCTATTACCAAATTATTAATATTCGAACTAACAAAATTACCTACTATGTTTGCAATTGAATTACTATTAACATACATTTGCGTCTCCAAATCATTGCTAGTTATATACAATGTAACCGTAGGATTATAATTATTAATTATATCCGCGTTATTTATATTCGCAACCAACGGTATTGAATTATCTAAAACAAAACTCCCCATATCTATGAATTAAGTAGATTTTTAAATTTCGAAAATAGATAAATATATAAAAAATGATATATTATAGTAAAATAATATTTATAACAAATATGATTGTTAAAATGATTGAACCAGTTACTGTTTCATTCGGACTTTATTTATTGACATCAAGACCTTCAATATTTACAGTTAATAGAAAACCTTTATATTTGAAAAAAAAATTATGTAGATGGATTAAAAAGCATTCGGAAACTATGATTGATATATCTGTTAATGAAGGTAGTGAATTAATAGCAGATAATTTCAATCATTTTAATCATTTTAATCATTTAAATAGTTTAAATCATTTATTAAATCCTTCAATATATCTTATCCTTTATTTAATATTATGCCTGTATGTTATAATTTTCTAGATATAAAAAATAAAAATAATTAAATAAATAATTTAAATGAAAGAAATTCAGATTGTTATACCTATGGCTGGATTAGGCTCAAGATTTTCAAATGTTGGATATGATTTACCAAAACCTTTCATAAACGTTTTTAATCAACCAATGATTAAATTAATTGTAAATAATCTTAAATCTTTTAATTATAATACCAAATTTTTTTTTATTGTTTTGAAAGAACATGTTCATTTATTTGATTCTATCAAGAATATTAATTATAAAATAATAGAGGTTGAAAAAATTACAGAAGGACAAGCATGTTCTGTTTTACTAGCAAAAGATTATTTAAACTTAGATAATCCTTTATTAATTGCCAATTGTGATCAATTTTTAGAATGGAATTTAGATGAATTTATTAAATATTCGTATGATAATAATGATTTAGATGGATTGATATCTACATTCACAATGAATGATTCTTCTTCAAAGTGGAGTTATTCATCATTGGATGACAATGAATATATCAATTTAGTTGCAGAAAAAAAAATAATAAGCAATAATGCTTGTACTGGTATATATTATTGGAAAAAGTCGAATGATTTTATTAAATATGCAGAACAAATGATTAGTAAAAATATAAGAATTAATAATGAATTTTATGTTTCAACTGTTTATAATGAAGCAATTGAAGATGATAAAAAATTTAAAATATTTAAATGTAAGAAATTTTGGGGATTAGGCACTCCAGAAGATTTAAATTATTATATCAATAATTATAAATCAGATGATATTATCATTGGAATTTTTGCTTGTCCTACGATAATTAAATATAAAAATGAAATTGATATAATTAATGAAAGTTGGGGTAAAACTTGTGATGAGTATAATATTAAATATTTCTTTTTTATGGGTGAAGAAAGAACTAAACTAGAAGGTGATAAATATATATTTTTAAAAGGTATTAAAAATGATTATGCATCTGCTTCAGATAAACATTGGTTAGGTTATAAATATATATATGATAATTTCCCAAATACTAAATTTATATTAATGATTGGCAGCGATACATTTGTAGATGTTAAAAAATTAATAAATGAATGTATAGTTAAATATAATCATAATGATGAAATTATTATAAGTGGTCCTAGAAACGAAGGATATGAAAGAGATGTTAATGGTAAAATAATAAGATTTGTAGATGGTGGTCCTGGATATATAATAACAAATGCAACATTACATAAATTAGCACATTTGTATAATTTTGAAACAATAGTTGATGAATGGAGAAAATTTTGTCCAAATTTCAGAGATTCACCTGATGTAACTATGGGATATTATTGTATGGAAAATAATATAAATATTATAGAAGATGCAAAATTATTAAGTAGATGGACATCAAATATATCTAATATCAATGATTTTTATAGTATTCATCCTAATGATTTATTTCAATTATACGATTTGACTTTAACTTATGCATCAGATACTTAAAGGAAACATTCCCATCTTCGAGTAAAAAATCATGAAAATCTTTAATATCTCCCAATTTATATTTCTTGATATATAATCTTCTTAATTTTAATATAAATCTTTCACCTATTTTATATGCCAATGCTTGACCTGGATCACATATATATCTTGTAATTTCATTATATATTTCATCAATACTTAATGATGTTAAATGTTTTTTCATGTAATTTAATGCTTTATTGAAAGACCATCCATAATAATTGATACCAGTATCTACTACTAATCTGACACATCTTAATTGTTCGTATTCTCCATATTCATCATATTTAAGATTTCCTAATTTCTCTGCATATAAAGCCCAACCTTCTTCTAATGCTGTATTATCAATAGCATAAATTTTATGTAATGGTAATTTTTTATATTCAGTAAAATAATTAAAATAATAGGAATGTCCAGGATTTACTTCATGCATTAAAAGACATTTTAAAGAATTTTTATTAATTTCCTTATCATATTTGTAATTTAAAAAAAAAGTTTTTGCTTCTGGTTCAAAATAAGCATATGCACTTGTATTTTCAAGATTTTTAGGTACCTTTTTAAATTTACACATATTTTTCAAAGGTACATAATGAAAATTATTAGGTATGATTTCTGTTAATATCTCATTATTATATTTTTTAACATCTTGTAAAATATCTACATCATATTTATAATAATTTTTATCAATTTTTTTAATAAATTTTTTAACTAATTTTTTACCATAATTATGAATTTTTTGTGGAGACATATAAGCACCATTACAAAAATATTTAATCAATAATTTATAATATTCCCTTCCATTTTTCAAATGACATAATCCTATATTTTTCCTACATTTTTTATAATATATTTCCCTTAAAAATTTTAGTAATTTAGTATATTTAGTTTTTTCAATTTGTTTTATTAAGTCTTTGCATATTATTCTAGGTAATGTTATATTTTTTTCAATACCTTCTTTCATATTTTCAATACAACTATCCACATATCCATTAAAACTTTTTTCAAGTATTTTATTTTTTGCAAATTCATTTTCAAAATTAAGTATTTTATTATCATAACTGGTTAAAGGTATCATTGAATCCATTTTCAAAATTTTATCCATTTGTAAAAATAATCTTATCATATTACGTAAATCATAATCGCATGAATTTTTATATTTATTTAAAATTCTATTATATCTTTTAATATAATTACAATCAAGTACATTTTCATAAGTTTTTATTTTTTTTATTATATTAAATTGAAATTTTAAATATGGATTTAATTCTAATAATTCGTTAAAATAATCTTTTTTATCATTATTATTTCCCATTCTAAAAGTAGATAATGAAAAAAATATTATTTGCTATTATTATTATATTATTAATGATAGTAGTATATTTGATAATAAATAAAAAAAACATAGAAACATTTATAACTAAATTTTCAGACCCTGATTATAATGATACTGATATAGAATTACCAATTAATGATAAATATTTACCTAAATTACCAGATTATGATAATAATTCATTTAATAAAACTAATGCAGAGCAAAGTAATATTGATTATTCGATTATTAATTTATATAAAGAAATATTAAATAGACAACCTGATGCAGATGAATTTTTTAAAGCACGTAAATTAACAAGTGAAGAATTAAAATTACAATTATTAAATACACCAGAATATAATCATTCCGTTAATATGCAAAATAATAATGGTTATGCTAATATCGAAGGTGCTATTGCTAAGCAAGATTTATTATTAAGAATTCAAGTTATATATTATAAAGAAACTGGTAATGATATACATAAAAAAATGATTTTACCAATAAGAGACTGTTTTATTCATTTACAATATAATGAATATTTACTTAGAGCAATGATTAATAATAGTAATTATGATAAATTTCAAAATGATGTTCTAAAAACAAAAGGATTAAACAATGATAAATTAATAAAATTATTTAATAAGCATTTTGATTTACTTGAACTTAAAATGAAAGCAAATGATATAATTAAATATGATTTAATAAATCAAGAAAATAGTGATGTTGAAGTTGATACCTTTGAAATTAATACTAATAATAGTTCTTCAGTTAACATAAAAGATAATGAAACTTTTACTAGTATTACAGATAGCATTGATACGAATTCTAACAAAATTTTTAATAAAGATGTAATTGCAGAAAAATTAGATAATAATAAACCTGTACCAACACCTTCTAAAAAAGAATTGTTTGAATCAAAAGATAATGATACTATAAGATATAAAAAAGTATATAATCCTATACATTATCAACAAGAATATAGAGGACCACCTGAATTTAAACCTAATGTTTGCAATACTTTAAATCAAAAAAGATTAGTGAAACCTGTATTTACAGAATCGAAATTATTATTTCAAGGTACAAGTTTAGAAGAAGCATATCAAAATACACAAATGGGTAGTATAATGCCTCGTTTTGAATATAAAGAATATGAATTTGTACCAATTTAAAAAATCTTCATTATTATTTCCAATTCTAAAAGTAGATAATGAAAAAAATATTATTTGCTATTATTATTCTATTATTAATGATAGTAGTTTATTTAATAATAAATAAAAAAAATATTGAAACATTTGTCACTAGATTTTCAGACGCAGATTATAATGATACTGACATAGAATTGCCGATTGATGATAAATTTTTACCTAAATTACCAGATTATTATGATTATTCATATAATAAAACTTCAGAAGAGCAAACTAATATTGATTATTCAATTATCAAACTATATATTAAAATATTAAATAGACAACCTGATAAAAATGAATTTTTTAAAGCACGTAAAATAACAAATGAAGAATTAAGATTACAATTATTAAATTCACCAGAATATAATCATGCTGCTAATATGCAAAATAATAATGGTTATGCTAATGTCGAAGGTGCTATTGCTAAAAAAGATTTATTATTAAAAATTCAAGATATATATAGTTCTGAAATTGGAAATGATATTCATCAAAAAATGCTTTTACCATTAAGAGATTGTTTTGTTCATTTGCAATATAATGAATTTTTACTCAGAGCAATGATTACTAATAATAATTATGAAATTTTTGAAGAAGATGTTCTAAAAACAAAAGGATTAAACAATGACAAATTAATAAAATTATTTAATAATTATTTTGATTTACTTGAACTTAAAATAAAAGCAAATGATATAATTAAATATGATTTATTAAATAACGATACTGATGTTTCAACATTAGATGACAATAATTATAGTCCTGCAAATATAACAGACAATACTACTTTTAGTAGTATTTCAAATAAAATTCATGAAGATGCAAATAAAATTTTTAATAAAGATAATGCGGCAAAAAATTTAAAGAATGATGAATATGATATTGCTGAACGCAGAACTGAACGACGTAATGATAGACAGGCTGCTCATGCTACTGCTGTTCATAATGCTTCTATCGCGGCTATTAATGCTCGTACTGCTGCCGCTAATTCTAAACTTGCTGCTGAAGAAGATGCTAAACGCCATGATGAACTTGATATAGCCGATAATGCTGTTGCACGTGCTGCTGCCGAATATACTGCCGCTCAAGAGAATGCTCGTGCTGCTGCTGCCGCTGCTGCTCGTGCTGCCGCAGATAATAATGCTAAACGTGCTGCACGTACTGCTGCCGCTGAAGTTGCTGCCCGTGCTACTGCTGAACGTGTTGCCGCTGAAGCAAATGCTCGGGCTGCTGTTGAAAATGCTGCTCATGCTACTGCAAATGATGCTGAACGTGCTGCAACTGAAGCCGCTACTGCTTCTCGCATTGCTGCTGCTCGCGCTAATGCTGAACTTGCTGCTCGTACTGCTGCTGAAACCGCTGCACGTGCTGCAACTGATGCGGCTGAACGTGCAGCAACTGAACGTGTTGCTGCTGAACGTGCAGCGTCTGAAGTTGCTCGACTGGCTGCAACTGAAACTGCTGCACGTATTGCTGCAGAAACTGCTGCTCGTACTGCTGCTGAAGCGGCTGAACGTGCTGCAACTGAACGTACTAATGCAGAAGCCGCTGCTGCCCAAGCACGAGCCCAAGCACAAGCAGAAGCCGCTGCTGCCCAAGCCCTAGCCCTAGCCCAAGCACAAGCACAAGCACAAGCCCAAGCACAAGCAGAAGCACAAGCACGAGCCCAAGCACAAGCAGAAGCCCAAGCCCAAGCACAAGCCCAAGCACAAGCAGAAGCCGCTGCTGCCCAAGCACGAGCCCAAGCAGAAGCCGCTGCTGCCCAAGCACAAGCCCAAGCACAAGCCCAAGCACAAGCACAAGCCCAAGCACAAGCCCAAGCCCAAGCACAAGCCCTAGCACAAGCCCTAGCACAAGCCCAAGCAGAAGCCGCTGCTGCCCAAGCACGAGCCCAAGCCCAAGCACAAGCAGAAGCCGTTGCTGCCCAAGCACGAGCCCAAGCCCAAGCACAAGCAGAAGCCCAAGCCCAAGCCCAAGCCCTAGCACAAGCCCAAGCCCAAGCACGAGCCCAAGCAGAAGCCCAAGCCCAAGCCCTAGCACAAGCCCAAGCCCAAGCACGAGCCCAAGCACAAGCCCAAGCAGAAGCCGCTGCTGCCCAAGCACAAGCACAAGCCCAAGCCCTAGCACAAGCACAAGCACAAGCCAAAACACAAACTGTTGCTGTACCGCCGCCTCCGAAGCCACCAACGGCCGCCCCTTCAAGTAATAATCAATGCAATGTGCAATAGCCAAAACTGCTGCTTTAATGGCTAAACTACCAGGCAAACCTTTATTCTAAATACAAAAAAGTATAGTTAAAAGTAATATATAATCCGTTTTAATTAGATACAAATCTCATTAGAACATTCATAGTATATAATTCTTGACTTAATAATTTAAATGCATATGGTATTCTAATTTGAACAATATCTGAAGCATTTTTACAATAATTACATTTATAAATATTTTTATCTGGATTAACATTCGCAATTAATCCACAAGTTTTACAAATAAATATGCGATAATTATCAGCACTATCTAACATCTTTTCTTTTAGAAATAATGATGAACCGTGTCCAATAAAACAATCACGTTCCATTTCACCCAATCGCAATCCACCATTTCTCGCTCTGCCTTCAGAACATTGTCTTGTAAGCATCACAATTGGTCCATTAGAACCTCTTGAATTTCCAGTCCATACTGGCTTACCATTACGTTTCACCATAAATATTTCACTAGGAACTTGTAGGCAATATACAGCACCTTTGAAATCATAAACTGATTCTTCTCTAAAACTATAATCATATTCATTTTTATTAATAATAATTTGCTTATTAATATATTTACCATTCCACCCAGCGTGTAATATCAATCTTAAAATATTATTTGCCAATTCTAATGAATTTACAATATTATCTTTAAATTCTGACATAATTGATGTAACTAATAGTTGTGATTGATTTTTACTTAATTTCCATACCCATTCTGGAATCTTTTTATTTAATGATGAAATATAAGCATCAATTTGTTTATTAATTTTACAATCAAAGTTTTTAGCAATGCAAATGCCGAAATATAATAACCAACCTTTCATACATACTTTATCTGCTTCATATGTATCAGTAACAATTACTCCCAACCATTTAACTTTCAATTCTGGTAATATAAACTGATAATCTTCAGTATTCCATTCTGCATTATTTTTATATGCAACATCTTTTCCAATAATATTACCAGCCTCTTCTAGTTTATATTCATCATCAATCTTAACATACATACGATGATTTAATGTTGCATTAAGGTCTACACCAGCATTAATAACCTTATACATTTTGCCTTCATAATTAGGATAATGAAAGATTTCTAAAGGATTTTCATATACTAATTCATTATCCTTTAATGTTGCTACTTTATGATTTTTAGTAATTTTATTAATGGGAATCCACCCATCAGTTGTTAATACATCATGATCACTTGTCAAGCAATGTAATTTATCAAGAACCATATGTTTGAGACGTTGGTAATATGTCGGTCCAATGAATATTTCAGTTTTAATTTGTTCTCCTGTTCTACCATTATACATAATCTCATTGCCATATCTTTCCATTCCAGACATTTCTAAAACTTTCGCAATACTTTCAACAGAACAATCAGTGAATGGTGTAGAATCTCCATCCGCACCAATATGACAACATGCTTTACCCATAATACATTCCAACAATTGAGCAATTGTCATTCTAGATGGAACAGCATGAGGATTCATAATAATATCTGGAACAATTCCATCTTTTGTAAAAGGCATATCTTGATGTTTATATACCATTCCAATTGTTCCTTTTTGAGCCATTCTACTATTACATGACCACGAAGGAATACCATTTCTTCTAACATAAACAATCCCATCGCCTTTTTTAAGAGTGCAGCAATAAACTTTACCATTATAATCTACCCATTTATCATCATTAATAACTGGTTCATTTTTATCCCTAATAATCTCAAGAACCCAATAATTCATATTTCCAAGAGTCTTATTGCAAGAATAACCAGCATGAAGACATAATCTTTGAATATCATCTGCAAATTTTGTAGAAATTGTTGTGATAATATTTAAATCCTCATATAAGATATCAATTATTTTTTTAGAATATTCTCTGTTTAGGTTCCATACCCATTCTGGGAAATAATTATCTTTTAACGTATTATAAAATGAATAGTCTGTAATTACTTTACCATTTGGATTCCATTCATTAACATCCTTCTTGATTTTATAAGAAGTATTATAGAGTTCTTCTGCTTTCTTAATACCCCATCCAGAATTATCATTGAATAACATACGATGATTTGGTGTAACCAATAAATTAACATCTTTATTTTCCAATGAGTACATTTTGCCTTCATAATCATATTCGTGTAATTTAATAGGATTTTGATAAATTAATTCGCCATTAACCATACTTGCGACTTTATGGTTTAATGTTAAATCTGCAACCGGAATCCACCCATCAGTTGTTAAATATTCGTGGTCTGGTGAATAACAAGCCAATTTATCACCAATCTCTGGTTTTCTATTTTTGCGAACTCTTACTTTACAGAATTTATATCCATCATGGTTTGTGTCTGTATAATTTAAATCAATATAACCTTCATCATTTGCTTTCATACAAGTGCTATTATCTTGATAAGTAATTTTACCATTTTGCTTTTTAGGCATAACTTTACCTACGAGAATATCATTACCATCAATATATGTATTTTTAGGAACAAACCCGTCGCTATCTAATTTTTTATATGATAATGATTTTAATTGCGCTAAGTCTGAAGGATTCGTGAAAATTTCTTCTTCGCCAGTACTATGATTTTTAGTACATTGATCTTTAAATGCCTTATAATAAGTACTTGTGAATAATCCACGATCTAATGCAGATTCATTAATCATAACACTATCTTCTTGATTAAATCCAGTATGTGTCATAATTGCAACAACAACATTAACACCTGCTGGTAATTCATTACTATAAGTATATTTTGATAATTTAGTATAAACAAGAGGTTTCTGAGGATAATTTAAGATATTTCCCATTGTATCAATTCTTTTATTAAAATTACTCATATAAACTCCTAATGCTTGTTTCCCCATAGCACAATTGCTAATAGCAAATCCATTACCGCCGATAAAACTATGACTATCACTTGCTACAGTAATATCAGAAATTGCTTTACAATTATTATTAAGATAATATTCGTGAAGTGGGACAAATATTAAATCTCCTTTAACTTCAATAATATTTTTCCATTCATCAAATGTAATACCATCAATATTTAATGAATATTTAATATCATTAAATAATGAATATTCATTCATAATACTCAATTCTTTCATTAATTCATAATTATATCTAATTCCGAATTTATTATAAAATCTAATCTTTGCAATATCTGATTTAGTGCGCCAATCAAATGAAACATTCTCACTAAACATAATATTTTTAACAACTTCAATATAATATTCATTATCCATTACATTCCCACAATAACCTGCTACAAATTCTTTCTTAACTAATTTAGAACAATTATAAATCCATAATTCAAGATTACTATTTAAATATTCGATATAAATTTGAAATAAATTATCTAGAATACCATTTGTAAATCCAATTTTAATAACATCACGATTAAATGATTCTTTATCATAATCGCTATTAAAATGATTAAATGTTTTATGTGAATAACCACATAATCTTGCAATAATTGGAAGTAATTTATTTGAATTATCTAATGGAATTAATCCCATTAATTTTAATTTTTCATTTGCTAATCCAAAGTAATTGCAATTTTCATCAATAATCATATGGCTACTATAAATATTATTATCTTCGCAATGAGACATCATCATAATACCTATTTTTGTATTTTTAGTCATTTCGATGCAGGTTTTCCAACCATCAGATGTCATGAATTTATGGTCATAAGTAGCAGTAATTATTCTACCGCTAATTACACGAATATTATATACATATTTATTTGTATTTCTATTATAATGATTTACAACTGTTGAATATTCCATTATTTTTGTATTAGGATTGAAACAAATAACTTCATCGCCAACAATAACATCTTTAATATACTTACTCGAACCATCACTCATTAATACTAATTCATTTTGCGCAATACATTGATAACAATTGCGAGGAGATTGATTATGGTCGCTAAATGGAATATTAACTCCTAAAATACCATTAATTAAACTTGGATGAATTTCACAATTAGTATATCTGGGTGGATAAGCACTACCTTTCATACCCTTATCAAGTTCCACTAAACTCATAGCAATCATAGCATAATTAATTTCATTACAATCTAAGTATTCAATAAATCCTTCTTGGTTATCATCTGTCATAGGACATATGAAATAGTCAAATGATTTATCTTTAATATATTCATTCCAAGTAATATTCTTCTCTCTTAAAATTCTATTAATTCTTAATTCTGATTTATTTTTAGTTTTATCATAATCAACAATTAGAAGAGGGCGATACATTCTACCTGCTTCAGTACTAATTGAAATATAACGATGAATAATATTCCAGACAATAGAAGTCATTGGGTAAATAATACCAGAGCGTTTGTAATGCTTTAATTTAGTATATAATTCTTCAGGATTATTATGATAACCAATAATATCACCATTCACTTGTACATATACATTATTGTGATTTCCAAGTTCTTTTAGATAATTAGTAGTTTCATCTCTAATATTTGTAATAGAAGTATTCTCATATAACCATTTATCATTCTTAATATTATAACTATATCTATCATCGTATACATTAATACCCATTTCAATCAATAGCGAACGAATATGAGTACTGCACATTGAAACAGAAATATTTGTACTTAAAGCCATATTCTTGACCAATCCAACGGAAGCACCTTCTGGTGTTTCGGCGGGGCAAATCATGCCAATTTGTGAATTATCTAATTTTCTGGGTTGAACTAATTTGCCATTCTTCTCCATTGCAGTATTAATTCTTCGCAAATGTGATAATGTACTAGCATAAGACATACGATTTAAAACTTGCGAAACGCCTTGACGAATATTTTGAAAACTTCCAATACTTTTAATACCCCAATTTCCAGTTGAAAGTGAATATTTCAGCCAAGAATCTAATAATGATTGTTTGAAATATCTATGAATATTGTTATCGCTAATAATATCAATATTTTTAGTTGTATTACTTGCTCTCCATAGATTTAATTCTCTTTCAATTAAATTCTTAATTTCTTTTGTCATTTTGCCATAACATTGTCTGAAAAGATTACTCATTAAAATACCAGGAGTATCAATTCTCTTATTAATATAACTATCTCTATTATCATAAGTATCATATCCTAAATAAATACGAATCATCTTGCGAATCATATAACCTAAATACAATGCTTTTCTTCTATAACATCTACCAACGTGTGGAAGAAAATCATTAACAATATAATGATTTAAAACATCATTCGTTTTCAGATTTTTATTATTATTACTACCAGTCATAATTTTAATTAAAACTTGTTCTGCTTGTTCTTGTGTATGAATATCGCAAGAATCTTCGCAACAAGCCATCAATTCATTAATAATTCTTTGATTATCTTTATTGTCTAAATCATATACAATATGTTCAATAATTTCTTTATCGCTAATAACACCTAATGCTCTGAATATAATAAATACAGGAATCTCACTTCTTAAAAATGAAGTATTGAGACGAATAATTCTTCCCATATGATTTAATTTACCACTCATATTTAAACTTGTTGTTTTAGGTGGCAGATAAATATTATCGCACATCGATCTAATTTCAGCATATAACCCATCACTATTATTATTTGGCTGAAAGACTAATGTTGTATTTTCATTAATTCTATCTTGGCAAATTAACACTTTTTCATTACCATTAATGATGAAATATCCACCGAAATCATATTTGCATTCATTATTATCTTCTTCGCCTAATCCAGGAACTTGATATAAAACACAAGCCTTCGATCTAATCATAATAGGGATTTTTCCAATATAAACGCCATTAACAGTCTTGTCGATTTTTTCGATTACATTATCACCAATCAAAACTTCAATAACGATATGAATATTAACATACAAATTGCTTGAATATGTTAAATTATTCATTCTGGCAATATGAGGTGTCATAATAGTATTTGTACCATCTGGTAGTTGATATGATGGTTTAGTCAATGATGGACTTAATACATTAATTGAAATTTTCTGAATATTATTATCAGATTCACATTTGGGATTAATATTAATTTTAATTGGATTAAATCCATCAATAATTTGTGATAATATGCCATCTAAAAATTTATTATAACTATCAATTTGATGTTTTATTAATGGATTTACAGAATCTTGAGAACTTCCCTTTTGGTAATAAATATCAAGGATATCCCAGCAAAAATTATCTGTAATCATTTTGTAATAATAATAATTAACGTAATTATTAAATCATTTTTTTATTTAACGTTTTTACACCTTTGGACATTTAAAATGCTGATTTTTTGTTAATTTATATAAGAGTATTTTAATATTTTAATATTATTATATAATTTTTATTATGACCGATGATAATGATTTTAAATGTCCAAAGGTGTAAAATGACAAAAAAGAAGTAGGTTATTATAAGGTATCAAAAACTTTTTTAATTCCATTTATGGCTTCTTCTGATAAAACTTTTGGGGCACTATTTTCATCTAACCATAATTTAAATAATGATGATTGTTGAACTACAACAGATTTATTAGGTAAATTTAAATGATTTTCGACATAATCTTTATCTTTAACTATTATGGTATCTTTAACAGCACCTCTTTTAGGAGGAGTTATTATTAATTCTTTGCTTGAACTAAATAATTCGTCATAATTATTTATTTTTCTTTGTAATTTTAATTTACCATTGTCATCAAAACGAGATAATAAATCATAATCAGAATCTAATGATGATAATTTATATGAATAATTCACTTCTTGTTTTTTCCCTCCTTTTTTAGGTTTTATTTGAGTTTGAATTTCAAATTCATTATCATCCATTTTTTCTTATAATTAAAAATAAAAAAAAAAGATGCAAATAAATGCAAATGCCAAAAATGGCTTTTTTTATTTTTTGATTTTTTTATTTTTGTGGTTTTTTACTTCTTTCCATAGGGCTTTGAAGACCTGAACAACTTGCTCATTTCCTTGCGTCCTTCGTGCGTTAATCCGTGCTTGAAAGTGCAATCCTCCTTGATGCAAAGTTGTCCAAACTTGCAAGGGGCGATGCGAATAAGAGGAAAATCCTCCTTACCATACTTCTCGCGAATTTCGGGGTGTTCTTCAGCGATTTCAATCATCTTGAGGCGAAGATTGAAAGGCATAGCGTGTTGAAACTTGCAAGTCTCGAACTTGCAACCGGTGTTATACCTGCAGATTGACTTATACTGCTTGACTTCCGGCTTGGAATCGGTAGCGATGATAGATGATTTTGCTTCGTTTGAAGACATTTCTCCTTTGTTTGGGATATGAAATTTAATAGTAATTATTAGTCATTTTTTTTTATTTTTTCTAAAATTTGAAACAAATATATTTTATATAAGATTTAATCTTATTATTATTAATAATTATGTGCGGAATTTGGGGCTTCATTTATAATGAAAATCTATTTCTAGACCATAATTATTATTATGATTATTTTATGAAATTAAGCCATCGCGGTCCTGACTCATCTGTATTTACAAAAATTGATAATGTATTTATTGGGTTTCATCGATTGGCAATTTTAGAAACAAATTTTAATGGTCTGCAACCTTATATGATTGATAATACTGTTTTAATTACTAATGGTGAAATTTATAATTATAAAGAACTGATTGAAGAATATAATTTAGATATTAAGAATGATTGCGATTGCCTTGTTCTTCTTCATTTATATAAAAAACTTTCAGAAGATGAATTCATAAATGTACTTAAAACAAAAATTAAAGCAGAATATGCATTTATTATTTTTGATTTTGAAAATAATAAACTAAAAAAAGTAATTGCTAGTAGAGATCATGTAGGTGTCAGACCTTTATATTATGGTACTGACAAAAGTAATAATATCATTTTTAGTTCTGAAGTTAAAGCAATTCCTAAAGATTTTGATGGTATAATTAATGAATTCCCTTGTGGAGTTTTGTATATAAATGATGTTATTTCAAAAGAAATTAGAGAAATTGATTATAACACTATTTATGATGTGATATCTTCACCAACAACTGATGAGAATTTTAATGAACTTCGCGAGAGTCTTATTTTAGCAGTTGAAAGACGTTTAATAGTTGATAATAATGTAGAAATTGGTTATTATTTATCTGGAGGACTCGATTCTAGTGTTATTTGTGCCATAGCAAGTAAATTGCAACCTAATAAAAAAATAAGAACATTTTCAATTGGGTTTGAAGGTTCTACCGATCTTCCATTTGCTAAAAAAGTAGCAGATTATATTAATTCAGAGCATACTGAAATTTTAATTACAGAGGAAGATGCATTGAAAGCAATCTATGAAGTTATTTATGCAACTTGTACTTATGATATAACAACAATTAGAGCATCTGTTGGTCAATTTTTAATAAGTAAATACATACATAAAAATACTAATATTAAGGTAATTATTAATGGAGATGGTTCTGATGAAGTTTTAGGAGGTTATATCTTCAATTATAATGCTCCAAATCCTGAAGAATTCCATGAATGTTCCAAAGAATTTGTTAAAAATATTCATTTATATGATTCAAGAAGACTTGACAGATGTCTTGCTTATTTTAGTTTAGAAGCAAGAGTACCATTTTTAGATATTGATTTTATTAAATCTGCTTGGAATATTCCTGCATTTATGCGTATGCCTTCTTATAAAAATATGGAAAAATATTGTTTGCGAAAAGCATTTGAAGGTTATCTACCTGATGATTGTTTATTTAGAAAAAAAGAAGCATTTAGTGATGGCATTTCAAGCAAAGATAAATCTTGGTATAAAACTATTGAAACTTATATCAATTGTGAGATTAGGGATGATTGTCCTACAAAAGAAGCCAGTTATTATAAAAATAAATTTATTGAATATTTCGGTAAATCGCGAACAAATATTATACCAAAATATTGGCAACCTGGATTTATGAAAGATGAAAAATATATCGACCCTTCTGCAAGAGTTTTAGATGTCTATTGAAAATTTATTTCTTTAGGTCTTTTATAAATGATAACTACAATTACTAATTTAACAGATTTTTATGATTTGTTAAATAACAATATTGTTATTATTTATGTTGATGCAGAATGGTCGGTTTTATGTAAAAAAATAAATAATATTTATTTTGCATTAAGCGATAATGATAAATATAAGAATATTCTTTTTTTGAAAGTACATACCAATTATGCGGATAAAATATTTTTATATCCAACTTCAATACCTGCATTTTACATCTTTATAAATACGGTTAAGACTGATGAATATTATGGATGTGATGAAAAAAATTTTATTAAATTTCTTGATAAATATGTATGAGTTTTTTTTATTCAAATTATTTACTGACGTATAAATAATAATGCAAGGTTTGATAGATACTAAAAAGGAATATACAGAACATCTTTTAGATAAAATAACTGTACCTATATCTGTGAGAATTTATGATATTTACAATGAATGTACTAAAAATAAGAAAGGACTAGTAGAATTTCAGAAGAATTTAAATAATATTAAGAATTGGAATAATACAATAGTATTAGAAGAATATAATAAAATAAAGGAAAAATCTAAGTGTGATTATTTACCAAAATTAGTTAAAATTATTATTATTACTAATATTAAAATAAAAACATTCGAATACAAGGATAATATTAAAAACATTAAAATTAAATTACCGACTATCCAAGATTTCATTCACAGATGTTTAATAAATGCATCTATTTTTGCATGGAAAAATTCATATTTATTCTGGAACGAAAATCTAAAACAATCAGAAAAACAATATCATTTAAATATCATTGAAAAAAATATTAGAAATATAATTAAGGCAACAATTCGAGATAATATACCATTAAATGATATATTAGAACAAATAGAAAAATCTGAAATTAAAGAGGAAGAGGAAGAAGAAGATGAAGAAGAAGAGGAAGAAGAAGAAGAGGAAGAAGAAGAGGAAGAAGATGAAGAGGAAGAGGAAGAAGATGAAGATGAAGAGAAAGTTGAAGTTGAAGAACAAGAGAAAGTTGAAGTTAAAGAGGAAGAACAAGAGGAAGTTGAAGTTAAAGAAGAAGAGCAAGAGGAAGAGGAAGTTGAAGTTAAAGTTAAAGAAGAAGAGCAAGAACAAGAGGAAGTTGAAGTTAAAGAAGAAGAGCAAGAACATGAGGAAGATGAAGTTGAATTTAAGGAACTTAAAAATATTGTATTGACAGATGACGAAGACGATGACGATGACGATGACGATGACGAAGATGATAGTGAAGATGAATATGAACAAACACCATCAGAAGATATTAAGACGATAAATATAACAGTTAAAAAGAAAAATGCGTTTTTTTAATTTTTCTTTTTAAAAAAATATATATTAGTTATGTTTTATATATATTCTTTTATTATTACCCTAATATTATTTATAATAATTCAATTAATTGAAAAAAATAAAAATGAAAAGGAATATGTACTATTCACCCTTAATAATGTTCTAATATTCGTAATATTATTTATAATATCATCAATTATTTTATATTATGTTATTGGCAATGAAGCAATAAATTTAAATATTTTTGATTTTAATTTTAAAGGTGGTTCTGCGGCTTCAGCATCATCTTTAAATGAAATAAATCCAGAAATTTTAACTCAAATACCTGATAAAGTTAATGTAGGCTTTGAACCTTATGACGATTAAAAATATAGTCTATTATTGAAATGGATAATAGTGAATTTGTAAATTATAATAGTTGGTTGTATTATAGTTATACTTGTGAATCTATTAAATATTTCAAAAAACTTCATTATCTAGATATCAAAAATGATTTGAATGTAAAAAGATATATAAGAAGTGATAATTTTAGTCTTCTAATATTATTATTGAATAAAAATTGTGAGAAACTAAAGCAGATATACATAATATTAGAAGAATTTAAGAAGAAATTTGCGGAGAATCAGAATTTATTTATGAATAATTATGCAGATAACATTAAAATTATTAAAAATTTATCTTTTTTCATTAGCGTTATAGGTATATTTGCAAATTTGATAGAACATTCTGTAATTAAATTTTATCAAAAAATTTCAATATTAGAACTAAATAAATTCACTTATTGTTATATAAGACAATTTAGCGATAATGATATCAGAATGATACTAAAATTTAAGAATCTGATAGAAGATTATTATTTGCTTCTTGAATTTTTCAAGAATTCATTTGATGCTTTTTAATCGAAAAAATAAAAAAAATGATTAATGTACTTATTTTTATTTCATCATAAACCTAAATATGATTCACATCAGCGTCAGCAATTGCATTTTTCAGGAATATAATAACGATGATGTTATCGACTTCGAGTTCAAACCAGCCATCATCGAAGCAAATTTCAAATCTGTTGTTTTCCCAGAATCATTCAAAGTCTTTGCTTGTAAATCTAATAATCCTGATGTTGCAATTTATATCAGACCAATGCAAAAATATCAAGTATTTGAATTTGAATATATGTTTAAATTCGGTTACGATTGCTCTGGTTATAACATCAATAAAGTTATGGCAGTTAAATACATAAAAGGAAAGGAAAATGGAGTACGCATTACCGAATATTAAAAAGCCAAAAAATGGCTTTTTTTTATTTTTGTATATAATAGAAATGCCTCCTACTACAAGAAGTAAGAGTAAACTAGAATCTGAAGAAAAAAAGATAAAAGAACAACAATTTACTGATTATTTTGTGGAGTTGAATGATGATAAAATACAAAAATGGCTTGAAAATCCTACTAAAAATCCAATCGATAATTCACCAATAGATAATGATTATTTTAATTCTACTAATAAATATTTTAGAATTTATAACGCGGTATTTAAATATTATAGAAAACAAGGGTTATTAAATGATGATGAGATATTACGTAAAATGCCATCAAATCATAAACTGTTTAATAATAAATATGATTATTTATATTATGATTTTTTTATGAAAAATCCTATAAAAATTCATAAAGATGCTGAAAAAATGTTAAAATTTTTATATGATTATTTATCAGAAGATAATCTTAACGGTAAATCATATGATGTATATTGTAAAAATATAATTATAGAAAAATTTGTGAAACAAATATATATCTGTATAGAATATATTGAAGAAGAATTAATACTATTATTAGAACTAGGTTTTTCAAGAAATAGTGATGAATATAAATCATTTACTATTGAAACTTATGATGATTATAAATATATAAATATGCTTATAAATTCGTTCGAGATAAATGATATAATAGATGAAGAAATATATGAAAGATTAATTGATGGTATGCCAGGCTTTATGTTTTCTAATTATATTAGAGAAATGAGAATTACTCCTGATAAAATTATACATTATTATGATACCTTATTTCAAGATATTATTAAATTACATACTGGTAAAGTTATTCAAAATAATGAAAATAAAAAATATGAGGAATTAGAAGACCCATTAATAAGAATTTTATCTGATTTTTCATCTAATAATCCAGATTTTGATATTGAAAATATAAATACAGAATTGCCAAAAAGAGCATTCGAAAATATTGACGATTTTGAAAAATTTAAAAATGAGTATGAAGAAAAAAATAAAAAATATAATGATGCAAAGGCAAAATATAATAAATGGGAATCAGAAGAAAGAGAAGATACAGAACCTGAATTTCCTAAAAGAGAAACAATACTATTTAATAAAAAACCTATTATTGTTGGTACTCGTCCTGATTTATTAAAATTTATAAATGATGAAGATTATGAAAAACTTAAAGAAAAACATAAATCTAATTTAAAAATATTAAACGAATATCAAAAATTAATGAATTTAGATTTTTTTACATTAACAAAAAAACCACCTTCTGAAAAATTAAAAACAAGAAAACAAATTAATAAGAAATATTTAGAGAATGGTGATGGAAATCCAAAAAAATGCAATGGAAATTTTGATACCATATCGAGTGAAAATTTTGATAGTGAATATTATCCTTTAACAAAATTACAATTAATGGTTAAAATACATACAAGAAATAATGAAAATAAAATAACAAGAACAGATTGCTTTTACACACCTAATATATATAATTATTTAGTTTCGATTGCAAAAGAAGGTGTAAAATCTTTTACTAATCCAAACAGACCAGATATACTTTTAACAGAAGAAAATCTAAGAGAAATAATGAGAAAAGTAAAATTAATAGACCCTACAAAAGAATTACCTAAACATATCGTTCCAAGAAAAGATACAGAATTTTATTTACTTACAAGACAGAATGGTCTTTTTTATAATATTTATCTATCTAGAAAATTTACTTCTGTTCCTGAATTTATAATTTATAAAATATGTTGCATACCTGCAAATATAGAACAAACACATACAGGTTCTTCAGATATGACAAGTGCTACTATGATAATTAAAATTCAAAATTTATTTGATAAAGGATTGTTATTACATAGTTATGTACCACCTTATAAAAACGAACAAAGAACATCTTATATAAAATTAGGAATTCATTTCAATAGATATAAAGAAGTAAGAGATTGGGGTCCATTGCAAAGAATAAATGAAGAACCATCTGCTGAAAAAATACGATTATTCAAACATTATTTTCAAGAAATTTCTTCTTATGAATAATATCTAATTTTTCTTTAGCAGATTCGTATTTTCTTCTTGAACGTTCTAATCTTTCTCTGGCGCGTTTAATTACGTCATTATGAATATCTTCTTTCATTTCAGATTTTCTAAATCTTTCTGGTATATATTTGCGAAGATTCGCAATAGATTTTTCATATTCTATTGTTGCTTTCTTTAGTTCATTTTCTGACATATTTATATTTATATTTAAGTTATAATATCATTTTTTTTATTAAGAAAAAATGAATATTCTTAAACCTTTATTTATTATCAATAGATGATAATAAATAAAGGTTTAAGATGCTATTTGTCTGGCATTAAATATGAATTGGAAATTTATAATATAATTAAAAATTGTGTATTAAATGGCAAAAGATTTACACCGTTGAAGATTTAAAATGAGACAAAAATAAAAAAATGACATATTTTTTAATAATTTAAAATTATATAGAAAATGGAACAAGATACTAATATAAAGAAAAGATGTGATGTTGAACAGAGAAAAATTAATAATCTTAATAAGGAATTTGTTATTATCAAAATGAAACTTAATTCATTTATTAAAAATGAAGAATTCAAAAATCTATTATTTATTAATATTACTAATCTTAATAACATCAAATATGAAGCATTTAATTTCATTAATTTGCATATTCTTCATTGTTTAGAATACAATTTAAAATTGCCTGATTTTAGTCAAGATTTATTCTATAATTGTATTTCTCTTATATCTAAAACTTATAAACGAAAAGAACAAAATAGTAAAAATGTTGAACTTAAAAATACATATGAAGAACATTATAAAAAATTATGTCCATCAAACCATATTAAACCATTTCGTGATTATTCTGGTTCTTTGATTAATAATATAACAAAAGAAATGAAAATTGTTTGTGATAATCACATTATATTAAACTTTAATAAAAGACTATTGAGATACATTCAATTAAAATACAATATTTATAAAAAACAAGCATGGTGGTTGATAAATAATATTTATAATGAAAAGTTATATTATACTATATCAAAAGTAGAAGATGAAATAAAAAACTTCATTGTATTCAATCCAACAGAAGAAAATATTAAAAAAAACATTCATCATTTTATAACACTTCTTTATAAAATACAAATATACTTTGATACATTAGATCCAAATACTAAACATTTACGAAAGTTCACAATTTTACCAACTAAATCATCATATATTCATTCTTACATAACTTGTTGTTCTTCTTGTATCAAAGATATTCTTAATTCGTCTAATAATCAAGAATTAATAAAAATATCAAACGATGATAATAATTTGATGTGGTCTAAACTATTTAATGTAAATGGTGTTGAAACAAAAAATAAAAAATTTAATAACATAATTTCTACTGATGGATATGGAGTAAGTATTACATTATTTAAGTCATTGAAAGTAGAAGAAAAAGAAATAAATAATGACGGTAAAATAGTATGTGATTGTGGTCATATAATTTCAAAAGGAGGATATAAAAAACATCTTTTATCACAAAAACATTTGAAATACAAAAATACAACATCAACAGAAGTAAATATAAATAATGAATCATATAGATATATAGGATTAGATCCTGGTGTATCTTATATTTATACAGCAGTTGATGAAAAAAATAAGTTTATTAGATGTTCTAATACATGTTATAGAACAGAAAGTAAAATAAATAAATCAATTAAATGGAATAAGAACCAATTAAAACAAAATCCATCAATACAAAAAATAATAAATGACTTAAAAACTTATAAAACATCATCATTAGAAGAATATAAAAATGCTATTAAACACAACTTTATATATTATAATGAATTAACAACATTTTATAACATTAAACCATATAAAAAATGGAAATTTACAACTTATTGTCTTATGAAAAAAACTATAAATAAAATGTGTAAAACAATATGCGATGATAAAAAAACAATTGTAGGATTTGGAGATTGGTCACAACAACAAGGAATTATAAAAAAGCATCCAAGTGCACCAAATAAAAAATTAAGAGAAGCATTAAAACGATATAAAGATTGTAAATCTTTAATATCAATAAATGAATATAGAACATCAAAAGAATGTTCAATATGTCATAATGAAGTAAATAAATTGAAATTATTAACAAAAATAAAAAATAAAAATGAAGAAAGAATATATTATAAACTCAAAGAATGCCATCAGGTAGTCCGTTGCACAAACAACGAGTGTTCTAAATGTTGGCAGAGAGATTATAATGCATCAAAAAATATGATTCAAAAATTGTTTGAAAAGTTGTGTATAAACATACCAAAAGAGGAGATGGTATTGATAGATACGCAAAACTTAACACTAACAGGTTAAGTATTACAAAATTGAAGATTTGTCTCATTTTAAATCTTCAACGGCGTAATGTTCCTATATTTATATGCGAACAACAATTGAGAGTAAGAACTAAAATACATAAGATTAAAAATAAAAAAGGATTTTGCAAATTATCTGTTATGGTTGCTTGTCAGCCTAAAAATATTACTGAATTAGAAAAAAGCGAATATAGTTTAGATGATTTAACGAAATTACCTAAAAATTTGATAATTTTATAGACTTATCCTTAAGTTCTAATGTCCTTTTTTTTTGTATATTATAAAAGTAAATGAAATTAGAACTTAAAAAATTCGACCCGAGTGTTATAAGAAATGATTCAGTCGTTTGTTTCATAGGTAGAAGAAATACAGGTAAATCTGTTTGTATGAAAGATATTTTATCTTATAATAAAGATATACCTGTTGGAGTTGTTATAAGTCCTACAGAAAGTGCTAATGGTTTTTTTGAGAAATTTATTCCTAAAATGCTTATATACGATGAATACTCATCTGATATATCAAAAAAATTTCTTGATAGACAAATCAAAATTAATATAGAAAAAAAAATGGAAATTAAAAAGAACGGTACATCCGATATTGACCCACGAGCATTTTTAATATTAGACGATTGTCTATATGATAAATCGTGGCCGAATGATAAAAGTATTCGTAGTTTTTTTATGAATGGAAGACATTATAAGATTTTCTTTCTTATCACTATGCAGTATTGTCTAGGAGTTCCGCCAATATTACGTTCAAATATAGATTATATTTTCATATTCCGTAATAATATAATGAAAGAACGTGAGAAGATTTATCAGCATTATGCAGGTATGTTTCCGACATTTGACATTTTTAATACAGTTATGGATAAATGTACTGAAAATTATGAATGTATTGTTATTGATAATAAAGTTCAAAGTAATCGTTTAGAAGACCAGGTTAAATGGTTTAAGGCGAGAGATAATATTAATTTTCATATGTGTAGTTCTGAATTATGGGATTTATGTGCTTTAGAACAGCAAAAACAAGATATGAATTTATTTAATGAAGGTACTGAAGACCACGATGAACCTTTTGATGCTGGTGTTTTCTGTAAAAATAGAAATAAACCTAAAATTAATGTCAAAAAAAAATTATAGACGATTATAGAATTTAATTAATTCTTGTTTGCTAATTGATAAGGGTCCTACTGAATTATTAAATTTATTATAGGGTTTCATATTTGATATAAGGGATTTGTCTTTCAATTTAAGGAAGTAATGGGTGCTAGGATTTCTATCAATTATATTATTAAAGTACATTTTACCTGCATTTGAACCTACGCGTCTTATTGCTATATCTGGATTATCTTCTTTTTTTACAAATTTAAAATGTTTAGAAATGACTTTTAATTGCTTTTTTCTATTATAATCTTTCTTAATCCATATTTGAAATACACAGGGTACATTGTATTCAATTCCTTCTTTAAGAAATGAATTCTTAGGCAAATCTTTCTGTAAGAATAAATGAAAATTTAGGGGGATTTTATTTATCATACTAGTTTTCTTAAAACTTTTTGGTAATATAAAGGAGATTGTATCAGCAAATTCTGCTGATTTTTTAATGAATTTAATAGCCAATGAAGACTGGCGACCAAAAGGTGGATTTCCTATCACGTGAATTTTGTTTTTTCTTTTCATAAAAATAGTTGTATTTAATTTAAGGTAATTTTGTTTAATTATTTTGTCATTTTCAGGTTTAATATCATAGAATAAATAATTATTTTTATTAGCGATAATGTACTTAATAAATGCACCATTTCCAGCAGAAGGCTCAATAATTAAATCTTTTTCTTTTATTTGACTTTTAATTAAATCAAAGCATTTCTTGGCGATTTCTGGTTTTGTATAAAATTTATCTAAATTCATTTATAGTTAATAGAATAGAAGAAAAAAATGATTTATGATTTAGATAATTTTAATTATCAAAGAATGCTTTCATCTGTCATTGATATTATTATTATAGACGATAACAATTATGTACCCGATTGTTGTCAAGAACCATATTTGGATATAGCAGAATAAATTTGTATTGATTTTATTGAAAAAATCAAAAAAATGACTAATAACTGTAAAATAATTATTATCACAAAACATAGATGTCGAAATTAGTTGATTAGCAACTCTTATTTATACAGAGAAGGATCTCTCTTGCATTTTCACGATGTAAGTCTGCTAAGATGGTGTCAAAGCCGGAATCGCTGTGTATAAATATTATAATCAACTAAAATTAGACCTTCACAAATAAAACTAATATGTTTTTCCAAAACTAAGTTTTTGGTTTTTTAGTTTTTGATTGAGATAAATAAATTTGATAAGATTTGATTGAATCATATGAAAAAAATGATTTTCTAATAATAATATAAAACTATAGTTAAAAATGACTACAACAGAAGATAATATCTTCAATGTTCTTCATTGGTTTGATATGAATGGTGTGCGAGTAGAGGATGATTATAATGATGAAAAGAAACATTTCTGTGGTATTGATGACATTCTCATTATTACTATCAATGGTTATAATCTCAAATTCACACAGTATTATAATCATTATAAGAAAACCTACAGCGATTTTAAATTGATATATTCAAAAGGAATCATATCCGGATATGAGAATGTTATCAAAGAATTATCCAGCAAAATTTTAACTTCCTAAAAAACACAAAAAATACCAAATTAACATTTTTGGTATTTATAGATAAAGATTATGACTGAATAAAGTTCCTATTGAACCGCGACCTAATATCAGAAATTATAAAAAATGATTGTTTTTATTTTTGTATTACCATAATAATAATGGAATTTAATGTAATTGATATTCTTAAGAAAAAAATAAAAATAAGTGAATTTATTATAAATAGACCATCATTTAAATTTAGGGGAAAAATGACACCAGAAGAACACCAATTATTTAAGGAATTTATTGATAATGCACTAGTAGCATATGAAAATCTTTGTAGTCAAGATATATTTGCATTTTTTCATCTACTTGAACCTGTAGATGTTAGAATGAATTATCATAAGCAACTTATTATAAAATACAAAAAAACTATAGAAGAAAGACAAAAAGAATTAGAAGAAAATCAGATAATTAAAAATAAACTAAAAGAGTTTGAACAAGAAAACCAAGAATTAAAAAATAAACTAAAAGATTTTGAAAAACAATTATTGCAATTTGATTATATTACAAAGGTATTATGTGTAAAAACTAATTTAAAATTCGAAGATGAGAAAAAATATATGTTATAAATATTTTTATCTTCAAATAAAAAATGATTCTAATTATAATTCGCAAGTATTTGGATGGTAAATTTTCAAGAGGTTGATGATATATTTAGAGAAAAGGGGGTGATGCAGATTTTTATTGGTTAGATGTTCCTAATAAAAAAGATTTTTATATCATACCAGAAAATGAATTGATTGAAAGAAAATACATAAATATTGATAAACACAAATCGATATATCTAAATCCAGAATCTGATGATAAATTATGGTGTAAAGCCTATTTATTTGATTATACAAATCCTGATTTGGATAAAATAAAATCTTTATTTAATATAAAAATTTAATTTATATTAAAAATAAAAATAATCGCTCTGGGAAGGATTCGAACCTCCGACCCCTTATTTAACAGATAAGTGCAATAAAACCGCTATGCTACCAGAGCATTTTATTATCAAGTCTTATTCGGGCTTGTAGATATAATATAAATTATTCTTATATCATTTTAGAGATTATGTGATTAGATTTATTTTTCTCGATTTGGATAATTATTTGGTGTTTTTTGTATTACTTCAGATACTTAAGTACAATCCATTCGTATGGCTAAGTAATATCAATAATATTTATAATATTAGTAGCAATTTATTATTATAATAACAAAGAAATGACTAAATACTATTTCTTATCAATTTCACTAAAAATCCCAATGTTATTATTATTAGACCTCAAAGAATTATTTACAGGTTTTATGATAGGAAATGCTTTATGTTTAACATATCTATTTTATATTTATTATATTTGCAACAAAACATTAGTAGATATTTATTATACAAATCATGATAAATATATTCTATTCCAATAATAAGATGAATATCTATCTAAAATATTTTATATTAAGTTTGATTGTTTTATCTTTAGACATCTCATGGATTTCTTTAAATTATAGTAAATACAATGATACCGTTAAGGCAATTCAAGGTTCTCCAATCTCCTTAAATCCCCTTGCGGGTATTTTGTGTTATGTGGTTATATTAATAAGCGTTCTATTTTATGCTCTGCCTTATATCGAATATCAAATAACAGTTAAGAAATATGAGAAATGGCAAGCTTGTTTGATTTTTGGCGGCGGATTAGGCTTCATTATAATGGCAATATATAACTTAACGACATTATCAATACTCAAAAATCACAATTGGACTATAACAATAATTGATTGTATTTGGGGAACTTTCTTATATACAGTTAGTACAGTAATATATTTTTATTTATTGTAATTAGACTATTTGACGATGAATTATGATTTAATAATAGTTGGTGCTGGTCCCGCTGGTTTAGCATTAGCGCATTATTGTGCTTCTAAAAATCTTAAAATTATTATTATTGACCGTGCGAATTCTATTGGCGGATGCCATCGGGTCAGAAGAATTAAATATAAAGACGAAGAAATATTTACGGAACACGGTCCTCGTATATATTTAAGTTCTTTTGTGAATTTTATGGAACTTTTGAATGAATTTGGTTATAATTTTGATGAATTATTTCAAAAAGATGATAATATTGATACATTTAAAATCATGAATGAAAATCTTTTTCCTATTATTAAAATTAAAGAGGTTTTCATTTTAATCTTTTCATTTATTATATATCTTTTTAACTCAGATTATGGTACTAATGTTAGTATGCACGATTATATGAGTAAATATAATTTCTCACAAAAAACCTATAATTTCATAAATAAATTATGCATATCAACAGATGGTGGCGATGCATATAAATACTCATTAAATAAATTTCTAAAAGGATCCGACCAAAATTTATTCTACTCTGGTTATTTACCTAAATTACCTAATGATAAAGGTCTATTTAAAATTTGGAAAGAGAACCTTAATGATGTTGAATTCCTTCTTAATACAGAAATAATTAATATAACAGAAAATTCGGTAATTACAAAAGATAATAAAATCATTAAAGGAAGCAAAATAATATTTGCAATACCGCCTATGAATTTAATTAAAATTCTTAATAATATTCCTAATAATATTAGGAATTGCTTTGGTGATATTAACGATCTTAATAAATGGTCAAATAATACTAAATATATGGATTATATTTCAGTAACCTTTCATTGGAATCAAAAAATAAAATTAAATGATACCACTAACTTTGCTACAAATACAGAATGGTCCATTCTTCAAGATGTTATGAGTGATGTTATGGTTTTTGATAATAAATCATCAAAAACTGTTATTTCTTGTGCGATTACTGAAAGAGATGTTAAAAGCAAGAGAATTAATAAAACCGCAAATGAATGTACTAAAAAAGAATTAATTGATGAGATTTATTATCAGTTATTATCAAAATTTCCTAATTTACCTACACCTACTATTAGTGTACTATCTCCGGGTAATTATATAAATAATAATAAATGGATTGATATAGATACTGCTTTTATTGCAACTCCCAATAATAATTATATACCATTCCAGAGTAAAACTATACCTTCCTTATATAATCTTGGAACTCACAATGGCAATAGTTATTATAATTTTACATCAATGGAAACTGCTGTTAGCAATGCTAAGTCATTGGCATTAAAATTATATCCAGATTTAAATATTAGATATCAAATTAAAAAACCATTCTGGACACTTAAAAATGTACTCTTGCTTATTATTCTAATAATAATTATTTATATCGTTATACATAAATTATTTTTATAATCTACTCCCCTATAACAATTTGAAATCATTTTATTTTCATTATAATTATGATGAGTATGTCCATAAATCCATTTAACTATATTAGATTTTTGTAAGAGATAATCTAAATGTGAATAAAAGCAATAATTTAAAATATCCTTTTTAAATTCTGCTGGAATACAATTATATGAAGGAGCATGATGTGTTATTACTATTGTTTTTTTATTACGTTTTAATTCATTCGTAATGAAATCTACATTTTCCTTAAATAATCTATTTGATATTACAGGTGAAAAATTTTTAATTTTTATATAATCATTTATTTTAGATATTTGGTTAGCATCTATATCAATAGGTACATTAGACCATAATGTAGTTCCTATAAATAAAATACCATCAATCTCAATTGATGAATTATTAAGGAAATAAACATTATTGAATTTATTGCAAATCTCTTCAATCTTTAAGTTCGTTTGAAAGATGTCATTATAGTAATATTCATGATTACCCGCAATGATTATTATTTTTATGAATAATTGTGAATAATATAATAAGAAATTATAATAATTTTGGTGATAAGGATTTCCCAAATCACCTGCAATAATTAGAATATCTGCAGATGGATTAATAATCTTAATAAAATTATTAGAATCTTCATTAAAATCTGGATAATCCAGATGAATATCAGAACAAATTTGAATACTTTGCTGCATTTATATTATTATTTATTTTTTTTATTATTTCATTTTTTAATTTACGCATATAGTAGATTAGAATATGGAAAATAATGATATAACAATTATTATCGACGACCTTCAAGTTAATATAAATGAAACAAATGATACTATTCAATGTGATGTAATAAATGTTCCATTGGATGCTAATAATATTCCATTGGATGCTAATGATATTCCATTGGATGCTAATGATATTCCATTAGATGCTAATGATATTCCATTGGATGCTAATGATATTTCATTGGATGCTAATGATATTCCATTAGATGCTAATGATATTCCATTGGATGCTAATGATATTTCATTGGATGCTAATGATATTCCATTGGATGCTAATGATATTTCATTGGATGCTAATGATATTCCATTAAATGCTAATGATATTCCATTAAATGCTAATAATATTTCATTAGAAATTAATGATATTATATCCGAAATTAATGATATTATAGGTGTAATTACTAATGTTCCATTGAATATTATTAGTTCTATTCAATCAGTAATACCCGATGCGATTCAAGCAGAAGAACTAATACCTGATGCAATTCAAACCGAAGTAATAAATAAGATTGAAGAAATAATACCTGATGTGATTCGAGCAGAAGAACTAATACCTGATGCGATTCAAACAGAAGTAATAAATAAGATTGAAGAAATAATACCTGATGCAATTCAAACCGAAGAACTAATACCTGATGCGATTCAAACAGAAGTAATAAATAAGATTGAAGAAATAATACCTGATGCTATTCAAACCGAAGTAATAAATAAGATTGAAGAACTAATACCTGATGCAATTCAAACCGAAGTAATAAATAAGATTGAAGAACTAATACCTGATGCTATTCAAGCAGAAGTACTAAATAAGATTGAAGAACTAATACCTGATGCTATTCAAGCAGAAGAACTAATACCAGATGCAATTCAAGCAGAAGTAATAAATAAGATTGATGAATTTATATCTCCCGTTGCAATACAAGAATTTATTCCAAATGATATCAGAGAAAAAATATTTGATAATGTTGAAAAACTAATACCTTACAATAGCGAAGAAATAATAACAGATAAAATTCAGTCCTTAATTCAAGAACTAACACCAACAATGCCAAATAATGTTAAAGAACTAATACCTGCAAATAAAGATATTCAAATAACAATCGAACCACCTTCAAATACTTTTAAATACGATACTAAAAAAAATAGTTTTAAAAATAAAACAGTAATTGCTCAAAAACCATCTAGTCCTGATGGTTTTGTTGCTAATTATGAAGCACTTTTCGCAAATGACCAAGATAAAAGTGAAATAAAAAATTCGAATAATTCTACATCATATAAAAGTGATGATTATGATGATTTTACAGAAGATGCTGAGCGTATTGAATATAAAAAAAAGAAATTATTTAAAATCATAGATGATGCAAAAAAGAAGATAGATAATAATTTATATATAGTTTCTGCTAAATATGATATTATTTATTTTAGATATAATCGATTTACATTATTGATATTAATTATATCAACTCTTTCTACTTTTATCGAAGCATTCCGATTAACAGTAGTTAATTTCTATAATGATAATCCTGATAAAATACCTAGTTTCTTGAATTTAAATCAAGTATCACTAATCATAAATATTATATCATTAATTTTGGGTACATTACTTACCATCTTAAGTAGTATGATTAAATTTAGAAATTATAGAGAAAATTTAGAGAAATTAAAAAATTCACAACAAACATTATTTAATTACAGAGGCTTATTTAATAAACAAAAAGAACAATTAGACTTCTATGATATTACTAAAAAACTTGATATGAAACTTTTCATTGAACTAGAAAACAAACTAGAGGAATATAACAAAGAAGTTAGAGAAGTTAATATATTTGAAAATATTCGCATCAAAGATACAGTTAAGTTCACATCAATAAAAGTAGATCATGATTTAGAACTTGCTAAATTAGCATCTAAAAGGGAAATAGGAATGCTTAAATTAACTGCAAGTACCGAAAGTCAAAAAGAAAAGATTAAAAATAAAATGAATTCTACAAAAATAAATGCAAGTTTATGCTATAAAGTTTAATTGGAATAAGCAAGACCGCCCATGCCTGATAAAATACGTAAAACATTATAATTAACAGTGAATACGTAAATGCTACCAGTAATTGAGGAAGATACTGAAAGAACCGCAGTATCTATACGGGACATATTAAGAGTTCCAGATGGTTGATGTTCTTCGGGTTTAATGGCGAATGAATAAACATTAATGCCAGTCTTGAAAATAGTAGGAATATTTTCATGATGTTGATAAGGTTGAACACGTTCGAAATAAGTGCCACGACGTTCAGTCATACGATCATTGCCGTTGAGTTGTATTTTCGCTTTAAGAACAGGGTTCTTGGCAATGTAATAAATATTATCAACAGTACGATCAGTGAAGTTATTCCAGTAGGTATTAGTGCCACCTTTGACTACCCATATTAATTCCTTGCAAGGATGATTGAAATTAAGGCGAGTGCTTTTCATGGTATCAGCATTAGTAGTAGCAGAAACTGAATCAGTTCCAGTGAATTGAAGTTGTTCAATTAAATATTCATGGGATAATTGAGCGAATCTTCTGCGTTCATCAGTATCAAGGAATATATAATCAACCCACATAGTTACATTTTCTAATACTAAAGCAGATGAACCAGCATTTGATGATGCTGTAGCATTAGTAACACTGCCATCAGTAGTGGAAGTTCCACGAGCAACATTGAAAGAATTAGCATCTATCATATTAGCAGCAGATTCATATTCGATATTAATTTTAACTTCATGATATTGAAGAGCAATTAAGGGAAGGGCAAGACCTACATTTCTGCAAAACCAAAATTCTAAAGGAACATTTAATTCATAAATTTTTCCGGCAGGTAATAAAATAGAACGATTGTATTCGTCGCCACCAACCATTGAATTATAACCCGCTTTCTTTGATGCAGGGAGAGATAATTCATTCCAAATGTAAAGCCATTCGGAATAATGTTTATCTATACGTTGTCCGCCAATTTCTAATTCAATAGTTTTTAATAACTTATGACCGAAATAAGGAACTAACGCTACACCATTAGATACATGACTATTTCTTAAATTCGCATAGAAATATATGCGATTAATTAAATCGCCATTACGAGTTATTTGAACTGTAACACGGGAACCAAAAGCATTATTTCCATTATAAGATTGTTCTATCGCTTCAATAGCAAAATTAGTATGACGACGATATACGACCTTGAAAAAAGTAATTTGTGGATTACCTGTTAAATAAACATCTTGAGCACCATAAGCAACTAGTTGAAGAAGACCACCGCCCATTTATGCTATATTCTTTATACTATAATAGGAGAAAAAAAATGTTAAATAATATTTAATTACTGTAAGCTAAACCACCCATACCTGAAAGTATGCGAAGAACATTATAATTTACAGCATATGTATATAAATTAAGATTTCCAGCAGTTACGGTAGTGCAATAAGTGGAATCAAAACTAATATTTAATACAGCAGTGTCAATGCGAGACATATTAAGAGTACCTGATGGTTGATGTTCTTCAGGTTTTAATCCAAATGAATAAACATTTATGCCAGCATTAGCAGGAATATTTTCATGATGTTGATAAGGTTGGATTAAATTGAAATAACTACCTGGACGTTCGGCGAAACGGTCATTGCCGTTTAATACTAATTTAGCAGTAGCAACTGGATTTAGGGTATTATATGTAGCAGTATTTACAATAGCATTTGCAGATAATTTATTAGAAAAGGAAGATGCAGTTGTATCACCAACAACGATAGAAGATGAATTAGTGGTATAATTCATCCAGTTATATCCGTTGTTATTATTATTTACAACGAACCATAATAATTCCTTGCAAGGATGATTGAAGTTGAGTTTAACCTTATTATTTCCAGCGGAAATGGCTTCTTGACCGGTAAATTGAAGTTGTTCGATTAAATATTCATGGGACATTTGAGCGAAACGACGACGTTCATCAGTATCTAAATAAATATAATCAACCCATAATGAAGCTGCAGCAAAATCAGTTGCAGAACCAACAGCATTAGAACATTTATCCTTAGATTCAAATTGTAAATTGATTTTAACTTCATGATATTGAAGGGCAATTAAAGGTAAGGCAAGACCTACATTGCGGCAGAACCAAAATTCAAGAGGTATGTATAAAGTTGAATTTATAGTAGCACTTGATACATTTTTATCAGCACCGGAAAGACCACCAAATGCACCAACCATGTCATTATAACCCCAGCGTTTTGTAGCAGGTAAAGTTAATTCATTCCATATATACATCCAATGTGAATAATGTTTATCAATGCGTTGACCACCAATTTCAACTTCAACATAATTGATTAAACGAAGACCAAAATATTTGCAATAATTAGTTCCACCTGAAGGTAATGTAACTTGGAGATATATGCGATGAATTAAATCACCATTGCGAGAGATTTGGCAGGTAACTCTTGAACCATAGCCAGGAGTTCCATTGAAAGTTTGTTCTATCGCTTCTAAAGCAAAATTAGTATGACGACGATATACAACCTTGAAAAAAGTAATTTGTGGATTACCTGTTAAATAAACATCTTGAGCACCATAAGCAACTAGTTGAAGAAGACCACCGCCCATTTATGCTATATTCTTTATACTATAATAGGAGAAAAAAAATGTTAAATAATATTTAATTACTGTAAGCTAAACCACCCATACCTGAAAGTATGCGAAGTACATTATAATTAACAGCATAAATATTGATATTTTGAGTCGCAGTGAATGATGATTCTACAGATAGAACAGCAGTATCTATGCGAGACATATTAAGAGTTCCTGATGGTTGATGTTCTTCAGGTTTAATGGCAAATGAATAAACATTAATACCTTTATTATCAGGTATATTAGTATGATGTTGGTAAGGTTGAACATAATTGAAATAAGTTCCAACTCTATGATCGAAACGGTCATTACCATTTAATTGTAATAAGCATGAAGCGAAGGGATTTGGTGTTGATGGAACTATGCCAATATTTAAATTTGATGTATATCCAGATCTATTAATAGAAAATGGATTGCCTAATATTGAATAATCACTACCATCCGCAAATGAAGTAGGATAAGTGAATGTAGTAGCACCTGTAGGCGCAACATTTGTGGAAGGTAAAGTATAATTATACCATTGATTCACATTTGCGGAGTTATTTGTTTTAGCAACCCAGATTAATTCCTTGCAAGGATGATTAAAGTTGAGTTTAATGCGATTATTTCCAGAATTTAAGGTTTCTTGACCAGTGAATTGAAGTTGTTCAATTAAATATTCATGAGATAATTGAGCGAATCTTCTACGTTCATCAGTATCGAGGAATATATAATCAACCCATATAGCACATTTTAATGAAGCGGCTAATGTAGTTTGATCGGCTGTTTCAGCAGCAGTTGGAGTAGGGGTGGAACTACCAATGGGAACAGTGGTAGTAGAATTTAATTTGTATACACAGTTATTTAAAGTTTCGAATTCTATTTTAATCTTGACTTCATGGTATTGAAGAGCAATTAAAGGAAGGGCTAAACCGATATTTCTGCAAAACCAAAATTCGAGAGGTATGTATAAATTAGTATTAGTATTTTCGTAAGTATCAGGTGACTCGTTTTCAACGCCACTTGTAACATCAGAATCGGCACCAACCATAAATCTATAACCATCGCGTTTTCCACCGGGAAGTGATAATTCATTCCAGATGTAAAGCCAATCGGAATAATGTTTATCAATTTGCTGACCGCCAATTTCAAGGGTGATAGATTTTAATAAACGAAGACCAATATAATTAACATATTTTGGTGTAGTAGCATCACCATATTTATAAGAAGTTAATTTAGGTAATGCAACTTCTAAATATGTACGATTTATTAAATCACCATTGCGAGATATTTGACAATAAACGGTATTACCAAATCCAGCACTTCCGTTAAATGTTTGTTGAATAGATTCCATCGCAAAATTAGTATGACGGCGATATACGACCTTGAAAAAAGTAATTTGTGGATTACCTGTTAAATAAACATCTTGAGCACCATAAGCAACTAGTTGAAGAAGACCACCGCCCATTTATGCTATATTCTTTATACTATAATAGGAGAAAAAAATATATTTATTTATATAAGCATATTTATTTAAGTTTATATAAAATGTTTAAAGAAAAAACATCTAAAAAGCGATTACATAATTTAGATAATAAAGATTTATCAACTTTAGATGCTATGCATAATAAAATTATTAATAATTATACATCAAAGCAAGAAGAGCAAAAATTAAATCAAATAAATATAAATGAATTATGTGAAATTCAAAAAATAATTAATAATGAAATCCAAATATATAATATTAATAATATTAAAAATGAAGAGTTCTATAATATTCTATGGAATAGTAATATAAGTATAACAGAAGATTTAATAAAACTTAAAAATAATATAAATGATATTAATGAATTTGATGAAATAGAGTATTACGAAAAAACAAGCCATATATTATTTAATTATTATGATATGCTGGAAAAACAATCTCAAAATAATAACATTAATAATAATATAAAATTTAGAAATAAAACAATTCTAGATTCTTTTAATATCGATAATAATAATGATAATAAAAATCAATCAAATGATAATATAAACATAGATAATAACAAAAGTTCATTAGTAGATGATTATTTAGCAATAACTAATAAGCAATATATAAGAAAAATTAACCAAGATAATAATGAAATTTGTAAAAAATGTGGTACATCTTTAACTTGCCTTCAATATGATGCTATTATAATTTGTGAATCTTGCGGATATCAAGAATTATTATTAGTAGAACAAAATAGACCAATATTAAAACAAAATAATAAAGATACTTCTCATTTTAGTTATAAAAGGATTAATCATTTTAGAGAATGGTGCAATCAAGTTCAGGGGAAAGAAAGTACAGACATACCCGACGAAGTTTTTGAAAAAATTTTAAATGAAATTAAAAAAGAAAAAATTCAAAATACAAAAATAATAACCTACAATAAAATGCGAGAAATTTTAAAGCGATTACGAATTAATAAATATTATGAACATATCAATTATATAATTAATAGAATAAATGGTATTCCAATCCCGCAATTTTCATCAGAGTTAGAAGAAAAATTATGCAATATGTTTAGAGATATTCAAGGTCCATTTCTCAAACATTGTCCCAAAGATAGAAAGAATTTCTTATCATATAGTTATGTTCTCTATAAATTTTTTCAAATTTTAGGATTAAATGAATATTTAAAGTTCTTTCCATTGCTAAAAAGTAGAGAAAAATTATATGTCCAAGATCAAATATGGAAAAAAATATGCGAAGAATTAGATTATAAAATCATCCCATCGCTTTAGTATATTCCACCAGCACCAGGGAAACCAATTAATTGGAAACCAGCACCTAGACCAATACCTTGTTTAGCACCGGAAGATATAGCAGGTGCAAGTAAATCAAGTATAGAAAACACACACGCTGCAGTTAATGCTAATCCGAAAATCTCACTGGCTGTTAATTTATGTTTTGGTAATATGTATGCGACAACCGCTACGCATAAACCTTCAAATATATATTTAAGTAAGCGTACAAATGCTTCCCATAAATCAAATTCATATTCAACTGCCATTCTATTCTATAATATAAGATAAGAATATTTTTTATAAATATATATAAGATTTTTATATAATTTATAATATAGAACAAAATAATTATGGCGGATTCTACTGTTTCAACAAAAGAATGCGATTATTTAGATGAAGATAAACCCATAAGAAATCAAAATTATTGTCTTTTGTCATTTATTAGCCCTGAAGATATCCTAGTAAATAAGGAAGCATATTACTTTAATAAATTTTTAAATAATTTCTCAAAAGATATGAAAACTTTACTTGATGGCGTTCAATCTAAATATCCAGATTCTGCCGATTTAATTGATACATTAAAAACAAATCACGGATATATATTTGATGCAAATGAAATGAATGAACAATTTAAATTCTTTAAATCAACGAATTCATCCGATATAGAATCTGAATTTCATCGTGAAAATAACTTTCAAACATCTATACGTGGTATTAAAGTACGCGGAGTATTTGATACAATTGACGAAGCCAAAAGTAGAAGTGAATTTCTTAAACGCTCTGATAATAAATTTAATATATTTATTGCACAAGTTGGATGCTGGTGTCCTTGGTCTCCTGACCCCAATGATCTTCAAGACCAAGAATATTCAGAAACTCAACTTAACACTCTTATGAAACAATATAAAAGTAATATGGATAGTAAAGATGCTGTTTTTGAAAATAGAAAACATGATTTAATTGAAAAATCAAAAAAATCTACTACCACTAATGTTGAGGTAGAAAGTGTTGCTAAAGAATTAGAGGGTATGGACCCTTGGACTGCTTCTAAAAATAATAATCTATAATAATTTTAAATGAAATCTATTGCTATCTTTTTTTTATTTATAGGAATGATATTAATTATTAATGGTTATTATAGACAACAATATGAATTAACACAAAAACCTAAAACTATTATTAAATATGTACCTAGAAATATTTATGAAGACCAAATGAATCCTCAAGAACAATTAAGTGAATTTTATAAAAGCATGTTTGATAATGTTCAACCTAATTTATACAATGATAAACCTAAAGAACTATAATTAAAAATATTTATTTTTATTAGAATTATGAATAATATTTCATTTAAATTATTTGATTATATTGAAAATGATACGAAAGAAAACAAAAGTAAGTTATTATTATCAATAAAAGAACATAAAGATAATTTAAAAAACAAAGAAGATGAAATAATTACTGCTAAAGAAATTTTTAACGCAACCATTAATCAAAAAAGAAATCAACAACAAGAAGCATATAAATTATATCATTATGAGCGTATGCAATTATATAATAAATGGAAAAAAACTAAATTATATAAAGATTTACTCGAATTAGTTAATTACTTACCACCTGAATTTGAAGAAATTCCTGATATATTCACTTATAATTACATTAGAAATCCATTAACAGATAATATGCAATTTGGTGGTGGAAATGAAGATAAAGACAAAAGCGAAGGTGAAGGTGAAGGCGTAAATGAAAGCGAAGGTGAAGGCGTAAATGAAAGCGAAGGTGAAGGCGAAGGTGTAAATGAAAGCGAAGGTGAAGGCGAAGGTGTAAATGAAAGCGAAGGTGAAGGTGAAGACAAAAGCGAAAGCGAAAGCGAAGGTGAAAGTGAAGGTGAAAGTGAAGGTGAAA
>Ga0209297_1000216_pt1 | contig 39567 bp, 63 predicted proteins | sample S_130805_MF_Meta_FD_187322 | JGI IMG/M metagenome (GOLD analysis project Ga0209297, IMG submission 187322) | Freshwater microbial communities from Lake Simoncouche, Canada to study carbon cycling - S_130805_MF_MetaG (SPAdes) (version 2) | ecosystem: Environmental > Aquatic > Freshwater > Lake ...
AGATTTTCGGATCCATCAACGGCAAGATTAGCCATTCGCACATCGGAAAGAGTTGATTTCAAAACCCAACTGCCACCGCCTAGTGCTAATTTAGTCCAGCCATAAGCTCCGGCAGATGCACCTGCTTGTGTTGAAACTACTGGTGACATTATTCTCCTTTACGCAAACTTTGTTTGTGATCCAAGAACCACATATGTTGGTGTTGCTGCTGTCTTAATAATAGTAAAGACATAAATATCAGTGCTTGATGCGTTTCCAGCAGCAGGTGCGGTTCCACCTTGCCACTTTGGAGTGACGGCTGTGGTATCAATTTGAATTACGTTTGGATAATAAGCAGTTGCTCCGTTGGTATTCATCCAAACAACAGTGACCGCATCGCCCGTATTCAAAAAAGTATTTAATGAAACAGTTGCAGAATATCTAATGTTAAGAGTGTGGTTTGCTGTTGCGTTTGTGGTGTAGTACCAAACTGAAGCAGTTCCGACATTTAGGTTAATGGTTCCAGTTGCCGCAGAGGCAACAATATTTGCATTTTCGTTTAAGCCTCTTACCCTAGAATCAACAACGGTTCCAGTTGCAACGTTAGATCCATTTAGACCATTGATGATTGCAGTATTAATAGTTGGACTTGTTCCAAATACTAAAAGACCTGAACCAGTTTCATCTGTTACAGCAGCAGCAAGGTTGGCACTAGATGGTGTGCCAAGGAATGTGGCAACACCAGTTCCAAAAGAGCTGATCCCTGTTCCACCGTTAGCAACAGATACTGGAGTTGATAATGCTACAGTGCCAGTGCTTGTGATTGTGCCACCGGTAAGACCAGTGCCAGCAATAATACTTGTAACTGTTCCATTTTGTGTGTACCCAAGAGTTGTCCAGTTAGCAGAACCGGTACCAATTTTTAATTTGCCGGTATCAGTCTCGTACCCTATTTCACCAGCAGCTAACGTTGGATTATTAGTAGTCCAGTTCGCCGCAGTGTCGCGGCGGTTCTGTAAACGTGATGTCATTTATCTTCCTTTACCTAGTATGTCACGATTGAAGCGCCAGCGTCAATAACGTAAGTCCAGGATGTCGTGGTAGAATCTCCTGAATCATACACTACATCTGGAATAATTGGTGATGAACCGCCATCAAGATAGTCAACTACCGGATCGCCTGTACCGTTAGGACCAGAAGGACCAGAAGGACCGGATGGGCCAGTAGCTCCTGTAGTACCAGTTGGACCACTGGGACCTGAAGGACCTGAAGGACCAGACGGACCTGACGGGCCTGTAGCCCCAGGTACCGTAGAGGCAGCTCCAGTAGGACCAGAAGGCCCTGAAGGACCTGACGGACCGGAAGGACCTGTAGGACCGCTAGGTCCACTAGGACCGGTTGGTCCAGTAATACCAGTTGATACAACTGCAAGAATCAACGGATGGTTGTTTGCAAAGTTTGTTGTTCCAGTACCGGCTGAAGTAACTAAAGTTACTGGGATTTCTATATAATTAACCTGTATTGTTGGTGTGGTAGATACTGTCCATTTTTGATAATTTGCAGAATTGTTTTTATCTTGGACAATTAAAATATCATTAGTTTTAATTAAACCTAAGAAGATGTCAATATCAACACCATCTTGGTTAATGTGGTTTACATTTATCTGGGTGGCAGATATCTGCGTAGCATTGTTCCAAAGTAAGTCGCTGGTTCCAGGATTACCTGTTGTGGCAGTTGTGTCTGCTTTGTAATCATAATAGTTAGCAGATCCACCATCTGCTCCGCTAGGTCCACTCGGACCAGAAACTGTAGATGCTGCTCCTGTAGGACCGCTAGGACCGCTAGGTCCGGTAGGTCCTGTTGCCCCAGTAACACCTGTGGCTCCAGTTACACCAGTAGGACCAACAATACCTTGTATGCCTTGTGGGCCGCTAGGACCGCTAGGACCGCTTGGACCAGAGGGTCCTGTAGCACCTGTTACACCTGTGGCTCCAGTGGCTCCAGTAACCCCTGTAGGGCCTGTAGCGCCTGTTACGCCAGTAGGACCGGTAGCACCTGTAACACCTGTAGCTCCAGTAGGACCTGAAGGTCCACTAGGACCGGAAGGGCCAGAAGGACCGCTAGGTCCGGTTGCACCGGTAGCTCCTGTAAAACCAACAGGTCCTGATGGACCGGATGGACCGCTAGGTCCGGTAGCTCCGCCAGTTCCTTGTGGACCTTGATCGGCAGCAAAAGTTACTGATACTTGTGGAGTGATTGACTCAACGACAATTACTGTTTGGGTCATACAGTCACCCCTGGAGTTACGATAAACTTGCCTTCTAAAATTCTAGTTATTACTGAGCCTGAATCAAATACCATATCGTAGGCATAACGTTGTGGAGTTATATCTGTTTGGGTAGCAGACAAAGTTACAGTCACTCTGCCGTTAGCAGCATCTATTACGATTTCCCCACTGGTATTGGTTACAACTAAGGTTGTTGTGTTAGCTCCTACGAATGGACGGATAGTCATAGTTATTGCGTATCCAGTCAGATTCCAAGGAGTTGAATCGTTCTTAATTACAAACTGAAAGTTAAATGTGGTTGCTTGATCTGCAACTAGGTTATATTTTGCACTCAAGAGGATACCTGCCGTAGTGCTGTTACAGGTTCTGCGCCAGTGGTTGATGCCAGATAGTTACATACTCCAGCAAGGTCTAACCAATTTGCGCGGCTTAGTCCTGCTATTTCATTTAATACTCCAACAGTATCGCCAACTGTTAAGGTGGTGCTGCGAGCAGCAGCCCAAGCCTTGGCTGCACCGGCAGTATCTTTGTACGCAGAAAGTGCTGGATAGGAGGCACCGCCGTTGGCGAGCCTATTAAGTTCATCTACAAATGTTGAACCAGCAGTACCGTATGTTGGCACCTCTTACCTCACTTCTTGTTGGATCGTTTTGCTGCTGCGTTATCTACTAAGTTTGGATAAGGTCTACCTGCAGCCTTAGCTCTTGCTTTAGCAGCAGTCTTTTGCTTTGAAGTTAATGGTGTTGATTTCTTCTTAGGGTTTGGTGTATCCCAAAATGCTTTCTTCATTTGCAACTACAATCCCAAGCCCGTAGCGACTTGTTGATTCTTGAGTTCGGATCTCCAGCAGTTTTGCTAGAAGTATTCTTTGCCTTCATTCCGCACATACGACCGCAAAAAGATTTGCGCCTTGCTGCGGATTTAGGAGATTTAGCAGCCTCAGCCTTTTTGACTGGAGGCTTTAGGTTCATCCCCTGCGCTTTAGCAGAGGCTCTACCCTTGGCGTTAAGACCGCCTTTAGGATTCTTACCTTCGGCTCTTTGCCACGCTGGAGATTTAGCCATTACTTCTTTTTACCCATTTTCTTAGGCTTAGACTTACCAGCCTCTGATAGCGCAATAGCGATTGCTTGCTTTTTGGATTTTACGACTGGACCTTTTTTGCCTGAGTGTAAAGTACCAGTCTTGAACTCGTGCATTACCTTTTGAACTTTGGTCTTCTTCATTTTTTAGGACCGTAAGCGCCGGTCTGTAGTGAATCATAATTTGGGTACGAAGGAACATCACGAGCAGGAATCATCTCGCCATCTTCTACCTCAATAACTGGCATTGGTTTCATCATTTCTTTTTACCCATCTTCTTCTTAGGAGCGGCTTTCTTTGCAGAACCATATTCCATCTTACGAGCCTTTGGTCCTTCTTTGGCTTCGTGCATTTTCATCATTTTTGGAGATGAGTATTTTTCACCTTTTACTGACATTAGTAACCTTCCTCTATTGGATCGTCTTCTTCGGATTCATCTAGTTCATAATCATCGTCATCTACTTCTTCATCTTCTTCTTCAATCACTGTATGTCCAGGAAAACCCCACTCTGGGAGCTGACTGGCAGTTAGATCAAAGGCTTCTTTGCGGGTAAACCCGACCTTTACATAGGCTTCCAATAACTTATGCGCCTCGTGCGCCATAGACAACATCGGGTTTAATGGCTCCGCCATCAACACGACTTCTTGTTCAGTCATTGGATTGCCTTTCTTTTATGGTTTGAAAGTTAGTGTAGTTCCGTCAAATGCTTTGCCAGCGTCATTTGATAATGACACGGCTTTGTCAATATCTTTCTTGCGGGTAGAGCGTGGCTCGATACCCTGTGCCGTTGCATCATAATAGGACTGCAACTCTGCCTGATCCTTCTTTTGCCAGGTTCTATCTAATGTTATGTTTTTACTACCAAATACCCCAATAGCCTGAATTGTCTTACTTTGTAAACATTCAACATAAGAATTGTGGTCTTGGGTTTTGCAACCAGATGTACAGTTACTCATTATGGGATCACCGTTAGGTAAGCGCTGTAACCTGCATTTATCAATACAGTAGCCTGAGCTTGAGAGACAACGTATTCGTGTCCACCTAAAAAGTAATAACCTGCTTCAGCCAACTGATCTTGACTTGGAGTTTGAATCTCAGTTACTGTTGTTCCAGTAACAAGTAATGAATACCCGCGAGGTATGTCTGTTATGAACGGATTGATAGTTCCGGTAGAAGTTCCACCAGTTACTGGACGACCAGCCAACCTTGAGTAAGGTGTGAACTCTCGATTTGCTCCCCAGGTTTCCCAACGCCAAGGAGTTACTAATGTGTAATCCGACATTATTTCCTTTCATAAGGTTGGGCAGGGGCTTATGCACCCTGCCCTTCCATAAGCGGTTATTAGCCGTTTGTTGCTGAGGACTCAATACGATATAGAGCAGCCTCACGAAGACGGTTGAATCCACCGAAGTAGTACCAACCGATTGTGCGGAAGCGACGAAGTGCATCAATCTCAGGTCCAATAACGGTTGAGATGTCAGAGGCTTGTGCTTCTGCTAGTGCTTCACGACCGGCAATAACTGCGCGGTAGTTGTTTGTGAATGTTACAGTACCGGATGTAGCAGCAGTTGTAACTGTGCTTGAACCGATTAGAACTGTAAAGGTTGTTGATGATGGAACAGTTAGGATTGTTGCGGTTCCTGTAACAGCAGTGAACGGAGCCACTGTGTTAGAGAAGGTAACAACCTGTCCAACGCCAAGACCGTGTGCAACTGCTGTGGTTACTGTAACAGTACCTGAAGCGATTGCGAGGTTGGTGATGGTAGTAGTTGTGCTAATACCAGCAGCCAAGTTTAGGCCGTTAAGAACGCGAGCGGTTTCAACAATGTAAGCGCCTTCAATTACGCCAACTGCACCAGCCACGAATGGGGTACGGTCAACATACTTGGTCAACTCTTGGAATCCGCCGGTGCCTGATTCTGCACGAAGATCCGCTGCTTGACGTGGGTGTACATATGCTGCATAGAGTTCGCCCATACGAGGCAAAGCCTTGTTGGTACGAAGTTCTGTGACTGCTTGACGAATTTTTGCTACAGTCATAATGCTTGTGGTTGGAACAACTGTTGCTGAAGAGGTAGCAGAGCCACCATAAAGAGCATTTGTTCCTGCACAAAGTACTTGACCTACAACATTGTCAATGCTGTCTGCTGCGTTGTAAGCGATGATGTCAGCAAGAGCTGAATCTACATCGTTGAAAGAAGTTAGGTTTAACTTCTTGGTTGTGCTTACGGCTGAGCCGTACTCGTTTAGTGTTACGGTAACTTGTGATGGGTTACCTAATGCGATGCTTGAAACATCTGATGCTTCTGTCAAAGTAGAGGTGGCTTGTGCCAAGTCTGAGTAAATTGAGAAGACTACTGATGATCCAGGCATAGCCTGTTGTACTGGCTTAACATCTGCAAGCGCTCTCATAACTGGAATGGAGCGAAGCGCCATTCTTACATACTGATCGTATGCTGTCTGTACGAGGTTGCTAATTGCGGATGTGCCAGTAAGCGTACCTGTAGGTACTGCCATTTGACTATCCTTTCATTAGTTGGATTAGAGTCCAGATTCCCTAATGATTGCATCCAAATCTTCCTTGCTATTAGCGTTCATTAGACGGCGATGTATATCTTCGGAGTGGCTAGGTGTAATACCTTGCTCAACTGCTTTCGTCATACGCTGATAGTCAGAGGCTATCTTTGGATCTACATTGGGTGTCTGAGTTGGTGCTTCGACTTGAAAACCAAACACATCTGCGTTGTCTTCAAGCCATTTTGATACAGACTCTTCAGTAGGGTCTATATCCGATGGAATAAATTTAGCAACTTTGCTACTTACTCCGCGAGTTTCGAGGACATCTTTAACTGCACGTTCCCGTTGGGCTTTATTTAGATTTTCAAACTGTGCTTTTATATCAGACAGTTCTTTTTCTTTTTGCTTGTTGGCTTTACGTAACTGTTTGACCAGATCGTTATTAGCCTCTGGAGTCGTATAGTCATCGTCATCATCTTCGTACTCGTAGTTGGACATAGTTAGTCCTTCTCCCATTTTCTCTAGTTGGATTCGATAGCCACGTATTCACCTGGGGTAGCGGTACGGCTCTATCTATCGGTCTTATTACACTCTCCAGTGCCGATCGATCTGGAGCAGGTCTATGTTAGAACGCGCCTGCGCGTCCCTGATTTAGTGCAGAGCTAGATAATCCGCTTTGTCCACCAAAGGTTGCTTGTTCAAGTCCTGAAATATTTTGACGTTTACGTCTTGATTCTACTGCTCCACCAGTGCTAAATACTTCTTGCTCGGCAGTGGTCTGTGTATAAGGTGTCTGACCATAGATACTTGATAACTGACTACCGCGTTCTAAGCCGCCAGCAATCTGTTGGTATCCGGCTCGCGCTTGTGCTTGGTCAACACCAAAACTTGCTAAGTATTGAGCATCTGCTAAGTTTGTGGTTAATCCACCACCAGCCATACGCGCTGCTCCACCAATTTCGGCTGCCTGTACTTGACGTTGAATATCGGGCAAAGCTTTTTTTGGATCTAAAATGTATGCAAGCAAGTTAGACTTATTAACTCCTGGGTAGAATTGTTCTAATGTTGAAAGAACTTCAGGAGAAGCGTTCTGAACTCTATTAACTCCAAGTTGGATACGGTCTTCTAACTCAGCAGGAGATACATCTCCAGCAATAAACTTTTCTAACTCTGGTTGACGACCAGCAGTGCCAGTCTTATAGAATGATTCTGGCAAACCATACTGACGCATTAAGCGTTGATAACTATCTTCTAAAGTTACATACTCTGCTTCGCTCAAAGAGCGATATCCAGCTTTAATTCTATCTGTGTTTGCACCAAAACGTGCTTGATAGGTAGGTGTTTGTCTTAGTCTTAAAGTAAACTCTGCTGGACTTACACCTTCCACTGCTAATGCTTGAGTATCTCCTACTAGATCTTGCAATCCATAACGGGTAAACTCTTCTTTAAGAAGATCAAAAGCAGATTTACGTTCTACTTGAGCTGCTGCTGAAGCTGCTCCTTTTCCAAGGACTGCCATTGTTCCATCTTCAAATACGGCTACATTCTCACCTTTGTCATTAACAATAGTGTTAATAACTTTTTTGCCACCAACACCACCACCAGATATCTCTGAACTTATAGTTCCTGGTATGCCTTGAAGTTGTGCTTCGGCAGCGGCTAGACCTGGAGCATAACTTTGATTTGCTCCAACGCTATAATCTGCTGCGCTTAAACCTTGCATCGCTTGCATATTATCAGTGCCAGTTTCAGCATTAACCAGTGGGCTATTGTATAAACCACTTGCTTTTTGCAAAGCCATATCTCTTTGATCGTAATAACGAATATATTCAGGTGAACCTATAGTAAGTCCACTAGCCGCATCAATAGCCATAGTTACCCCTGGAATCCGAAGTCTTTAAGAACAGTCCTAGCAATAGAAGATACGTCTTGACGAGCGTTGTCAGTGTATTGCCAACGTGCATCTTTACGTAGAGATCGTTGATAGTCATATAAGGACATTTCCTTGTCTGGTCCTATTGCCATACGAAGCGTAGGATCATTTAATTTAATCGTTTCAGGATTAACTTCTAATGTAGCTGCCATCATATTTCTATATGGGTTGTAGATGGTTTCTAAATCAATACCTTTATCAATCAGTGAAGCAACGCGATCTGGCAAACCAATCTTTGCAGTATCACGAATGATCTGCTTGTAGGTTTCGGTAGATTCGCCTTGAGCAATCTTTTGCAGCCAGCCTTGTAGGTTGGAACCAAACTGTTTGTTAAGGTCTAGTCCATTGGCAGATGCAGTCTGCTGTAACTCTGTAAGACTTACTCCGGCAGCACCACCAAGGGCTGCGCCAGGTGTATATTTGATCTTGCCTCTAACTGCTGCTCCGACTATAGATCCGCTGGTTTCATTTGCTAAATCATAAACTTGAGTAGCAAGCATATCCAGATCTGTTGCATCTAATGACGCGCCTCTTTTAACAGCCTCATCTGCAATTATCTGTTTTGTCTCGCCAAGTCCACGACCATACTCTGTAGTCTGTGCCAACTCTTCAGCGTTGCCACCTTTTTTTAATAAATCTTCATATTGTTTTTTATAGAACTGACGTTGACGTATAGGTCCAGAGTTTTTTGCCCACCAGGTTGTAGTCTGTAATTCATTTAAGAATCTTTGTGGGGTGTAATCATCTTTAGTAGATGCTGTGCCTTTAGTTGCAGCAATCATAAGGGCTTTAAGATCTGGATCTTCCTTAAAGATGGCATCTACAGGACCATATTGACTTTGAACCAAAGCAAAGATCTCATCAATATTTGCTGGTTTTGCTTTATCAGGAGCAGATGGAGCCACTGCTTTTTTCTTTGCCGCAGGTTTTGTAACACCTGTGCCGGTTGCGGCAGGAGTTGCAGCAGGAGTTGCAATAGGAGTTTTAGTTATTGCACCAGGTTTTGCAATAGCGTTTGGTCCTACTTGAGGAGTAAAAGTTCCAGGAGGTATTGGTTTGGTGCCTTTTTCTTTACCAGTTAAACGAATCTGTGCTTCTCTAATAGCTTTTTCTGATGGATCTTCTTCTGGTGTTGTGCTTTGTAAATCTTTTATTTCTTTGTTAAACTTATCAAGTTGGCGTTGTGCGTATTCTCTATTAGGATTAGAAGGATCATTTGCAGCTTTTTTTGCAGCAGTAATAGATACTTGAAGATCTTTTATCCGTTTTTTAATTTCTCTTTCAGTAGCCATTAGGACACACCAATCGCTTGCTTAAATACATCATAAAATGATTTGACCTTTTGCGCTCTTGCTTCATCGGTGCCAGCAATTTCATTTATTAAAAACTGTTGTTCGTTTATTCCACCAGTGGTTTGTGAAGTGGTAGTAGCAGAACCACCAGTAGTTACGGTGGTTGTAGGAGCAGCCGCTTGCGCTTTTTGTAGCGCTTGAGTATATCTATTCAACTCTGCTTTACTTGGTCCACGACCAACCTGGTCTTGCATAACAGCAGTGACAAGTGCTTCTGCTGTGGTTGAATCAGATAATCTAACACTCTTGGATACTCTTGGTCCACCAGCGCCGCCTGCACCAGAGTCAGATACTGCTGATAAGTAACCAAATAACCCTGTTGAACTTGGATTAAATTTATTGTAAAGAATAAAATCTGCATTGGCTTTTAGAAATTGATCTCTTAAATCATTAGTTGGTTTACTTGTTACCTTTACAGAGTAACCTGCTTTTTTTAATGCACTAGATAATGTCTTTAGAGTATCTGGTTGATATTTGTAAAATTCAGCAATAACTTGTTCATAGTTAATTGCAGGAGCATTGGTAGTTATAGTTGATTGACCGGAGTTAGTTCCGCCACCTTGCCAGGCTGTAGGTCCCATCATCGCAGGATCTTGTTTTTTCACCTATACTCCTAATCTAACAATCTGGAAAATAAAATGTCATATGCTGCTTTAGCATTAGAGTTTGTTTTTGATATATCTTCTAATTGAGATATGGTTGAGGCTAATGCTGAATCTTGCAACTGTGATCCAACTGATCCAAGTAGCGCAAACTGCGCTCTTTGTTCAACATATCCGTTGTAGATACCTAGCATTTGTTTTAAGCTGTCGTAAGCCTTTGGTCTAACGTTTCTAATCTCTGGGTTGTCAAGCATAATTGACAGATCCTTTAGAGCATTTTGACGCTTGATAGCCTTCTCGCCACCTTGAGCCAACTCTTCTTGAATTAACGGATGAGTTGCTTTCCATTCAGTTGACCAAGACTGCCAGCGATCACGAAGATCTTTTTTAGTATATGGATCAAAAGCATTTTTAATAGCATCTAAGTAGTTTGATCTATTGCTATAGTAGGTCTGTAAAGATGCGGCAGTTTGGATCTCACGAGTAAATTCATCTACACGCTTGCTTGGTCGTAATCCCATAGTTGACATTGTTTGATACGCATCCCAAGAAAAATCTCCTTGGTATGGTATTAAGAAAGCTGCGCCTTCTGGATATTGCTTAAACAATCCCTTGTTGTTGTCAACAAACGCACCAGACTCTTCTGCATAGCGCACTAGCGCTACAGTCTTACGGTCTGATTCTGAAATGGTATATGGAATCTGCTTAGGGAATAGTTCTATCCACCGTTGAGTAGTAGCATCTATATCGCCGTTGTTGTCAGCAAGCATTTGATTAAAGACTTGCTTAAAACTTTGGCTTCCGTTATCTCTTACCCATTCAGCCATATCTGATTTAAGAGCTATCTGTGGGGAAGCAGGTAATACAAGTCCAGAGAAAGCACGAAGAGCAAGAACAGTAACAGTTGCATTTTTAAGTTTGAGTCTGTAATCTTCTAATTCACCAACAGTTGGTGGAATCAGTACGCCATTCTCGTCAACTTGCTGTGGAATACCGTGACCTGAAGCCTCTAGGTAGGTTACTGCCTTACGAGATGCAGAGGCATATTGCCCATCTCTTTCATCTCTATTAAGTAAGGCATAGACTTTATTGACGTGTGCAGGAAGTAATGCGGAAATCATTGGTTGGTTTTCTGCATATTTACCAAGTGATGCACCAACTACTGTGTCTACCCACGCTGGATTGTCAAATGCAACATTCATTACATTCTCAAATGTTTTTATGCCAACAGCGGCTAATGGACCAGCAAAGGTAGGGAATATAGAATCAACATTAAGAGATGGAGTAACCATATTAAGTTTTGCGCCAAACTCAATAGGCATCGGTGTCTTAAATGAGGGTGCTATACCAAATGCAATAAGCATACCCTGCATAGCCTTATAGGATACAGCAGTTCCTGGGTAGATAAAATACTTTTGACCTTGATCGTCCTCTTGTATCCAACCAGAGTGTGCTATTCCTTCATAGGTAAGGGAAGCACGAGCAATAGATTCTGGGTTATAGCGTACTGCCTTGTAGACACGGCGAGAAAAGTCTTCAGTTGCCCGATAGAATCGTGCAAAGTTTCTAACATTGAAAGCAAGTTGTGTTTGAATCAACGGATTATCTACAAAAGATAGTACGCGCATCTTAGCGCGTTCTTCTGCAATCTCTGCAATTTTCTTTTTGGCTATAGTTTCAGCTTTAAGTAACTTAGCAGGATCTGTAATACCTTTAGTATGTGCTGCGATATAAGCATCGTAGAATCCAGTTTCTTTCATTTGCTTACGAACTTGGACTATCTCCTGGAATACCATTGGTTCACGGGAGAAGCGAGCATTTTGCTCACCCATCCAATCCCAACCGCGTGACATCAGAGATGCTGTGTAATTATCGCTATCTGATACTGGAATAAGTTTAGGACCAAGAATTGATGGTGGCATATTGATAGGCTCTGTAGGCAAATCACTAAGGTTAAGTTCTCCACTTATTTTGTAAGATTGAGTTGTATCATCCCAAACTCTTACTTTGTTAAGAAAATCTGTATTAAGAGTTAACTTATCATCATTTTTAGTAAACAATTGTTTAGCAGAATCAAAAACTGCCTTAGCGTGAATATCAATGTTTCCATTTATTCCTGGTGAGTATAAACGAAACCTGCTTGCCACATTTGGATTCTCTGTTAACCAAGTTTTAATAAGAGATAAAGCCTTTACTTCATCATCTAAATTAGCAACAGCAATTCTTCCAAGTCTATCATTAGCAAAAAAGTTTACTTGCATCATCCAGGCTATAAGAGATGTATCATCATAGGTATTAGGTGTGATATTTTCATATCCTGCACCTTTTAGTTTACGAAGTTTTCTAGGTAAATTAACTTTAAGTTCTGCGGTTCTACCATAACGGCGTTGGTCTGCCAACGCACGAGTAGCAAAGTCTGTTCCGGTAAAAGAGTTCTTTCCACCTTCTACAACATCAGCAAGTGCGTTATCTAAATTACCATAACGAATATGCTCTGCTAATATCTCAGCATCTTCTTTACCAAAGGTAATACCAACACGAGCAAGTTTAGATTCAGTTACTGCTGTAGCAAATATTTCACGAATCTGAACAACATCACCTTTAGCTGCTGTAACAAGCGCAGTAAAACGGTCACGATCTGCTCCACGTGCTATACGGTTAATTACTCCAAGTGGATCTGCTGATATTCGATTGATGATGTTTCCGTCAGCATCGTATTTGGCAAAGGTACGAACCTTGGTTGAGAGTAAACGTCCCTTGGCTAATCCCCAAGGTGAACTGCCAATAGCAAGGTGAACCATTAAGTCTTCAGTAGCGTTACGCACTGCATATCGTGGCCCTGCTAAAGTAAGAAATGACCAGTAAGAGGTCATCTTGTTTACCCAATCTGCGTGAGCAAGGTTTCCAAATACTTTTAATAAACCATCTCTGGTTGCCAAACGATCAATATCTGAAATACTAGGTGCGCTAACAAGTGAGGTTAATTGAGATGGAATAACTGCCATTGATTCACCATCAGGGCCAAACTTAGATGGATTGTATAATTCTTTCATACCATTAGGAAGTAATCGTTCGCCATCTGCTGCATACTTTGCTGGATTCTTACCAGTAGCAGCACGTACAAGATCATCTCCACCGGTGGTAACTTTTAATCCTCTGAAGTCAGAGATAGTTTGCCATAAACCGTAGAATATTTCCTTGCGAGTTCCTTCATCTGCTGCGTCAAAAGCCTCGCGTACTGCCTTAGAGTAATACTGTGGCATATTAGTACGGGCTAATTGATAAATCTTTTCAGAAGCGTCTTTACCAAGCACATCAAAGAATCCATCGTTGAAAAGTGGTACATAAGTAAACTTTTGTTTGAAACGATCTAAGCGATACTGTACTTGCTCTGTAGAAAGTCTAGCCATACCTGTTGGTTTAACTTTTTTTAAGCCTTTAACAACTTCTATTCGGCCTGCTTCGGTTGTAAGTTTTTCAGCAATACCGTCATTTGTTACTACACCAAAGTATAATGCCTCAACAAGTTTAGATCCTACTTTATCAATATCAAATACTTTGTTTAATGTTGTAAGTGTAGCAATACGAGCTTTGCGAGATACGTCTAGACGTGGAATAAGCACACGAGGACGGCTTGGTTGTCCCTTTAGAATCTCAACCATTTGTTCAGAGTTTTTGAAGTAAGCCTTAGCAGTTAAAGCATTTGATACTGGAACTGATAATTTGTTCATCTCATCAATTACTGCTGGACCAAACTCCGGTGCAATAGTTTTTAATCTATTACGAGCAGCAACTGCGGCATCATTTTCTCCTGCTTTTTGAGCAGTGCGAAGTTTAGAAAGTTCAGCACCGTATTCATCCCAGAAGTTAGCTACCTTTGGTTCTGCAAATACTTCATCTAAATTACGTGGATTTAATGGTCCTACTTGCCACCATCTAGTTTTGCCAGCGGTACCAAGAACTACATCCAAAGAATACTTAGCAGCATTAACCGCTTTAACTACCTTACCAGCCGCAAGGGTTGGATCAGAAAATACTCTATAAGCAGCATCAACAGTACCGGATACTGCACGATAATAAAATCCAGATCCTTCTAATTGCTTAGGTGTAACTAAATTTGCAATTTGCCGACCAGGAGAATACTTTGCAGCATTAACTGCATCTAATATGTTTTGAAATTTATCTTCTTCTGAGCTTTTTCCGGCAATAGACGCGGCATAGGCTTGTTGCGATGGAGTTAATGTTTGTCCTTGAGTAAGTTTTGCTAAAGGAGTGCCAGCAGCTACTGCCATAGCAACTGTTACTTCATCATCGCCAAATTCATTTTTAGCATTAGTAATGCGATTTGGATTAAATACCTTGTTGCCATTATCATTAGCTATATCCCAAGCATTACCAGCACCAAATATAGGTTTGTTTTGATCTAAAGCTATTGCTTCTGTGCGATAAAGACGAAGCATAAGGTCAGATGCTTCACCCATTACCTTAAATGGAAATACCACAGCCTTTTTGGCTGCTCCTATTACATTACCAGCATAATGAAATGCAGTTCCAATAGGATTGTATTCTTTAGTTACAGTTGGATCTTCATTACCAAATGTTTGAACTAAAGATTGTTGTTGACCTGCTGGAAGATTATTGTATTGCTGTTGAGCAACCGCTGATGGTAATTGAGTTAATTGATTATGTACGGCAAAGGCTTTAGAAAGAGCGTTGATACTTTCTAATTCTTTTCCTGTAACACCTGCGGCTGATGCCGCTGCTTTTAGATTAGAAGCCACTAAAGACCTCTTGAGAGCATCTGCTGATACATAACAGCAGTCTCACCTGTTGGGTCAAATGGAATCATTTTTGCTAAAGTATCTGATAGTTTTACGGTTGAGGTCTGCATACCAAGTATATTAGATCCAGGTCCTGGTCCAATATCTACACCTGTTGTTATAGGTTCATTTGGTCGTTGAGTTGGTGCGCTAAAAGGAATTGCTTGTGGTTGCATACCACCGGCACCACCGGTAGCTGAAAGTGGAGCGCCTGCTTGAATAGCGGCTGTCTCAACACCTTCGCCGTAACCGGAAGATGGAATATCTCTTTGTGGTTGACGCATATCGCCAGGACCACCATCTGTACGTTGTGAAAACTTACCTGGACCAGAGAAAGTTGCTGGATTATTAGGCTTTTGGTATCCGCCTTTACCTGCCATTATTCCTCCTTCATCATTTGTTCTAAATCTTCGTGCATCTCATCTATGCGAGATGCAAGTTCTGTTTCAAAGTCAGTGTGTTGATTTAATAGCCAGAGCAGTTCCTTAAAGAAACCTGCAATTGACATTGTTATATTAAAAAAGAATACTATTGACAACATTCCAAAATGAATAGGACGTACCGGACGATTCATCTGCACCCTCCGGTACGGTCTATCAATTTCATTATTAAGCCTTTGTTCCTTTGCGACCTGCTGGAGTAATTCCGAAGTATACTTTTCCGCCTGCTGGCTTAGAAGTATCCATTTTGCCTTCGACTGGCTTACTTACAGATGCCGGTGCTTGTGATCCTTTATTCATATTCCACCTCCTAGTTATGCTGCGCCACCAATGGAGGCTAGTAGTTGTGCTATATCGGGACGAGATTGTGGGCCAGCAGCAGGGGTTGCACCTTGAGAGGGAGGAACCTGCGAGGCAGCGGTGGGAACCATACCTGCTGCTGGAACTTGTTCTGCTCCCATAGGCGGCATCTCTGGTGCTGGCGGTGGAGCAAATGCTTTTTCTACTACAGTTTCTAACTGTTGACCTTTTTGACGGCCTGCGATAACTGCTGCGATACGAGTGATAGCTTCTGTAGGATCTTGTCCTGCTGCTGCCATCTGTGGAATAGATTGTGCGTACTGTGCAACTGCTACTCGCAGTGAGTCACGCATCTCTTCAATATCAATTCTTTGTTCTTCTTGGGTTACATTCATATCAATTGGTAGTTCACGACGAGCATAGTCGCGGGAAACTAACTTATCGCTACGCATTTGTAGTAATGCGATAACTGCGCGGTTAGGGTCCATACCAGACATAATGCCGTAGCGAACATCAATAGCGTAATCTTTATTGATGTCCCTTGATGGCACATACTTTAGGATGTATGGAGTTCCATCATCAATACCACGAATAGTTTTTTGCATTGAACCAAAAACTACTTCATCTACTTCTAGGCAGAGTCCAAGCAATTCAGTAAACAACCGAGCAAATTGGGCTTGCGCAGATTTAATCTGCGTATCAAAGCCTTCTTGTAGCGCCTGGACTCCACGACCTGTAACGACAGATGCGTTGATCTGTCCTGAACGTGTTTCTGGATAACGAGCGCCGAGACGAAGCTCGCGCTCAAGTACACCAGACTCAGCAAATACACCCTGCGGAAGTTCCAATGGAACTCGGCGGATTAACTGTGGGTTTGCTGAACGAAGAATAGCGTCAGGTCCAAGTGCTAACTCCTGCACATCCTGTGGAATAGCAATCGGTGCTTGAATAGATTTTTCTGCTGCTTGAATTTGTAAGACTGCAAAACGAGCGCGAGCAAGTTGTACTGCTAGTACATCATCAAACTGTCCACGAGCCTCACCGTCAATGGAGAAACGCTGTGCCACACGAGCCATACACTTACCAAATTGGTTTGGTGTATTAGCAAGAACTAAGTTGTTACGACTTGGAAGGAAGATCATATCTTGCTCTTTGTCGTGGTAACGAACCATATCAATATAGGTTGCGCTTTGTCCGTACTGTTGGCGTGGAAGAATATCTTTTGCAAACTCTGGATACATAGCAGCCAAAGTCTCAGGGTCCATCTGGACCACTTGAGTTAGAGATACAGTGCGACCGAAGCGGTCCATTTCTGGGTAAACGCCAAATGGATTAAGCAAACGGATCTTTGGTGTATTTGTTTCGTAATCTACTTCAATAATACCAGGTAACATACCGTAGGTATTAAACCAATCTGCACCGGAGTACATTTGGATCTGTAGTTCTGAGGAACTAGAGTAATAGTTTACAATCCGAGTGCGGGTATCTGCACTTTTTCGAGCAGCATCAGAGACCATATTGGATGCAGAACAGTTGAATGATGGCAGAGGTGCCATCGCTTCAGCTAGATCACGAGCAGCAACATCAATAAAGTTTGCGACTAAAGGTTTTGGATAATCCTCAGAGAACATCGCTGGATAAACTTTACCAATATCGCCTTGACGTACTGATAGTACGTCACGCATCCTTTGGTCACGAGCAGCATAGCGCGTTTGAAGACGCGATACCTTTGCTGCTACTTCTTTTGCTGTTAACAAATTAGTTCCTTACTTAGTATTTCTTTTAGCTTGTGCTTGTACACGACGATTAGTACGTGATGCTTCTCCGTATGGCTGCGCTGCTTTGCGTGCAAGAACTCTTCCAACTTTTTGTTCTTTTTCGCCCATTGCTATTTTATCATAAGTGACTTGTTTGTCACTTGCATACTGAGGTGTTCTTAGTTCTTTGTAGCCTGCTGTTACGTTGGATCTTCCACTTTTTACAATTGCTTTGGCTTTATCTACTGCGCCTTTTTTCTTTACTAAATTTGTTGCTGTTGCATTTGCAGTAGTAGGCTTTGCTTTTTGTTTTGGCATATTTGCTTTAACTTCTTTAGCAAAATTAGGATTTGCCTTTAACAATCTAGAAAAAGGCGTATTTACTGCTGCTTTCTTTGGTGCTACCATTTTATTCTCCTTGGTTAGATGAATTGTTTCTTTTGGTCTTGTTGTGCTTCTAGCAGGTCTTCTATATTTACTACTGCGCGTTTACTTAACTCTGCCCTAGACAAAAATGGGTTTTTCATATGGTGTACGTTGTTGTTACCATAATTGATAATCTCTCTTGCTCTAATCTCACAGAACCAAAGAGCCATCACCATATCTGTCTTACCTTTTGTGGTGGGCGACCAAGTAACTAACTGCTCAATCATTGACTTGATGTTCTCAGTCTGGTCACTCGGTAGATGTATTAAGTTATCTCGATGGTGTTTACCATCTTCCTGCTTAGTGCCAAACAAGGTGGACATAGATGCCACACCAAAGCCGGAATCCCATTTATTATTACCAGTATGGTGTTCTCTTAATCTCACACCACGATTAGCTAGGTATTGCCTGATACCTTCATCTTGAGTAAGGAAAGCCTGAAAGGCGTTCTTCTCAACTATCCACTCACTGGGTGCGTAGGTAACAGTCCAATCAAATATGATCTGGCGAATCTGGGCCGGAGTAGGCCGCGTAATTTTAATTGTGTCAACAATGTATCTCTTATATGTAGTGCGATCAATTGCATAGCAGACAACTGCGGTATCTCCTACCATAGCAGGATCTAATCCACATACCGTTACAAAACCATTGGTAGACTTAGGATGACCTGGATGACCAGGGGTCAATGGTCCAGACTTACGCATACCATCAATAGAACCACGCACAGATACCGGATCAAAGATTGCATCATCGGATATATCTTGTTGCTGGTAAACTAAAGCCCAAGTAGATGTATCCATCTGCTGGCGTTCATTCCACAAGTTTTGACCATTCCATCTAGGATATAGTCCAGTCTCTGGGTGTTTATCTTCTTCGGTCTGTCCATCAAAAGGTGCATCGGTATAAGGCCAAAGAGTTTCCCACTTAGCAGGATCATCATCTGTTTGAAGTAGAGCTGGCATAGCCAGGTAAGTCCAAGGAACTATTCCGCCAGGGTAGCGATCTTCGTTGCGTAGCTCACGATACAGATCAATAGCAGATACGCGGGTACCGACAATAATTAATTTACCGGTAGGGTTGAGACGGGATCTAACATCCTGGTTCAACCATTTAATCTGGCGTTCAAAGTCATTAGCATTAGATAAGGTAACTGCGTCATCTACAATAATCATATCTGCACGTTTACCGTAGATCTGACCGCCGATACCAACGGCTTCTATATTGGGATCCTTCTCAGATGATTCCCGCAGTTCATCACCAAAGGTGACGCGAGTTGCCTGCCAAGAGGCACTCTTAGTGTTAAACCCTACGCCAGCAGCGTAAGCTGCTTGTAAGTTTTCATACATAGGATGAGTCAGTCGTTGCTTGATGGCGTAGAGAAAGTCAGCAGCCAGACGTTGAGTCTGGGATACTATAAGTATTCTAAAGTTTGGGTTCTGGCAAAGCATCCAGGTTACATAGTCCACAGTGATAGTCATAGACTTCGCGTGGTTTGGTGGGATGTTTAATAAGATACGACTGGCTTGACCCTTTTCGTATTTCATAGCTGGATGGAGCCAAGATGGCTCACGTCCCTGGATCACATCTATTAAGTTCTTCTGATGTGGAAAAGTCTGGGAGTGCAAGAAGCGCTCCCTGAAAGATACGAAGTCTAGGTCCATTACATCTGTGGATGCAAAGACCTTATCCCGAAGTCCTAGCCTGGTGCGATCGGCTTTGTCTGCAAAAGCTCTATCGGTGCGCCGGTAGTATTCATATGACTTAATAGATTTGCCCGCAGATTTGCAAGCCTCTTCTACTGTCATACCTTCTGCCACGCAAGTTAAAATAATTCGCTTGGCTATGTCGGCTGTATTTTCAGCCATTAGTCTCCTTGTGGATAAACCTGTGGATAACCGGCTGCAATTAGTTTTGCACCAGAGGGAAAATGGCTACAGAGGGATCATTGGAAAAATGATATAGCTATCCGCACTAAAAAACGCCGGAGGCGTTATTAGGGGTTATTACCTCCTACGCCATAGGGGCTACGGAGGTTACACCGTAGTAGCCTTAATCGGGGGCTACAGCCCCAATCGTTACACTTCTGGGGCGTTCCGCCCCCTACTTATACTAAGGCGGGAAAAATACCCTATTTCCCGCTTTTGGAAAATAAATCTTTAGAATGTGATGTAACTCACTATCTAAATACGGACATAGTAGTACATACAGCCCCCCCATTTAGTGTAGATATTTATTGTGGGAGTACCGCACAGGGCTACGCACAATTCAACAATAGGCGGGTCGTTGCCGGTAGGCGGGGCGGTATTTTTTGGCGGTAATGCGGGGCGGTACGGGGCAGATCGGGGCGGATCGGTGGCGATCGGTAAGAATAAAGAGCGGGGCGGGCAGGCTATCCGGCAAGGCTCCCCCGTTAAGTAATAGCTACCTGACAAGGTAACGCGGGGCGGATCTCCTCCTCCTTCTACCCTTCAACAAGGCGCGGATATTGATCCTCCTCCGATAGTTGAACTCTCACCGGATATGCTCTACCCTGATCCTAGTGAGAGATCCTCTCTCATAAGTAAGGGGTAAATAATGAGCCAAAAACTAGAAGAGATCGGCCTAGCGTTAAGAGATCTAAACGCGCCACGATCAAGAAGAGAAGAGATCAAGCAGGAGCGCGAGAGATCCCGCGCCTATTTATTAGAGCTATTCAACGCGCAAGAGATCCCTACCGTGTCCACTATTATTCGCCACGTTAGCTCCTCCGGTATGTCTAGGGATATCTCCCTAGTGAGCGTTAATGATCGCGGGCAGATAGTTAATCTCGCGTGGCATATAGATAAGGTCTGCACCGTCGGAGCGTTGAAGGAGCGCAACGGTTCGCGGGTTATCCGCGTTAATGGCGCGGGTATGGATATGGGGTTCCATATTGTCTACTCTCTCTCCTCCGTACTTTACGGGGACGGCTATAAGCTCCGGCAAGAGTGGATATAAATAGCTATTTATTAGCGCGGGAGGGCAGACCCTACCGGAGGCGCAACGCCTCCCTCGCGCACTATCTGGCAAGGAGCCGGATTAGATAAGGGGTAGAAGATGATAGTAGAGAGAGTGCGCCATTCTGGCGCGATAGTAATCTCCGATCTAATCGGAGGGTATCTCGTAACGCGATCCTATTACGGCTACACGCGACGCGACGCCATCCGCCTATTTAAGGAGAGAGAGGGGGCGGGAGATGAATAGATCTCTAACGATCCTCACCCTATCTCTAGGTTATGCGGTAGTGATCCCGCTATTGATATCTATGGCGAGGGAGTTCCATCGAGAGGGTATGGCAAGAATTAAAGCGGGAGAGGGGAGGGGCTAACTGTGAGCGCGATCAAGAATTACTTTATGGATATTTATGAGATGGATATGGATCAATTGATGGATCTAGTAGGAGATGGAGATCCAGAAGGGATCTTAGGTTAAGCCTACACGCTCCTTCTCCGGTAGTTGACTATCGGAGGAGGGGAGCGTAGCCTTAACGCTACGATCCTCTTCCAGATAGGGAGAGGGCGATAACCATAAGGGGTAAACTATGAATGATACTATGCAAGAGAGTAAGAAGGCTACCGATACTATTAGCGTGAAGGCTACGGTATTAAGAGAAGTATTAGAAGGGGCAGGATTACACGCGAGTAAGGATAGTAGCCTTCCCACGCTTAACGCGGTAAATATAGAAGCGGGAGAGGGCAAGATAATCGCTCGCGCTACCGATAGGTATCGCTTAATTAAGGGAGAAGTAGCGGGAGAGGGAGATCTATCCTCTAGCCTTATCCCACTATTAGATATTAAGCGTGTTATCACGCTAATTAAGGAGGAGAAGTGGGAGCGGGAAGTTCAATTATCCCGCGTAGGAGATCTCCTAAGTGTTACCTATAACTCTAATACACTTACGATCCTTCTATGCTCCGGTACCTTCCCGCCTAGCGATCACCTATTCCCCGATATCAGTAATCCTTCACCTATCGGTGAAGTAATGCTTAATCCGGCTCTACTGGCAGATTATGGCAAGATAGCTGGCAAGAAGGAGGGAATTAAGTTGATCTTTTCTGGAGCCGGTAAGGCGATTACCGTAGAATTACCTGAAAATAAGAATATCAAGTGGAGCGCGTTGATTATGCCTATGAGAATATCCTCTTAGCGCGGGAATATCTTTCACTAGAGAGATCTAGTGGAGGGTATTCTCCTTCTAATAGTTAGCTGGAGAATAGATAAGGGGTAAATAATGAGTAATGAATACTGGAATAAGTATTATACCTCCCTAGTAGGAGCGAGAATACTCGCCTATTGCGGTATGGAGGGAGAGGAGGGAGAAGGCTTCCCTACCTTCACCGTTAGGTTCGCTAATGGAGATACGGGGCAGATCGAGATCTCCCAAGATCCAGAAGGTAATGGCGGAGGGTTTATTTTTGGACTTCTAGCTCCGGAGCGTGTCTAATGGAGATAATTCACGATCATATAAGTAATGACGCTCACCGTAAGATCACCGATACCTATACTCTAGGAGCCTATCGCGTGAAGGTTTACACTTATCACGATAAGAATAAGAAGGCTTACTGGAGCATTATCAGCGAGTGTACCGTTGAACCTAGTGGCACTACGGGGATCTACTTCGAGAAGTCTAGACCGCAGATAGATCTTAATAAGCTAATCAATAGTGCTATCGCGAGCCGGTATAACTATCAGCACCTAATCTCTCACCATAATAAGGCTCTTCATATGGTTAGAGAGCTAATAGATCAACTACTGGAGAAGGAGAAGGTAAGCGCATAAGATTACACGCTAGGGCTAGGGTAGTTGATTATCCTAGCCTTAGAGCGTAGCCTTATGGTTACGACCAGCTCCCAGAGAGGGAGAGGGAGAGATCAGAGTAAGGGGTAGATATGAATACTTATAGGTTCAGCGTAGAGAAGTATTATGTAGTTAAGGCGATTAGCTTTGATGAAGCGGTCGAACTACTTAATGATAAGAATGAATATACCTATCTGGTAAATGAAGAGTGGCAACTATTAAGTGAAGAAGAGGAAGTGAGTGCGTAATGGGAGAACTAGAGCAATTCTTAATCGTAGAAGCAGAGTGGGTGTTGGAGAGATTAAGCACCGGCACAGAGAGTAACGACCGTAATTACTACCAGGGCAGACTAGATCAGCTCGCACAAGTGAGGCGATTATTAAACCTACCGCAAGTAATGAGAGAGAGGGTATAAGTAATGAGTGAGCAACAATTTGGCTTAATCGTAGTAATAGAGCGCGGGGAGAAGTGGAGTAGCGTATCCATATTCGACCCGCTAGATGAAGCGTTGGATAAGTTACCGATCGCTACCGGAGAGGGTTCGCATTGGCGAACCGCTATGGGAGAGGCGTTAGGCAAGATCGAACTACCGGAGAAGGAGGGCGAGTAATGGATACGACAGACATATTGAAAGCTCTAAGCACAGAGGAGAGGGAGTGCGAGATATGCGGATCTAATAGTTGGCGCATATTACACGCAGGAGATGAGAGTAATTGTGAGTGCGAAGGCGAGTGCTTGCGTGTATGCGATAACCTGTTACTAGATGATGACGGGTGTGATGGAGTGGCAATTCTAATAGAGGGGGAGGGTAAGTAATGGCTAAGAAAAGTAAACCTGTATGTATGAAGTGCCTAAGTAATGAAGCGTTATACATAACGCTAGGTAATGGTGAGCGTTTGCCTAGTTATACAATGAAAATCGGTATAGGAATAGTCTGTAATGGATGTAAAAATAAGGAGGTAGCGTAATGTACCTTGAAGATGATGAAGCAAGAGGTAAAGCTGATACCTGTAACGATTGCGGTAATGAAGGTAAGTGGTGTAGCTGTGGAGAAGATCCAGATCGAACCTATAAAGAAGGATTGGAGGAAGGCAAATGAACGATTCAATAAGTTGGAGTGAATTAGCAGAACTTACTCACACTACTCAGGTTGAAAGATTTAACTGGTGTAGTTGCGAGGATAATGAAGGTAATGAAAACCCTTATACCGATTGTCCAGTAAATGAGTGATCCAACGGCAGAATATCTGCTATCCAGAGGTATGTTGCACCAACGTAATGCCGTTAAGTCTATGGCAGAAGGCGATAAGGAGCGTTCAATTACCGAGCTGATGAGTATGGTTCACTATCTGACACTAGGCACTACGAAGGCGAGGGATAATGCGCCAGATACTAATACCACCAGCAACGCTTCAGTATGAAATTGTAGGAGAGGGCGATAAGCCTCTTTGGAGAGGGCTAAACCCTGCTGATGCGATAGAGATATTCAATCGTAATCGTGAGGTAAAGATCGTAGTAACTGCGTGGCCTAGCGACCACTTAGCTCCACCTAGCGACACTATTGACCTGACTCATATAGTCCGGCAAGCCATAGCGCAAGGGAGGGCGAGATGATAATTCTAAGTATGGGAGTAGTAATAACTTTAGTAATTGGCTGGCTTTTACTGGAGGTAGAAGATAAGATCAAGGGATGACCAATAAACTAAGGCTAGTGCTGGCGTTATCGCTGGCACTAGCAACAATTACTGTGTTGCTTCCCCACGCTACTCAACCGGAGAGGGAGAGGGAAATCCCTCCTGCAAAGATTGTTAAAGAATCCAAACACGATACACCAGAGGAAAGGAAGGCTAATGAGAGAACTGCCAAGTTATTTGCGAGTGCTGGATGGGGGTGGAGAGGGCGAGAGTGGGTCTGCCTCAAGTCCCTTTGGACCGCTGAAAGTAGGTTTGATTCAAAGTCAGACAACCCAAGATCAAGCGCTTTCGGAATTGCTCAACGACTTAGAGAGAAGGATAGACGAGCTGAGATTCAAATTCTTCACGGTCTTAGATACATTCAACATAGACATCAAACCCCGTGTAGAAGCTGGAACTTTTTTTCCAAGCACCGATGGTATTAAAGAATGAAAGTCGTATCTCTATTCGCCGGAGTTGGTGGCTTTGATCTAGCAGCGCAACGCGCTGGCTTTGAGATCGTAGGTCAGGTTGAGATAGATAAAAAGTGTCAGGAAGTTTTACGCCGTCGCTTTCCTGAAGCGTTACTACACGATGACGTAACCACAGCTACTCAATGGGCAAAGGAGAATGATTTAATTGGACAAGTTGATATCGTCTGCGGGGGATTTCCCTGCCAAGATGTCAGTGTCGCTGGCAAGCGAGCTGGAATTGCGGGAGAACGAAGTGGATTATTCTACGACGCAATACAATTTGCGAGGGAAGTCAAAGCACACACAATCATTTTGGAAAACGTCCCAGGACTTCTATCAAGCAACGAAGGACGCGATTTCGGAGTCGTCATCTCTGAAATGGCCGACGCAGGGTATAGCCACATCGAGTGGAGAGTTCTGGATTCGCAATTCTTTGGAGTCCCCCAACGCCGTCGTAGAGTGTTCATTATCGGAAGTTCTAGAAACCCAAGTGGAACCCCGATTCTCGTTGAGCGCGAAGGCTTGCGAGGGGATACTCCGAAGATCAAGTCGCAGGGAGAAAGTCCTACCACCAGCACTTTACGAAGCTTTGGTCAAACAGGTTTCGCAAAATACTCCGAAGGAGTAACAACACTTACAGCTACAACCTACAAAAGACCGGAAGATAATGTTGTGGTTCACCAAAAGTAGAAGAGCGCAGTCAGATACTGATTACGAAACTTGGATTGAAGGAGGGGTAATGCCTACGCTTAACTCATTTGATAATGGTGACGTAAGAACCACTATTATCATTTTTCACCCACATAGATCTGACGGGGCAAGGATTCAAGGAGATACCATCAACACCTTAACAAGTTTTATGGGAACAGGAGGATTGAATACACCTATGATATCAACTGATACTGTAAGAAGGCTGACACCAACTGAGTGTGAAAGGCTGCAAGGATTCCCTGATGGTTGGACTGATGAGCAAACTGACTCTCATCGTTACAAGCAAATGGGTAATGCTGTAACAGTAAACGTTGCTGAATGGATATTTAACAGAGTATCTGATACGATAGGTTTATAGTGTTGTAGCGTTAAACCCTTTCCGCTCCACTATAAAATAAAGGCTCCGTTTGCTACCCCTTTCGGAGCCTTTTTTAATTCTCTGTAGAGTAGAACCCTGGGCCATTAAACTTGATCTGTGGTGAGTGCCAGACACGCGACATAAGTATCCCGCAATCTCTACAGGTAGGAGATCCAGCTTCACTATCAAAGGATCGTTCAACCTCTAATCTGCTAGCGCAGAAGTCACATCTGTATTCATACACTGGCATCTAACTGCACTCCTGATTCTAATGGCAGGAAACCTACCACCTTATCTATCTTAGATTTGTTATTGAAATCTGTGGTTACGGGCAAGTACTGTGTATCCCAAGTGATAACCATATCGGGAGTGAGATGAAAAGCCCAGACACCCTCCGGTGTGGAGTTGATATACCAAGGAGCAAGATCTCTTGCTCTAGCTGCAAGGATCAAGTTGTCATACTTAGATTTTTCAATCAGCAAGGTAGGGTAATGAGTACGCCTAGATTTTAATTCGATATACATCTTGAACTGTTCAGTAGTGCAATCGAAGGTATCGTAAGTGCCTTCAGACTTGACAAGATCTGGATAGTGACTATCTTTGAGATACTGGAATAGCTCTGCCTCTTTCATTATTGCCAAGGGTTATCTCCGCCTAGTATTCTTTGAAGTGAGCGCAAGGCGCTCTCGCAACGGCGATCTGCTGTTGAGGTAGAACATTCAAACCGTTCAGCAACCTTCTCTAAGGTTAGATTCTCGTGATACCTAGCCGCTAGTAAGATCCGATCCTTCTCTTCCATCAGTTCATACCCACGCTTGATATCAATCAGCATAGCCAGTAATCCTCTACCCTCTGCTGGTGCAGAAGTGTGCCTTGGAGTACCATCATCTACTAACTGTTGCGCTTGTTCTAAGATCGCACCATCAAAGATATGACTAAGGATATGTGGCAACATCTGTGCCAAGGTAGAAGTTTCATAAAAATATTCATCACCGGATACATAGCCAGACTTAGCTGCCTTCTCCTTGCGAGCATAACGCTCGCACATTCTCTTTAACTGCCACCATAACCGGCGTTCATTATGCTTACGGATCTCTGGATCTGGCTCGGAAGTAGCATCTACTATCTGTTGATGGCGAGAGGTGGCCCAAGCCCAAGCCTCTTGCATCATATCATCGCGTTCAGTCCACTTATTATATCTACGATAGACAGTTAGAACTACACCGTAGATAGCCTCCGACACCCCTTCTGGAAAGGGTTTGTCAGTCACAATCTATACCTGAATCCTTTGTAACTTTCACCAGAGACAGGATCTTAATTGCTAAGAAATCTATGTAGTTGCTGGCATCTGCCAGCTCTTCAACTAACTCACGCACTGTATCTTCAAGCGTGTATCGCTCAAACTTTTGACTGCCACGACCTGAGTATTCTCTAGCACCAACGCCAGAGATACGACTTGATCTAAGTGAGGCAAAGGATTCAACAAAGGACACTAGATCTTCAGTTGATACTCCATCATTACGAAAAGTTAATACCGCAGGATGGTCTGCTAGTGGCGCACCGGTGGAATCTGTATCCATAATTGTCCTTGCTCTAGGTCTGCTTGGATTACTATAAAGCCCAATCCATTCAGGATTCTGATCGCCTCCATCATCACTCGCTTTTGTTCCACTGAAATCCCAATCGCTCACGAGTGCGCTCCTTACCTTCTTGCAGGTAACAATCCGTTATGTCCATTCCTGCCGGTAATAGTATAATGGTAGTGTTCTGTAATTCACCTGCGACACGCTTGGCAAAGTCTTGCCCAGGATTAGATCCATCATCTTTCAAATCATTATCTCCAACAACTAAAATACTTTTGTACCCCTCTAACATCTTTACATAATGTGGCTTCCAACTAGCTACCCCAGGACACCCTACTGCTGGTATATCTAATAACTCGGAGCAAACAATCGTATCTAACTCACCCTCGCAAAGAACTATGGTATCTGAATCCTTATCTATATCTGTAACGTTATAGAGATGGGTCTTCTGTCCAGTAGGTGAGCCATATTTTGGTGAACCATCATCTAATCTGCGGAACTTATATCCAGCTACTGTTCCAGATAGAGTTACATAAGGAATTGATAGCCATCCCTGATGGCCTTCGTGTCCTGGATGGTTGTTGATAATAGTTCCAAGCCACTTGTTATCTGCTACCTGGCTAGAGATCCCACGTCCTTCTAAGTACTCGGTTGTTCTTTGATCCCGACCCTCGCAGTATTCCAGTGCCCGACTTCTCAATGATTCTACCTGCGATAAGTTTAGCATCCTTAAAATCCACTCCCTCTTTAATTTTAATAAGCGCGATTGCATCCCCACCCTGAGCGCAAGTATGACAGAAGTAAACCTGTTTAACTGTATCTATCACTGCACTCTTGCGAGTGTCTTCGTGTAAGAAGCAGCGCACACTTACATTCTTTCCCTCTTTTGTTTCCCCACCGTAATAAGCGACAACAGGCTCTATTGGTATAGATTCCCTAGAAGAAAAACTTCTTTTACTACGGCGTATCCTAAAATCATTCAACTTATTCTTCTTCTGTTACTGGTTGTACTTCCAACTCGATACCGGATACAAACATCTCGTAGCTTCTTACAGCAGTAGGATATTTTAAGTAGCCTCTAAACTTTTCCTCTGCCTCATCTGATGAGTTAGCAAGGACAACACCTTTATAGACTACTCGTTCCCTACCAATAACTTCATACTTATTTAGCATCTTCTGCTTCCTCTTCGACAACTTCTACTTCTGGTTCTGGTGGTACTACTGCTTGTAGTATCTCAGTTGTTGTGATGATTCCCTCTGGTACTGGCATTATTACTCCTTGTTTCCATAACCTGCATCTCGTAGCAGGTTGACTAATTGTTCTACTGTCAACATACATACCCAATCACTGATGGACTTCTCACCTTGACCGTTCAGACGTAGCACAGCGATACGGATATCCCCATCCTTAGCCCTGTCCTTCATCTGTCGCATCGTTTCCGCAGGTGAGAAGCCTGTGCGAGCTTTGACCTCCCAGTCAATACCCACAGTACCAGTGACATCAGAGCCTGACCTTCCGGCTCCAGTGCTTTCAGCAAAAGGAAAACCGTTCTCCACTAAGTACATAGCAAGTACTTTTTGGGAGCGATAGCCTCTATGCTTACGAGCCTGACTCACGCCAACTCTTTCTCAATATCCTGAATAGTTGGACAAGGATAAAGACGAGTACATCCTTCACAGATATATTCATTCTTTGTTGGCACCCAATCAGGTATTTTATGTGGCTTATGCAACTCTATTACTGCACGAAGAGCAAAGTATGGAGTTTCTGGAGTACGACTATTCATATACTGCTCACTGTTTACAATAAATAACAGTTCATCGTGTGTCATCTGGCTCGCTTTATCCTTTGAATAGATCGGGTAAGTTCTTTTATCTTATCAAGATTATTTACACCATCTTCTTCCAGAAGGGTATAAATCTTTTGATTCATTAACTGTATTGTCTGCTCAATAGTTTTCACAATCGTTTCTACCTCCTGTTCAATCTCCAACGCTACAGCCTCTCTAATAGATTGCTCTGGATCTTTATAGAAAGATGCCTGAGCATTACAAAGGCTGCAAGGATGGAATACTTCTGACATTACTTCTTCTTCGCTACCTTCTTGACTGGCTTTGCATCTTCAAGTTCTTCTGCCCATAACTCAAACTGGTGCATCATAATAACCTCGTGTAGTTTTAATTTAACGTAGGTAACAAGCTGCCATACTGCTATTAGTGCAACACCGGTCCAAAATAATTCTAAGTTCATAACTCTCCCATCGCTGAATGTCTATAACTTCTACCTTGCGAATCGGAATCTCCGATCTGACAAGTCGAATAGTTTACAAATAAGGAAGCGTAATCACTTCCATCAGCAGAGTGTGGTCCAAATCTGTTCTTGACTGGAGCAACTCTTAATATAGATTCCATTGGATTAAAAGCCAACGTAACTATCAGTGAAGGTAACTGTGAGATCTTACCGTGAATAGCCCGTCTAGGTGGTGGCATATCAGACTTACCAAACTCACTTTGTTCGCTGGTGTGATGAAGCACCAGTAAGCAAGCCTCGGTAGTACGAGCAAGGTGATGGAACTCAGTCATAATTGTCCGAAGTCCAGACCACTCGTTCTCTTGTTCTGCTACCACGTTAGACAAGTTATCTACAACTATTAACTCTGGTGGCATACCGTAAAGTTCTATGTATGCCTTAACTTCCAGCTCGATATCATCCAGACTAGGTGACGGATTAAATACCCAACGGATATTACCGAGCTGACTTAATTGATAGCGATAGAAGTTTGAAGTTAACTCCAAGTTCTGCTCTACCATCAACTGACTGTGGTTACTTAGATGTGCTGCTGATCTAATTGCAACTGTAGTTGTATCAGTATCAGCAGAAAAGAATAAGGTTGGAACTTTGGTTTTAATTGCATAGATCAAAGCGAACATAGATTTACCAGCATTTGGTTGCGCTGCAACCATACAGACCTGTCCCCTACGGAACTTGATCTGCTTGGCTGCTAGTGAGCGCCACGCATCGGGAAGAGGCACAGCTTTTGACTGCGTACCTTTCCACGCTCGCTGCAAATCAAGCAAATTTACCCTCCAACGACTTAAACTTTATCCCTGTTTTCTTACGTATCATACTTCGTTCATACTCTGTAGCCCCACCCCAGATACCAAAGGATTCGTGCCTTACTCCCCAGTCCAAACAATCTTTCTGGAACGGACAGTTACCACATACTTTTTTAACAGTTGCCAATTGTCTAAATCCGTACTTGGTTGTCGCACCAACTGTTTGATCTGCGTAGAAAACATCCGTACCCATTTCTCTACAGGGTGGGTTTTCAAATTCCCAAGGTGGCAACATATTTACCCTGACTACAGGTAAATGTTTTTACATTTGTCCGTTGACTCTTTAGGAGCCGCGCACATATAACCTCTCCAAGGTCCCTTATTTCCTACACCTTCACGATAAGTCATTCCTCCGTGACGGCAATCTGGTGCATTAGCAGCAGCACTAGCAGAAGCTACTGACAGTGCTGATGCTGGTGCTGTAGGTGCTATTGATGATGCTGGTCTAAGTGATGCCACTCCACGTAATGATTGTGATGTTGACATAATTAGAGTAGCAAGATCTTGAATGGTAGTTAGATGTTGTTCAAGTTCTGCTTGATTAGCAGCATAGATATTTATCATATCTCCATCTTTTTCCCACTTAAAGTTAATCTGTAACTTTGTGCTTGGATCACTCGCCATCTAAATCATTTCCTCCCGTTTGTTTAACCGACTTGACTTCAAGCCGGAGACTTTCTTTACCTGTCTTTGTTGGTAGAAAACCAAGTAACTTTTCTACTTCATCAGAATCCACTGTACGCCTTCCGGCGATTGGTGTCCAGATAACTTGAATACCATCATCTGTAACTCCAGTGTGGCCTTCTAACAGAACCTTAATCTCATCCTTAACCTTAGTCAACTCTTTTATCTTTTGATCTGTATCAAGGTATTGAACTGCTGCATTACTAACGCTGTACTCAGCTAAGCGCACCATAGGTGCTTCATCTTTTTTTATACCGGTACAACCAACCTCACCAGATTCATCATAGAACTTACAGTAGAACCGGCAGTAAGAAACTGCATCCTTCTCTGGTGCTGGAACTGTATCTGTTGCTTTGATTTCATCCAACCAGGCAAGTGCTTCTAGCGCGATTAATTCGTTATATGGTTCTGAGTACATAATTACATCGCGCTCATCACCATCACGGGAGATAGCCACCAGTGCTACTGTGTCAACAGGATTACCTGCACCGTGTTTCATCAGGTATCCGTATGTCTGGACTTGCCAGATCTGTTGCTTGCTTGGGAAGTATCCTAGTGTCTTGGACTTTACTGTCTTCCAATCCACAATCATCTTTTCTTCAGGTATGTAGCAGTCAACGTGCGCTTTCATACCATTGAAAGCTACCTCAGTTTCAAGCCAAAACTTTATACCCTGCGGATCTGCCTTACTTAAAGCTGCTTCTATCTCAGTGTGGATAGCAGTACCCATAATCGCTGCGAGTTTAAGGTCATTGGTGTTAGTTTCAGGTTGTGAATTTAACCGATAGAATACTTTTCTACGGCACGAACCTAACTCCGATGGACCGATCTCTGGTTGTAGTGATCTGGCGCGACCGGAATCTTTGTTCCGTAGCGCCGTGATTAGCTCATCTATTACATTCATTGTTCCTCCTAAGAGCGAGTGTACTCCCACCAGAGAAGTAATCCAAAGATTGTGTGTCACCCTCGGCGTGTCGCTTCGGAGAATGTGTGTACAATACGAGCCATAGGCGAGTTACAGTACAGGGGTGGCTTGAGGCCACCCATACGGTACCGTCTAGAATGGCCTAAATCGCCCTGCTTTAAGGCGTGTCGGGCCGTTTTCTCAACGAGGTAGGGTGATTGTATGGGTAAGGATATTTGGGAGGCTCACCTCCCTGATAAACGGGGAATTGATCTCCGAGGTACTCCTACTCATAAATGCGTATGTGGTAATGGACTTTTTGTAATGATCGGTGCTTTCGAGGATAGTGAATTAGCCTTCTATTTCCTTGATGCCGAGTGCCTTAACTGTGGGAATCTGGTGACTCTACCTACTCCAGTGGACTATGACCAGGACTCACTAATTTAAGGCATAAAAAAAGAGGGCCGCCCCTTACGGGAACGGCCCTTTGCCTCGCAGTAAAACTTATACTTTGCTGTAGTGCTTAGCTTTCTTGTCTAATGCCTTCATTCCTGGACCAGCAAATGAAGATAAAAATACAGTGGCATATGCCTTTGGATCTGTAATTCCAGCCATATACAAAGCAATACAAGATGCTACGCCAGCCCGTAGGTAGGACATCAACATAGCCTGCGCTTTGTCTTTAGTAACTTGAGTCATTATTAGCCTTCCTTTTTAGGTAAAGGTTTTACCTTAGCCTTTACTTTATTTATTACCTTCGCCTTACCAAGCCAAGGAAACCAAGGAGATGTATCTGTACCAGCGGTATCTTTGATTGATATGTGAAGATGTACTGGATGTGCGTAACCGTCAAAGTCACGATCACCCTTTTCCTTGGACCAGATGCGACCTTGGAAAATCAAGTACTTGACCCTTGGGTCACTCTGTAATTCTACAAATGCTTGCTTGCAATCAATACCATCTTTAGGATCGTGGGTTAGATCGCAGGCATAGCCTGAGTTATGATCTGAGTTAGGATTTTTGGATAAATGGGCCTTGCTTGGCAGCAAACCATCTGATGCCTTCTTGCGCTTTGGTTTCAATGCTGTCGCTTGACGAAGTACAGCTATCGCTGCTGGTTGTGCTGCTCTTGCTAGTGGTATCATTTTTTCTCCAGTAGTAATCGGTAGATGTCATCAACTCTGTTCTCTAATCTTTCTAATCTGGCTGTGTTTTTTGTAACGGAGTCCTTCATACTTGACCCGCCATTGGGACGAAGTTCCATTAGGAAAGATTTTACCATCCATCGGATTCCCATACTTACGGTAGCCAGTACACCTAAAAGTCCAGATACAAACATTACCCAGTCAGTAGCGCTCATCAGACTGTTCTAACTGTTACTAATAAAATACCGCCAAATCCACTAAATCTTTTATCCGTTGGAGTTTTATTCATAAAGTCCATCTCTTCAATCAATCCGATGTAAACTTCTCCGGTACGGAAATCCTCAACTCTTACTGTATTGCCTTGGCTTTCCAAGGTCTCTATGTCGTACAGTCTGTCGTAGGCTCTTCCGTCATAACCAACCTCATTACCAAAGGCATCTGATTCGTGGTCATAACAGGCTAAAGGGTATTGAATTAAGCGCTGGCGTGGTACGCCAGGTAATGATTTAAGTTGATAGCCAGTAAGTAAAGGTCCTAGTAAGGTGTTAGTGCTTGATCTACTTATCGTAAACTTAAAGCCTAGATACTGTTGACCACCGGCAGGGTATGGAATACCTATCTCGCTTACACCAGATCCCTGTGCAAAGGAACCAATATTGTATTCAACACCAGCACTATCAACGGAGTTGATCTGAAAAGCACCATTTGTATTATCAATCTTAGGTAACAGCAACTTGAATATCTTATTTTCTAATGTGTTATATCTGATGTAACCAGTTTGTAAATAGCCACTAGCTACCAATGATGTTGTTGATTCAGCCCAGACATTATTACCTGTAGTAAATGCTATACGATCTGAGTTGCCAAAAAAAGCAATTTGAGTAGCAGCAGCACTAACACCGGTAGCAATCAAGTCCCAAGCATAAGGAAATACTATTGCATTACCAATAACTGTGGATAAATCTATGCGAAGCAACCCTGCTTCGCCATCTACTGTAGTAGTTACATAAGCAAAACGATCAGCAAAAGAAACATCATTACAAGCAGCATCGCTGTAAAGTAATGGACCGTAGGAGATATCTCCCTCTGCGGATACCACACCTACTCGCACTCCCTTGCTAGTAGCAAGGACTGCATAAGTTCCAAGGTAAACATCAAAGCCGTTAATACGTTCACCTGCTGGTAGATCTACAGTAACTGTAGGTGTTCTAAGGGTTGGAAATCCAAGTGTGTTGGCTACGGCTGTATCTAAAGTAATCTTAAAGATGGAACTTGAGGTTCCATTAGGATCATATCCTGCTACATAGATAGCAACCGGTCCCTCAGCGATAGCAGACCATACCCAAGATGTGTTTGGATGAGTGTATAAAGCGGTAGGTAATGCGGCAGAACCCGAAGCATTAGCATTTAATTCGTACAATATATTTTGTCTGGCTAAGAATAAACGTTGTTTAACATAACGCATAGTAGCTCTGGTTGTAGAAGGAGCATCGTAGATCTCAGAATCTGTTGGGCTTGCTCCTACTAAACCTCTATGTACTTTTGTACCGTTAATAAAGTAATAGTTAGATCCATCATTAGTAAGTGAAAAAATGGTTGATGGTGTACCAGCTTGGGCAATAGTAGAAGAAACAGCAGCAGAGGTGATCTTCTTTAATGCAGTTCCATCTGTGATGTAGATACAGTCATTAGTGCCATCATTGACACCAATCAATTGACCTGCCGCAGCACCACTATAAAATACTGCTGTGTCATTAAGAAGGGTTGCTTGACCCTTTGTCCATACATCTAAACCTTTAGACTCAGTAAATTGGAATCGCAAAGATTCATCCTGAGCTGGCTCAAAATACTTAATCCCCGCTCCTAAATGGAACGAGGATTGGGATCTAAACCACCAGCCAGTGAGCGACTGCTCACCCGCTTCTCGCGTTTGATCGTATTGTTGTTTCTGATACTTAGCAGTTACTCTGCGGTAAGGAGTCTCATCACTGGTACTCATAAAAAATGGCAGAGTGTTAATTGCTACATCGTAACCAAAGTCAGAAGGTAAGTATGAGACAGATGATGAAGGATTTGACAATGGAAAAGCAATATCGCGGTAGGCACCACTTTCAGTAATATCATTACCGTAAGCCATTGTTCTCCTTTGATTTCATCTGTTCATCTAATGGGTCAGACCTATACTCCCAAGTAGGGATATCTTCTGTTGTGCAATTACCTGTCAGTAAAGACATTACCTTTACGCAAACTTTGTTTGTGATGCAAGAACAGAGTATGTAGGAGTACCGGATAGTTTTGTAATGTTGTATGTGTAAACATCTACTGAAGAAGCGTTACCCGCTATTGGTGCTGTGCCACCCTGCCATTTAGTAGTAACACCAGTAGTAGTACCATCAATTTGTACCGCAGTATTGTAGTAAGCAGTTGCTCCGTTGGTTACTGAGAATACAACAGTTACTGAATTGTTGGTACTCATAAGAGATGCAAGAGTGGTGCTTGCATCCCCCCGAACGTTTACTACAAAGTTTCCGCTTGCATTTGTGGTGTAATAAAGAACTGCTTGTGTTTTGTAATCATAATTGACAGTACCGGTAGCTGCTGTTGCAGATATTGTGTTAATCTCCTGTGGAGATTTTAAGGTTGCATAATTGCTATTTGGAGAAGTAAGGGTTTTGTTTGTAAGGGTATCTGTTGTAGCCTTACCGACAAGAGTGTCAGTTGAGGTAGGTAATGTAAGAGTTCCAGTGTTGGTAATTGTTGATATCACAGGTGCTGTAGAAAATGTCTTAGCGCCAGTAATTGTCTGTGAACCAGAGGTTGTTACAGCGATAACTACTGTATCTTCAAAGTGTTGGGCATCATTACCAGTAAATACGTGCTGAACGGTTGCTCCAGCATTATGTGCGATACCAGCAGTACCAGCTCGCGCTCTTGTAATAGTAAGAGTATCGCTAGATACGGAAGTTACATAAACAATTTCTTCACTGGAAGTATCTGGATCAATAGCCAAAGCAAAGGTATCACCTGTTGTTAAAGTTATACCGCCCATTAAGGTAGTGCCAGTGCCAGAGGCAACTGTCATAGAAGTTACACTAGAGTTTATGGAACTCGCTAATGTAGTATCAATAGAGATTGTCGAGTATTGTCTGGATGCCATTTCTACCTACTTTGTATAGTGAAGACGGATTGGGTATTTGTCTTGTAACTTTAATGCTTCCTCGTTTAAGCGGTTTTGGTAAACCGCATAGATATAACGAGATGATGAGGTTCCAGCAGTTGAAGGGATCTTGCTATCTTGAGAATCTGCTTCCGCAGAAGTAAGATTGATGCGACCTGAATCAATATATGAAAGCAACTTATAGGCTGCGCCTAAAGTAATAACATCTCTACAGGTTTCGGGCAATCCTGAAACATCTGTAAAATCATCAGTAGATGAATCTAAATTGGTAGGTGTAGTTGTGTAGTAAACTTGGACTGTGCGTCCTGGTTGGATATTCTCATAGATATTTACAGTGTTCTGTGTATTAAAGGTAGAGATATTAGCCATCGGATCTATTCGCCATTTGTTAACTGGTAGCCACTCTTGGCTAGAACCTGTGGTTTGCCAAGAGATATAAAGGATTGATTGTAAATCATCAGGTAACGGATAGGTAGTTTGTGCTGCGTTAAAGGTAAAGGTAGTAGATGTTACTGCCCAGAGTTTAGGATAGACACTGTTGATAGTGTCATTGATAGCCTGTTTAACCATCATTCTAGGAAAGGTAGGGCTTAGAGTTATCTGTGCATACTGTGCGTGTGGTGCAGGTGTGGAGTTTTGAAAGCCACGACCAAAGCCTGGAGCAGCGTTTAATGTGTTAGTTGCTTTAGCAAAATTGTCAATCCAGATGAGTTCATCATCAATCTCAATAATACCTTTTGCTAAGTTAGATGAAGAGCCAACCTGAATAGCGGTATCAGTGGTGGTGATAGCAGCGTTTAGATAAGTAATACGATCTTGACGCAGAGTGTAGCCTGCTAGGTTTGATCGTACCTCATCTATCATATCCGATAGTGTTGCCATTGTTACCTTTCATACCATCCGTTGTTCCAGAGTGTTAATAGCCTTGTAAAATACTTTTCATACTGCGGTTGTATTGCCTCTAATGAGTAATTCTGTACAGCTCTACGGTGAATTACATTTGGATCTAATGTCCACACGTTATCCACAGCCTTGCAGAACTCATCAAAAGTTCTACATCTATATCCTGTTACCCCGTGTAGATTGGTTTCTACAAAGGCACCCCAGTCAGTAGTGATTGTCGGAGTCCCAGTAAAGTGTGCCTCTGGCACAATGTTTCCAAAAGGCTCTATGTAAAGCGTTGGTGCCAGCAAAGCCTGCGCTTTGCCCATCAGTTCGGCTCGTTTAGCAGCACCGACTACTCCAACATACTCCACACCTTTAGGTGGATCTCCAGGTCCTGCCATTACTAACGTCTTGCCAAGTTCTTTAGCAACTTGGACTGCTATATCTACCCCTTTACGAGGGATGATTCTTCCGACATAGAGTAAGTAATCTTCTTTATCCAGACAAAGTGGGAACTCTTTTTTGTCAAAGTATCCAGGAATGACAGTATCAAAGAACTGTCCATCTACTTGCGTCGGATCTTTGAATCCTGCGTAGTTGCTGTGCATCCAAGAGTAAGACTCCCAGACTCTGTACTTAGCAAAGGTAGCTCCGTAGCCAATACCAAACTCTACCGAGATGTACTGCGGTAGTGCTTCAGCAATCTGCCTATGAGCCGTCCCACCAATAAAGCAAAGGAAGTCTTTTTCTTCTGCCCTAGCGCTGATCTCAGCGATAACATTCTTAGTAAAGTGTTGCCAGTGTGGCAACTTTGTATCAAAGGACGCGCTGGTGTAGTGCTTTCCATTTAATGATTCCTCACGCATCTGCTCATCTATACAGGTAACTAGCTCCGTACAGGGAGCATCGTTATATTCTCCGGCGTATAGATAGACAGTATGACCTGCCTCATACATCATCTTAGAAAATAGTCTTACCTTTTGGGTAAAGGCACAAGACATATACTCAGTAGTAGTTTGAGCGTGTGGCAGACCAACAACGTGAAATCTCATACCCGCTACTATAGCGCTTATCCTGCTGTTAGCAGTAGTGCTTCCTCTGAGGTAAGAAGTTGATTCATTATTACTTTTTCTTTAATTTTCATAATTTTATTAACTTTTTTTTCATCTTCTGTTAAAGGTCTAATTTCAAAAGTTGCTTCCCAGTTGCCAGCCTCATTTAATACTGGTGTATTTTCAAAATAAGTTTCTTCTAGGTGGTTAATCTCAGGCGGATTAACACTTACCTCGCAGATATAATCAGGCAGTTCTTCCATTGTTATTCCTAACAAAAGCAAATCTCCTGAATAAAGAGGATAATCATTTGTTTGAGTATTGATAAACGGTCCCATTTTGCTCCTTAGATTATGACTGTTTTAGACGTTGAAAGTGCAGTTCCATTTGTAAAAGTAAGAGTAGGAGTTGCAGTTGTGACAGAAGAATAGTAAGAAATAGTAGGAGTAGTGGTAGTCCTGCTTAATGTTCTCGCCGCATCAGTATAGGTAGATGCGCTGTAGTTAATAGTTGTACCGCCAACAGTATAAGAACCTGTTTTACTTCCATCAGTAGGAAGTTTGAAAATATAAGTAACTCCATTACTGCTAGTGTCAAACATTTGTATCCATACAAATTTATCCGCAGAATCTACAGCAATCATATTTGAATTGTAATATGGTGAGTTGACTATACCTATGCCAACTCCTGATATGTCAAATTCTCTTTGCCAGACTACTAAACCGTCAGATTGATTTCTTTTAACAATTACTGTTCTATAATATCCACTAACATACGATTGATAAACAGAATATAAATAAGTACCGCCAAACGCATTTCCCCCAAAACCGCCACCTGCTGTAACCGTTAATCCTCTTGCCCAAGTAGTTGCTGTTCCGCTAGACAAACTTAATTTTCCTGCACCAGCATTAGTAGTGTCAGCAGAGCCAAACCCAAAAAGTTCGCCAGAACTATTAAAGTAAAGACCCTTAGTTAAATCCGTTGCAGTATTGGCCCAAACAAGAGTTGAACCAGAACTGGTCAAGTATCCTGATGAACCAAGGCCATAAGCCGTTGCAAAACCATTTGAAACAGCACATTGGTAAACTTGCGTAGCATAAGTAGTTCCGTATGAACTACCAAAATTGGCAGCGCTGTCCATAATAGTTAACATTGGCCCAAGGTTGCTTGGATCTGTTGATTGCAACAACAAATAATTACCACTAGGGCTTACACTAAAACCTCTACCAGTTGAGTTGTTAGCAGTTGACGACCAACTTCTTTGAAGCACTTGTGCTCCAGCAGCAGAAACAAAAAAAACATAATTTTTTGTTTCTGCACCTGAGTTACTGTAAATACCAAAAGCAATATTCCCAGTGTCAAGAACTCCTAGACCGCCAGAATATGAATTAAAATATGATCCAGGAGCAGTAAATTGTTTAGTCCATTGGAACACACCACTGTAATCTACTTTTGCTAAAGTGGGTGTATAGGTTCCGGCAGCACCAGGGTTAGTA
>Ga0209297_1000218_pt1 | contig 39418 bp, 43 predicted proteins | sample S_130805_MF_Meta_FD_187322 | JGI IMG/M metagenome (GOLD analysis project Ga0209297, IMG submission 187322) | Freshwater microbial communities from Lake Simoncouche, Canada to study carbon cycling - S_130805_MF_MetaG (SPAdes) (version 2) | ecosystem: Environmental > Aquatic > Freshwater > Lake ...
CCTTCAACAAGTCGGGCAGTTGATATACGTATCTGCGACCAACGTGGTGGAATGTATGATGAAACAACACGAGCTGAAACAAATCTATGAGCTTTGCGATCTCTGCGGGCTTTAAATATTAGGCCTGGTTTGATGAGAAGAGTTACTACAGCAAGTAGTTCATCACTTGCATACCCAGGCAGTTTTACCAATAAATAGCCGATAGCACGTGCCATGGCCGAGCTAAGTAGTTGAAATGCTAGCCATGGAATCATCCACCACGACGAGTTAGCTAGAAGAACGTATGCAGCATTGCGACGATCGAGCAGGAGGGGACGGTGCAAGAGAGCGCCTTCAACATCGATGGTGCGTCGCTCAGTTGCCGATGCTTGTGCATGGAAAACAATTGCCTCTGTCGCGGCAATTACAGTGTGCCCAGCAACTCGTGTCCGCCAACCAAAATCCACGTCATCACGAAAAAGAGTTAAGTTTTTATCAAAGCCGCCGAGCTCTTCGAAAATATCTCTTCGAATAAGTGCACCTGCAGTGCTTACTGACAGGACATCGTGAATTCCATCATGTTGGCCTTGGTCATATTCGAGTGGCTCTAGTCCAGTCCATCGAGCACCGTTACCAGCGATACTTATACCCACTTCAAGTAAGTGAGTACGATCATGCCAACCTAAAAGTTTCGGACCAACCATCGCAACTTGTGGGCGTTCATCTACTGCTGCCAATAAAAATTCGAGTGCAGTCGGTGCCGGGGCACAGTCATCGTGAATCAACCAGATCCACTCGATGAGATCACCGTGCCTAGGTTTTAATGAATCGACCCCTAGTGAGACGGCTTCACCAAAACCGCATGTGCGTTCGGTGTTAATAACTGGAATGCGTGCCGATTTTAATAACTGCAAAGAGTTATCGCGAGAATCTGTATCTACCGCAATAATAATATCGATGGCTCGAGTTTGCGAAGTAAGAGCTGCAACGGTTTCAGGTAGCCATGTTTGTCCGTCGTGTGTAACGATAATCGCGCTGACGCGATGACGATCTAGTGAGGCTTGTGCAGCCATAGTTCTAACCTTTGAAAGGCTGCGAACTTACGCAGTGCGGCGCTTTAAGCGACGACGTTCGCGCTCGGATAGTCCGCCCCAAATTCCGAAACGTTCATCGTGTGCAAGCGCGTACTCCAAGCACTCAGAGCGAACATCACATGAAAGGCATACGCGTTTTGCTTCTCGAGTCGAGCCACCCTTTTCAGGAAAGAATGCCTCGGGATCGGTTTGGGCACAGAGCGAGCGCTCCTGCCATGAGAGTTCGATGTTCTCTCCGCTAGCTAGGGTTATTTTTGGGCCAGATGTGGGAGCTGGGGAGTTCGTGGCTTCAGGTCGGATCGGCATACCGATTCTCCTTAATAGCTTTGTGTCTGATCCCTCTTGGAAAAGACATACTTAAGAGTGAATTACACGCGTGTAAGTCGAATATGTCAAGTGAAATGAGCGCCTACACCGAGCTATTTTGAGAAAAACTAGGCGGGAATGGAGAGAATCTCATCCTTTGTGACGAATGCAGCATTAATCTGTGAATTTTCACTCACTGCAGCTCCAGTTGCAACGAATGAATCGCTAATCACTGCGCCTCGACCGACGATCGCACCGCTATCGACTATTGATGCAGAGACATGGGCTCCAGCCCCGATAATCGCCCCGGCACCAATACACGATCCCTTGTCAATAATGGCGCTTTCATCGACATTGGCCGTTCTCATTATCAATGCCTGTTCATTATGTAAAGATACATCTGCAAATTCCAATGCTGAGGCATCGGCAAGACCACTCACTAAATCGCGCGATCCCTTTAACAACGCTTTAGGAGTACCTATATCTAACCAGTATGAATCATCTATAAAACCAAATATTTTGCCATGAGCCGCGATAAGACCAGGGAAGATTTCTCGCTCAACGCTAATTACTGTGTCCGGTGGAATTGATTGGATAACTTTAGGATTAAAGACGTAGCAGCCTGCATTAATAGTGTTAGTGATTGGTTTATCCATTTTTTCCAAGAAGGCAGTTACTCGACCATCGGAGTCGGTTGGAACACAACCATAGGCGCGAGCATCGTCAACGGCAGTTAAATGTAAAGTGACATCGGCAGAGTTTGCCTCGTGTTGGCGAATTTGTTCACGCAAATTGTGTGAACTCAAGACATCGCCATTAAAAACTACGATCGATTCATCGCTATCTAAGAGCTTTGCAGCATTAGCAATTGCTCCGCCGGTTCCGAGTGGCTCTCTTTCAACGGCATATAACAACTTCATTCCCCATTTAGCGCCATCACCAAAGTAAGGGGTAAAGAGTTCAGATAAATAGGAAGTTGCAAGTACGACAGTGGTAATACCGGCATTGCGGGCCATCGCTAATTGATGCTCGGTGACGGGTAATCCAGCGACAGTAAGCATGGGTTTAGGGGTCTGCTTTGTTAGCGGCATGAGACGGGTACCAAAGCCTCCAACTAAGAGAATTCCAACGGTCATCGCTCTATGCCTTCAAGCGCGAAACTGCATCGAAAATATCTTCATCTGTAGCCGTCATCGCAAGACGTATAAATCGGGCTCCTGCTGCACCATAAAAACTGCCAGGGGTTGCCAATATTCCGCGATGTGCTAACCATTCAACACTTGTCCAAGCATCCTCTTCGCGCGTGCACCAAAGGTATAAACCAGAGTTACTAAACTCAATGCGAAAACCAACTGCCTCTAGGGCAGGACGTAATGTATTGCGCCTTGCGTTGTATCGAGCTCGTTGCTCAGAAACATGTTTATCATCGGCAAGGGCTACGGTCATAGCTTTTTGTACAGGCAATGGCACCATCATTCCGGCGTGCTTGCGAAGTTCGCGGATTCGCGCGATTAGGGAAGAGTCGCCGACCATAAAAGCGGCACGGTATCCAGCCATAGACGAGCGCTTGGAGAGTGAATGTAGCGCCAGAATGTTTTTATTGTCCCCACCAGTCTGCGATAGGACTGAGAAAGATGTTGCTGTGTCATCAAATTCAAGGTAACACTCATCTGATATCAAAATTGAATTGTTTATCTTTGACCAGCTAATCGCCGCTTGAATTTCACTAACACTATGAACTCTGCCCGTCGGGTTCGATGGCGAGTTCAGCCATGCTAAATCGGCGGAGGGCCATATGCCGGCGTCGATATCGACTGGAATCGACTGTGCCTGTGCGATCAATGCACCTACGTGATAAGTCGGATAAGCAATCTGAGGAATCAATACCTTTTTTGATTCAAGAATAGTTGGAAGCCATGCCACTAACTCTTTCGAACCGATTAATGGAAGCACATCAAATTCACCTGTTGCTCCCAGTCGATCTGTTGCCCATTTTCTTATCGCCGCGCGAAGTTCGGGAGTTCCAGCCGTTACTGGATAGCTCGGGGAGTTAGATGCCTCCCTAAAAGTTTTTTGAATGAACTCGGGAGTTGGATCGACTGGAGTGCCTTGCGAGAGGTCGATGATTCCATCAACATGGCTACGCGCAATATCTCCAAAAGGTGCTAATGCATCCCATGGAAAATCTGGGAGCTGTTCGCGCAAAGAGGGTTACTCGCTCTTTGGAGGAAGTGCGGCTATTTGCGCGTGATCAGTATTAGTTGGACCCATCTTGGCTGCGCCACCTGGAGAACCTATCTCTACAAAGAACTCAGTATTAATCTTGAGTGAGTCCTTCCACTGTGGTGGTACATCATCTTCATAGTAAATCGCTTCAACGGGACAGACTGGTTCGCAGGCACCGCAGTCGACGCACTCGTCGGGTTGGATATAGAGCATTCGTGAGCCCTCATAAATACAGTCCACTGGACACTCTTCGATGCAGGATTTATCTTTCACATCGACGCATGGCTCTGCGATTATGTAGGTCACGTTTTCCTCCAGGTACTAATAATTTGGACTGGGATGATTCTAATCGCATAGGCCATCCCGCGCGCGATATTGAAGTAAAGGTTTATCGTTATGCCATGGCAAGTGAGCTCCAAGGGCGATTTGAGGCCTTAATCGGTAAACGCCTTACGATACGCCTGCATGATCCGCAGGGCGGCTTCCGCGACATAGTCGGCGTATTAGAGAGCACGCACTCTCTGCGTAATAGACACGGGCGGCTTATTGAGTTCGCTCACGATGATATTTTTATATGGCGAGAAGTCATTGCCAAGACATGACACTCTCTATCTATGACACGCTGACTCGAACTGTAAAGCCGGTGCCTTCCCTCAACGGGGAAACGAGCATGTACTGCTGCGGCCCAACTGTTTATCGCGATGCCCACGTCGGTAATCTTCGAACTTTTGTACTCTCAGACCTCATTCGTCGAACTATCGAAATTACCGGTGGCGTGGTCGAGCTTATCCAAAATATCACCGACGTCGGTCATATGTCTGAGGATGTAGTCGATCAGGATAAAATCCTGTCCCAAGCTGCGGCAGAACAAAAAGATCCATTTGAGATTGCCCGAATGTATGAAGCAAATTTCCATAAGGATCTAGCACTTCTTAATCTCAGAGTTGCCCATAGTTATCCTCGTGCAAGTGAATCTATTCAGTTGATGATCGACATGATTTCCAAACTTATAACCGATGGTTTTGCCTATATAGGCAAGGATCACTCCGTGTATTTCGATGCGCGCGCATTTAAAGATTATGGTCACATCAGTGGCAACCGCTTGGATTCATTAAAACCAGGCCACCGCTATGAATACAGCGACGAAGGTGGAAAGCGTTTTCATGCCGATTGGGCGCTTTGGAAGAGCGCAGGAAAGCGCAGCGAGATGATTTGGGATTCGCCATGGGGAGAAGGTTTTCCAGGATGGCACATCGAATGCTCGGCAATGTCGATGGAGTTTTTGAATAAGCATGTCGACGTGCACATTGGTGGTATTGATCTTCGATTTCCCCATCATGAAAATGAAAGGGCACAGTCGAACGCCTCTACCGGTACCGAAGCCGTGGATTTATGGGTTCACGGCGAGCATCTTCTATTTGAAGGTCGCAAAATGTCCAAGAGTGCGGGAAATGTTGTTTTGCTCTCAGATCTCATCGCACGTGGCTTAGACCCACTCTCTGCTCGCCTATGCTTTCTTGAAAACCGATTCCGATCTCAGATGGATTTGACGTGGGAATCACTTGAGATTGCCAACGCACAATTGACTAAGTGGCGCAAGAAAACTGCGCAATGGGGAGATTCCTCTGAGCACGTGGCAGATCAGGAATTTCTGAAGGCAATTGAAAATGACTTGGATACTCCACGTGCATTGCAAAGAGTTCGGGAGATTGAAAAAAGCAATGCCATAACAGATGCTGACAAACGTGCAATATTTCTTTACGCCGATAAGGTTTTGGCTCTTGATTTAACCCGAGTTAGTTCGCGTGAAGAGATTTCTAAAGAACAGCAAAATCTCCTTACTGCCCGACATACTGCGCGTTTGGAAAAGAGATGGAGTGAGAGCGACAAGTTAAGGATTGAGTTAGAGGCAACTGGGCTAGAGATTAAAGATAGTGCAGCAGGGCAAGAGTGGAGTTGGCGCTAAGCCGGTAGCAGTACTGCAAGAAGAAGAATAAGAAATCCTCCATTGATGAGTGAGACGCCTATTGAGCTCCCCTCGATTAAGTATTCATCACTTGCACCTGGAAAACCGGCACGAAGTACAACGACCGTCCAGGCGAGGCCGGCGATAATTCGAAGATTGCGACCTCCCCACATTCGACCAATGCTCCAAATTCCAGCACACGTCGCTGAAAGGGAGAGAAAGAGTCCAAACGGTGGCAGGGACGCATGTAAAAAAACCGAACCTGCACCTAACGCTGCACCAATAATTAAGCTGTAGATAAAGCGCATTAGAGGGAAATTCCAGAGGTTAAATCACTCTCTCGTCCCTGTTCATCATAGGGCGCTGCTTTTTCGCCTCGTACGAGCGTGTAGTACTCATGTCCCCAAATTTGAAGGCCTAAGTTATTCGATAATGCGAAAAATGGACCATCCAAGGCGATCTGAGTTTCATGGGCTTTCATCGCAGCCATTTTGGCATCAACGAATTCGTTAGCATCAATCAAGGTCGTGACAAGTGAATCCTCTTTTGCAAAGGGAATGTCATCAACATTATCTGTTCCAAAAAAGTCAGAGCCAATCTCCTTCATCGCCGCGATGCCAGCTGCAATCACTGACTTTGGCATTGTGTTCCAGTAGATTTTTTTAATCTGCCACTCGGAAAGTTCGCTGGCACGCATTGCAACTAGATGAGCCTTAATGTGGTCTGGATGTCCATAACCACCTATTTCATCGTAGGTGATTAAGATGTGTGGTTTTATTTCATCAATAATGCTCACAAGTAACCGTGCAGCAGTATCTAGGTCGGCCTGCCAAAACACATCAGGGCGGTTATTTGAATCAGTGCCCATCATTCCGCTATCTCGAAAACTGCCAAGGAATCGGTGATCGCTAATGCCCAATTCAATCATCGCATTGGCGAGCTCAACTTCGCGGTGTGCTCCAAGTCCATCTTCATGCGAGCTTGCAAGATGTGAGAGTCCAGGTACAAGAACTTCGCCCTCTTCGCCCCGTGTACAAGTTACGAGTGTGACTTGAGCACCGCGCGCTGCGTATAACGCCATGGTCGCACCATTATTAATCGTCTCGTCATCGGGATGGGCGTGCACTAACAGAATTCGATAACCAGCGTATGAATCTTTCATTAGTACACCGTACATGTCGGATCGATTTGCTGCGCCCATGCTAGGACACCACCCTCGACATGTGTTGCATCGCTAAAGCCCGCACTTTTTAGTATTCCCAGCGACGTTGCCGAGCGAACACCAGAACGGCAGTGCATAATTATCTGCTTATCTCGTGGCAGAGTGGCTATAGCGCTTCCATCTATGAAATTGGAGAGCGGGATTAAGATCGAGCCAGGAATTCGTACAATTTCAAACTCGTGAGGTTCGCGAACATCGATTAATAGAAAATCTTCGCCTCTATCCATCTTTTCTTTAAGTTCAACAACGGTAATCTGTGAGGGTTTTTCTGGAAGGCAAAAAGCCTCATAATCATCTAGTAGACCAAGCTGGGTTGGTTTATCTGAGCAAAGGGCGCACTCAGGATCCTTAGAAATATCTATAGTTTGATAGCTCATAGCTAATGCATCGTAAATAACAAGTGATCCAATGAGCACTTCTCCCACTCCTGCAATGAGTTTTATCGCCTCAGTCGCTTGAATCGATGCAATAGATGCGCAGAGCACTCCTAGAACTCCAGCTTCAGCACAGTTAGGGGCATCCCCTGCCGGCTTGGGATGCAGGCATCGATAACATGGACCGTACTCAGAGAAAAAAACTGCAGCCTGACCATCAAAGCGAAGTACTGATCCCCAGATATAGGGCTTCTTCAAAAGAAAACAGGCATCATTTATTAAATATCGTGTTGCGAAATTATCGGTCCCATCAATTATCAAATCATATCCACTGAAGATTTCTAATACATTTGAATTATCTAAACGTACTTCATGAGTTACGACTTTTACGTATGGATTTATTTCGGCAATCTTCGCTTTAGCGGATTCAGCTTTACTTTTACCAATGTCACTATGTCCATAAATTATTTGTCGTTGAAGATTTGATTCATCGACAGTATCAAATTCAACAATCCCAAGGGTTCCGACTCCAGCTGCCGCTAAATACATCAATAGTGGAGAACCTAAACCTCCGGCACCAATGCACACTACTTTTGCATTCTTTAGGCGAGACTGGCCCTGCGCAGAGAATTGCGGAATAACGAGGTGACGGCCGTACCTTCGCTCTTCATCACTATTGAGTGGTTCGCCTGCATCAACGAGTGGAGGAATTTTCATAAGGCGCTAATTCTGCCGTAACCACCCCCTTGTCGCTACTTTTTGGGGGTTACGTATTGGCGCAAATCATGTAAAGCCGTCTACGATTACTCTAATGACAACTGCAGATACTTCAAATAAAGCTCGCTTGCCTCGCGACGAGCGTCGAGCACTCCTGCTTTCGGCAGCCCTTGAAGTCTTTACGGTTGCTGGCTACCACTCTGCCGCAATGGATGAGATAGCCGATCGAGCTAATGTGAGTAAGCCAGTTCTTTACCAGCATTTTCCATCGAAGCTCGAGCTTTACTTAGCTGTCTTAGATCTTCATATCGACTCACTCGTATTTGAAATACAGAGAGCGATTGCATCGACACCAGATAATGCCAATCGCGTACATGCAACGGTTGATGCTTACTTTGCTTTCATCGAACAAGAGGGCGAAGCCTTTAGATTGCTTTTTGAAAGTGATATGAGTGTTGAACCGTCGGTTCGTGAGCGTCTCAATCGCATGACATATGACTGCGCAGCTGCAGCCAGTGCTGTAATCTCAATCGATACGGGACTTCCAAAAGAGGCGGCGATGCTCCTTGGTGTGGGAATGATTGGATATGCCCAAGTCACGGCACGTCATTGGTTGGATCGAGACAGCACACTGACTCGCGAACAAGCAGTTGAGCTCGTTAACAACCTAATGTGGAGAGGTATTTCTGGTTTTCCACGCAATTAAAGGCCGATAGGATTGACCCTATGAGTGTTAAAAAGAATGAAGTCGCCGTAAAATCTGAGGTCCGCATCGCTGTTACACGCGTTGCCAGCGACATCGTTTTTGAGAGCGCAATGAGCACAACTGATATTAAGAGCGCCGTTACTGAGGCACTTACCACTGGTAAGCCACTGACTTTGAGCGATGTGCGCGGTCATGAAATTATCGTCCCGGCAGACAAGATTGGATTCGTCGAAGTGGGCGAGTCCGCATCACGTCGTGTCGGTTTCGGCGCAGCTTAGTGTCACTTACCTTCGCCGAACTTCCTCTTCGTCCAGAAACTATTGAGGCGCTGCATGCACATGGCTTCATTGCACCCTTCGCAATACAAGAGATGGTTCTGCCCATCGCTCTTGGCGATGGCGATGTCATAGGTCAAGCAAAAACTGGTACTGGAAAGACTCTAGCTTTTGGAATTCCCGTAATAGAGCGAGTAATTGCTCCACAGGATCCTGAGTGGGCCAATTTTGCAACTAAAGGAATGCCGCAAGTTTTAATCGTTGTACCAACACGAGAGTTGTGCACCCAAGTAACGCGAGATATTGAAGAGTTAGCAAATAACCGAGGAATTCGAACCCTTGCAGTTTATGGTGGTCGCGCCTTTGAGCCGCAGATCGAGGCGCTTCAAGCTGGCGTAGAAATAGTTGTTGGAACACCGGGACGACTATTGGATCTTTCTCGCCAAGGGCAGTTGAAGTTAAAGGAAGTTTCCCGTCTTGTCCTTGATGAGGCCGATGAGATGCTCGATCTTGGTTTTCTGCCTGATGTTGAAAAGATCTTGGCAAATACGCCTAAGCGAACACAGACGATGCTTTTCTCGGCAACGATGCCTGGCGACATAATCGCTTTGGCTAGGCGTTTTATGAATCAACCAATTCATATTAGAACCCAGGATAGTGAAGATGAAGGCGCAGTTGTCAGTCGCATCGAACAGCACGTTCTGCGCGCACATGCAATGGATAAAATCGAAATGCTCGCTCGAATTCTCCAGGCCGATGGACGAGGACCGACAATTGTTTTCTGTCGCACAAAACGCACCTGCCAAAAGACTGCCGACGATCTCTTAGAGCGTGGCTTTAGAGCCGACACCATTCACGGCGATTTAGGTCAAGGCGCACGCGAAAAAGCTTTGGGAGATTTCAAAGCAGGTAAATCAGATGTGTTAGTGGCAACCGATGTTGCCGCCCGAGGAATCGATATTGAGGGAATTACGCACGTTATCAACTATCAATGTCCAGAGGATGAAAAGACTTATGTTCACCGCATTGGCCGTACTGCGCGTGCGGGTGCTGATGGAATTGCAGTTACTTTTGTTGACTGGGATGAGCTCGCACGTTGGAAGATGATTAATCTAGTTCTTGAACTTGGATTAGCCGAACCCGAGGAGACTTACTCTTCTTCACCACATCTCTTTGAAGTCCTTAATATTCCTACGGGATCAACTGGACGCATGGTTAAGGCTAAGCCTGTTGTGCGAGTAGAAAGTAAAAGCTCTTCAACTCCACGTAGAGATGTTGCCCCTCGTAAAGCCGCGCCACCAAAGGAAAAAGTAGAGCGCACTCGAACGAGAACTAAGAAGTTTAAAGAGAGTTAAGCAGCTACAAATACACGTATTGCATCAACTAGCATTTGAACGGCAATAGCAGCAAGAAGCAGGCCAGCGATACGAGCTACCAATGTAACTCCAGCCTCTTTGATAACCTTTAAAATAGTTGTAGAGGCCATTAATACTGCGGCAATTGCTATATGCACACCGACGACTGCGGCAATCAAACCCACATACATAGGAGTGGTGTTGGCGTTCTGAACAAAGATCATCGTTGCGACAATGGCACCAGGACCGGCAAGAAGTGGTGTGCCAAGTGGAACAAGAGCGATATTGGCATCAGAGCTCTCACTCTTTCCTCCACCCGTTCCACCAGTTAATAAATCGAGTGAGATAAGTAAGAGAAGTAAGGCTCCGGCAGCTTGAAGGGCGGCCATTGAGATGTTGAGATAGCTAAGAATAAAACGACCAAATAATGCAAAGAGTGTAATAACAGAGAATGAAACTGCCGCCGCTTTGAGCGCCAAAATGCGCCGCTCCTTTGGAGACTTATGGGCAACGAGAGCTAAAAATATTGGTGTCGCACCTGGCGGATCCATAATCACAAAGAGAGTTACAAAAGATTGGATTGCAAAGGTGAGGGCACTAATCTGAATGACTTTCATGCTCGAACCACCCTTCGTTGATCGGCTAGTGACTCTAACTTTTCCCATTGCGCAGGAGCAGTCCCGTACTCACCTAGTGAATTTAGTTTACCGTTACCGTGGTAATCACTGGCTCCGGTTATTACTAAACCTAATTCATTGGCGATATTTCGCAGCATTGCACGCTCATCTGGGTTTTGATCTCGGTGATCTACCTCAATCCCGTGCAGGCCAGCAGCTACTAAGTCGGCAAAGTCGGATGCTTGAAGAATTTGCCCTCTCAGCGATGCAAATGGGTGAGCAATAACTGAAACTCCACCAGCTTTTGCAATCATGTGTATTGCATCTGCCGGAGTTGGAGCTGCATGTGAGACGTAAAAAACTGAATCATTGTTGAGCATTCCCTGAAATGCCTCGTCGCGAGATTTGATAATCCCTTTATTGACTAATGCATCGGCTAAATGCGGTCGGCCTAATGTTGCTCCATGTGGACGCGCAGCCTCAACATCATCCATCGATATCTCTATCCCCGCAGCGCGCATCTTTTCAATCATTTTGCGCATTCGGGGCAAACGTCCATCACGAGTTTCTTCAAGCATGGTTTGCATCTCTTTGTTCTCACCATCAAAGAGCAGCCCTAACATATGTACGCTGATTCCACCATCGGTCAAGCATGAAATCTCACTCCCTAATGCCAGAGAAATGTTTCCGCGCACAGTCTGTACTGCCTCTTGCCAACCCCGAGTCGTGTCATGATCGGTGATTCCAAGAACACTCATTCCAAGTGAAATCGCTTTGTTTACGAGTTCACGTGGGCTGTCAGTGCCATCACTATTGTTTGTGTGGGTATGAAGATCGATCACGGCATAATCTCAACTTGCGCACTTCGTGTTCGAGTAACCACTAAAACACATCCCGTTAATATCAGTGCGATGCCTGGCAGGATTCCGAGAGGAGGTTTTTGCCCTAGCCACCAGACGGCCAATACTGAACTCACCGGGACTTCAAAAAAAATAATGAGTGAAACAATTGCCGGTGAGACGCGTTTTAAAGTTGAATTAAACATTGTGTGCCCAAGAATTTGAGCACCTAAAATTAATCCAACAAGAATCCACCACTCTCGTGCGGTGAAATTAAAGAGTGGGTAGCCAGATATAATTGCCAATGGAAGCGCAGTGATTGCGCAGATGAAGTAACAGATCGCCGTATACGTTGTAGTTTCTACAGTTCGTTGAGCCCGTGATCCTGCCATCATATAGAGAGCGGCGACAGCCGATGAAATGAGTGCGGCAATATCTCCTAAAAATGAACGAACTGAGATATGAAGATCAACCCCTGAAATCAGTAATACTCCGGTGAAACTCACGAACATTCCAAACCAGGCTTTAGATGGGATATGTCCACCGCTCATTTTTACAAATATGGCAGCAAAGATCGGCTGAAGTGCAACGAGCGCGGTACCAGCTGCAACTGTTGTCCAGCGCATCGCCAGAAAGAAGCCCATGAAATGTGTAGCAAGGAGTATCCCCGCGATGACTGACCACTTAACACCATTGCGATTTGCTCGATGCCGCAGAGCAAAGGGAAGAGTTAAAAGTGAGCCGCCTAGATTTCTCCAAAATATTAATGTTGGAATTGACATTGTGCTCATTGCAATCAAAGGCCCAGAGGTACCAACTCCAAGGATTCCAAGGCTTAATCTAATGAGATCAGGTCTTCCTGGAATGGCTGTGTGACTATCCCGAATATGTTGTCCACTTTGTACTTCTTGGCCACCACTCATAAGAGAAAGGTACCCTTAAGCCTGGCTATTACCGAGTTACTGAACAAGTCCCAAGCGAACTCCGAGTAAAGACTTGCTTCGCTTAATAAGTTTTTCTGCTATCTCATAGAGGGCTATAGCGCTGGCCGATTCAGGATCTGAAATTACAACTGGAACGCCGGCATCGCCCCCTACGCGAAGATCAACGCTAAATGGAATTTTTCCCAATAGCGGAACATCGCTTCCAACTAATTGAGACAAACGCTTTGCAGTCTCTTCTCCTCCCCCATTTCCAAATAGTGAAACAAGTGCGCCAGTGGTTGGATCTGTAAATTCAGACATATTCTCAACAACTCCGACTACTTGCTGGTGAATCTGATGCGCAATACGGCCTGCACGCTCGGCGACTTCAGCTGCCGCCACTTGGGGTGTGGTCACAACTAGAATCTCAGAGGTTGGAATCAATTGGCCAAGTGAAATTGCAAGATCGCCGGTGCCAGGTGGAAGATCAATGAGCAAAAGATCTAAGTCGCCCCAATATGCATCGGACAAGAGTTGCTCTAGGACTCGGTGCAATAGCGGGCCGCGGTAAGCAACGGCATCGCTTCGCTCGGGTTTGAACATCTCCATTGACACTGTTTTAACACCAAAGGATTCAAGCGGAATAAACATTTGATCGATAGCCGTTGGACGTTGACCCATTAACCCCATTAAACGCGGAATTGAGTGGCCATAAACATCGGCATCGAGAATTCCAACGCGCAATCCCTTTTTAGCGGCTGCAACTGCCAGATTTACTGTCACCGAAGATTTTCCAACTCCCCCTTTACCGGAGGCGATACCTATAACGCGCGTCAGTGAATCGGGCTGTGCAAATGGAATAAATTTTTCTCGACCATTGCGCATAATCTTCTTCACATTATCGCGTTGAGCTTGAGACATCACGCCAAAACTTAAACTTACGCTCTTGACTCCAGCAACTGCGGAAATTGCAGAAGAAATATCGCTACGCAATCGATCTTGCATTGGACATCCCGAAATAGTTAAGAGAATTGAGACTGAAACATCGCCGTTTTCTTCATTGAGATCCTCGACCATTCCGAGATCTGTTATTGATCGATGAAGTTCGGGATCCTGAACTGCTGTAAGCGCATCTGCGATTTGATCAATCAGGCTCATATGAGATCTGGATCAATCTGAGCCTGCGGACGAGTAGTTTTAGTCACGGGTTTTTCCTCCATAAGATCAGCTAGCTGCTTTTTAACAAATGTTTTTGGGTGAAGATCTGCGGGTTGAAGATTTTCAAATCCCGGTCCAAGATTCTCTTTCAGCTCTGCCGTTGCTAATTGCGATAAGTTGCGAAGTTTTTTCAACATCTTGGCAGCTTCAACTGCGACTTTCGGAAGCCGCTCTGGACCAACCAGAATCATTGCCAGTACAGCAAGACCTAGAAGCTCTCCGGCACCGATATCAAAAAACATGTGCTCAGCCTATCGGCATATGAATGGTTAGTCTTTTGCGGCGACTAAGGTAGCTGTGGCGGAGATTTCTTTGCCACCACGCACATAGGTAAATCTCACACTGTCTCCAACATTCTTTGCCCGAACGGCAACAATGAGCTCTTCGGCAGCGTTAATTTCCCTGTCTTCAAATTTAATAATGATGTCTCCTGGCTTAACTCCTGCGATTTGCGCTGGACCTCCAGCCATAACCCCAGTACTAGATTTTGCCACTTGCGCCCCAAGGCCTGTGAAGTTCATATCTAAGGAAATACCTAAGATTGGATACGTTGCTTTTCCACTCTTAATTAATTGATTTGCAGTCTTGCGCGCTTGATTAATTGGAATTGCAAAACCTAATCCGATTGAACCTGTTTGCGATGTCGATCCAAGTGAGGCAATTGCCGAGTTAACACCTATGACCGCTCCAGTGGAGTCAACGAGTGGCCCTCCTGAGTTTCCCGGATTAATTGCAGCATCGGTTTGTAGCGCATTTATAAATGAGTTTTCAGCAGAGGATCCTCCTGCAGTCACTGGACGGTTCTTAGCGCTGATGATTCCAAGAGTTACCGTTCCAGATAATCCCAATGGTGATCCAATTGCAATGACTGGATCTCCAACGGCAATTTTATCGCTGTCTCCGAATTGAAGAGCCTTTAGATTTGTAGCCGAAATCTTTAACACCGCTAAGTCATAGGAAGCATCGCGACCAACAATAGTTGCATCATAAACATCACCATTATTGAGAGTGACGCGCAATGAGCCTCCTGTTTGAGCAAACGAGGCAATGACATGGTTATTCGTTAAAATAAATCCACTGCTGTCGATGACAAATCCCGAGCCTGTGCCACCACCATTACTGGTTCGCGTAGTAATTGAAACTACTGATGGAAGAACGCGTGTCGCGATACCTGCAACCGAGTCAGGAGCTCGCTCTATAACACTAGAAGAAGATACTAAATTTGCCTGCCTAAATATATTTCCATCGGTTGCGTTTGCACCTAACAAGCCGCCCACGCTTCCAGCAAGAAGTGCTACGAGAACAATATTCCCGCGTGAATTACGTCGCGAATGGGAGCTCTCCCACCAGGCGGGAGCGAACTCTGTATTTTTCTTTCGAGGAAAGATCATGGTTTTATTCTGCTACAACTTGGTGGCAACTAACAATCCATCACCGGCTGGAATCACAGTACTCACCCAATACTCTGTGTCATTTTTCACTATTTTCCCAGCATCACGAAGTGAAACGGTTTTGGGGTCACGTTGAGTGGGGTCACAGACTTTGGAGCCACCGAAAAAGTTATCAATTACTAAAGTTCCACCACTTCGCAAGATGCGATGTGCCTCACCAATAACAAATGCCAAATCCTCAGGATTATGTCTCAAGACAACAAGGTCATAGGCGCGATCGGTGAGTTTTGAAATTACATCTAAAACGGAGTTGGTAATGAGGCGGTATCGAGTTTGGGCAATGTCGGCATCGCTAAAGGCCATTTTTGCAATACGAGTATGTTCCATCTCATCGTCAATGGAGGTCAATGTTCCAGATGCGAGCATTCCATCGAGCAGCCAAAGGCTGCCAACGCCTGAGCCTGTTCCGACTTCAACAACAGACTGGGCAGATAATGTGAAGGCTAAGTGTCGAAGGTATGCACCAACACCCGGGGTTACGTCGACCGCGCCAAGCTCGATTCCGCGAGCACGCGCCTGTGATTTAAAGTGATCTTCGGGAATAAAGTTTTCTGCATATGAATGTGGGTCAGTTTTCATTTAAGTGAGACTATCCACTGCGTTAGCAAACGAACTCCGTAGCCTGTGCCGCCCTTTGGGTTTTCTCCAGCATCAACATCGCTCCGCCCGGTTCCTGCAATATCCAAATGCAGCCAGCGACGATTGCCCGCGAAATGTTCAAGAAATAGTGCGGCAACAACTGATTTGGCCGAGAAATTCTCTCCATGGGCGACGTGATTAAAATCAGCAACATCACTATGTAAGGCACCTTTGTAGTCATCGATCAAAGGCATTCGCCAAACACGATCACCTGAATCAGCACCTGCCTTTTCAAATTCGGCGGCTAACTTGTCATCTCGTGTATACATCGCTGCATATTGTCGACCAAGGCCAACTGTGGCCGCTCCTGTCAAAGTTGCGATATCAATTAAATAATCCGGATCCAAATTAATATCGGCATAAGCTAAACCATCGGCTAGGACTAAACGGCCTTCGGCATCGGTGTCAATGACTTCTACAGTTGTTCCGCCATATTGTTTAATGACATCACTAGGGCGCTGAGCAGTGCTAGATATGGCATTTTCTGCGCACATCATTAGTGCGGTAACTCTTACATTTGGCTGTAGCTCTTCAAGGGCCGTCAAGGTTGCAAGAATTGCAGCGGCACCTGCCATGTCTGATTTCATTGGAATCATCAAATCGTATGGTCGCTTGAGGACGATGCCGCCTGTATCAAAAGTGATGCCCTTGCCGACTAAAACAACGTGCGGCAATGCCCCATGGGAACTTTTTTTATTCCTGGGAGCGTACGAAACTTCGATAAATCGAGGGCCTGGCTTCGGTGAAGAGTTACCTACCGCACGCAATCCACCAAACTCTTTTAGATCTTTACCCTTGAGAACATTTACCTTTAATCCATTTGTTTGTGCGAAGGCTTGCGCTTGCGTAGCCATCCATTCAGGAGTCTTAATATTAGAAGGCGTATGGACCAAATCGCGAGCGCGCGTAATCGCTTTCGCAAGAATAGAAGCACCATTAACAATCTCCTTATCGTCGCTTGCCACAAGAAAGTTTGGAACGTCGGCGGGCTTTCCGCTCTTTAAGCTCCAAAGATAGGCACCCATTGTAAGAGAAGTCGCGTGTGCGGCTATGTCAGGATCCTTAACTGCACATGCCGAATACACCGTCAACTTCTTGCCACGAACTTTTCGGGCAATAGCCGTTGCAGCAATACGAAAGGATGGAGTGGATGCATCTCCGATTGCAGTTAGGTAGATACGCTCTGTTGCACAGTTTTCGGCACTTACTGGGATCTCAAATATTTCACCGGCTTTACCACTTGGTGAAAAGAACGAGAGTTCATCAACTAAATCAATATCAAAGCAGCTTTGAACATCACTGATGATTGTTCCGGGAGCTTGGAAAATAAAACTTCCGCTGCCGTTGCTAGCAAAGGCTAAAGCGATAACATCGGCAGAAGTGGCTGCTGAGAGTTTTACCGGTGCGCTGGCAAGAGTGGAAGACATGCGTTAAAGGCTATCGCCTGAGGTGCCTTTACTTCTTAACGAGTGCAACCGCGGCATGAAGAGCGGCGCTGAGATTATTTGCTTCCTCTGGGTTGAGCTCAACTACTAGGCGTCCGCCGCCCTCGAGAGGGATTCGCATGACCAAAGATCGAGCCTCCTTTGTGACCTCCATTGGACCATCGCCTGTGCGGGGTTTCATGGCTGCCATGTGAAGACTCCTCTTAAAGATTTGGATGGGGAATGCAAGAGGAGAAGTATCTCGCACTAAGTCCTTAAGTGGGAAATCCTGCCTATAGGCCTAAAAGCGCGCTAAGCCGCGCCTTTCCTGAGGCAATTACCGCCTCTACCGAGCGAACAGGTACGGACAAGCTCTCGGCAATCTCGGCCGGGGACATAGATCGCAGGTAATGCATCGTCAAGATGAAGCGCTCCTCTTCCGGCAAGGAGGCTAGGGCCTCTGCCAAAGTCGTGGGCTCATTCATGGGTCACAGGTTACTGGCAAGGATGCCCGTCTAGCCTCACCTTTGATTCTGCGCCCTACCTACAAGCGTTAATCGCCTCATCAACGGTGGTAGTCCAGTTAATTAATTCACGCATTCCAGGTTTAATAAATTTCTCTGCCTCTAAATGAACTACAAGTTCATGCAATGGGTCGTATATCCCAAATGGATCGAGGATAACTACTGGTTTGTTATGGAACTTTAAGTAGCGACCGACCCAAATTTCAAAGAACTCTTCAAGCGTGCCAGCGCCTCCCGGCAATGTAATAAATGCATCTGAGATATCGGTTATTAAAGCTTTGCGCTCGCCCATCGTCTCTACAACATGAAGCTCGTCGTTCTCATGATCTGCAAATTCAATGTCAACGAGTGCTTGTGGAATAACACCGACCGTTCGGCCATTAGCTGTCCGCGCTCCTCGTGAGACTGCGCCCATCATTGAGATATGTCCACCTCCGGTTACGAGCTCCCACGATTGGGATGCAATTGCCGTGCCTAGTTGATAGGCAAGATCAACATATTTTGGGTCGATACTTGGCGATGAGGAACAAAAGACTGCGATACGCATGTAGGAAAGAATAGGGGTTAGGCTTAGGACATGACGACCATTGCATCTGGCCACGCGATAACAACAATGTCTCACGGCAAGCTGCTGGATGCTTGGTTCCCGTCTCCAGTGCTTTCATCGCTCAATCCCGAGATTGCGCCGGAGTTGAGTTCACTTGTCGGCTTTGATCAAGCGCGCGAGGTTAGCCGCGAGATCGCAAGTATTGAAATCGATATCTCATTGCCACCAACCTCGGCCTTGGATGCATATCTACGACTTCATCTTTTATCGCATCGTTTGGTGAAGCCACATGGCGCAAATCTTGATGGAATCTTCGGCCTGCTTACCAATGTTGTATGGACATCTGTCGGCCCCTGCGCAGTTGAAGATTTCGAGATCACTCGTGCGCGTCTAAAGGCAGCTCACGGCCATGTAACTGTTTTCTCGATCGATAAGTTTCCGCGGATGGTCGATTACGTTGTTCCCAGTGGAGTGCGCATCGCAGATGCCGATCGCGTTCGCTTGGGAGCTTACCTTTCACCTGGAACAACGGTCATGCATGAAGGTTTCGTTAATTTTAACGCTGGAACCCTAGGTAGTTCTATGGTTGAGGGGCGCATCTCAGCCGGCGTTGTTGTTGGTGATGGCAGCGATGTTGGTGGTGGCGCTTCCATCATGGGAACGCTTAGCGGTGGCGGAAAAGAAGTTATTTCAATCGGAGAAAAAACTCTTTTGGGTGCTAACTCTGGATGTGGCATTTCACTCGGCAGTAACTGCATTATCGAAGCAGGTGCATACATCACTGCCGCTTCAAAAATTCGTTTGCCGGATGGAGACATCGTAAAGGCTTCGGCGCTATCAGGTGCTAACGATCTTCTATTTCGCCGTAACTCTTTAGATGGAGCCCTTGAAGTTGTGAGTCGAACTGGCTCATGGGGAGGACTTAATTCAATTCTGCACACTAACTAAATCAAAGTATGCAGAAGGTATTTTTGTTCGACTTCTAAATGTCTCTCCACGCAAAATTACGCTTGCGCCACCACTTGAAGTCGCTTGAATTTGAGCGACAGTTCCGCTCTCATTCCGACTTAAGATTTCTAGAGTAACAACATCCGGCAAGAGAAATGCCGCTGCCACAATGCTTTGTGAGACTTTACGATCCCAACTAACAAAACGTGGATTCAACGTTAAATCTAAAGAACCTGGATCTTCAACTATCTGCGTATAGCTGCGAGAGCTCCCCCAAGCATTTAAAGCTAACTCACTCTTTCCGCCAGATGACGAGAAGAAATAGGCGGTTATTGGCACGCCAGCTTGGGTAATCGTTAATCCAGCTGTTCGAGTGACGGTATCTTTCCAAATTACACCGAATTTCTTTTCAATCTCCTTTGCATATCCTAAAAACGTTTGATCAGATATTTCACCATACAAATCACAATCACATGCACTTCGATAGATTCCCGCCTTGCTTAAGGCATATGTTCTTGAGGCGATTGCCTGAGCTTCGATTGCCGCGAGCGGCCAATAAGAAGGCATTTCACTCACACCCCACAAATATTCATCGGTAAGCCGAACCGAATTTGTAAGTTCAAGTCGGTATCCGGAGGCGCTCTTTACCGCCCTCACTTGTATCTGCCCGTACCTATATTTCTGCGTTAAGCCTGTGTGAGTGACTGAAACAACTGTGTCTGGGCCTTCCAAATATCTGGTTCCACTCCAACGGATTGTAAAGATTCTATTTCTTGAAAGCAGTTGGGTGGTTTTCCCAACGGTTATTCGAGGACTCACCGTTGACCCAACAATAGAAAATGAAATGGAGTCAGCGTTAGAAAATACAGAGTCGGCGTTTTGGGCTCCAACTTCGCCCTGGCTTATTTGTAATGGCGACGTTTTCAGAGTTGTTGCAATCTTGGCGGTGGAGAGTAGATGTCCAATATTTACTCGCAGAATCTTGGAATCATCGAGTGTTTCAATGGCAACATCTTTGTAAAAATACTTCAGAATTTGCTCTGAAGTTTGACCAGACAAGGCCATGAATCGTGCACCCATTTGCGACAGTCCAACACCGTGACCATAACCAGAGCCATGGAATGAGAATTCAGTCGGGATATCTACAGCAAATGCAGGTGGCGTAAAAGTTGAAAGAAGTAAAAGTAGTGCAACAAACTTTCTAGACATCCTCATCGATGGCTGCGCTCTTTCCGACCTGCAAAAACTCTTGGTAGGCATCGATCGTCGCATTCGGTTCGCCTCGTTGAACTAATCTGCCTTTATGCAGCCATGCCACGTCATTACAGACTTCGCGCAACGTCGCCATCGCATGGCTGACAAGAATCAGTGCCCGGTCATCACTTCGCAGCTCCTTGATGCGATTGAGTGACTTTTCCTTAAATTTAGCATCGCCTGTGCTCAAGGCCTCATCAACGATCAGAATGTCTGGGCGCACTGTTGCCGCAACTGAAAAGGCGAGGCGAGAAAACATGCCAGATGAGTATGTTCGCATTGGTGCATCAATTGCATCTCCGAGTTCGGAGAAATCAGCAATCTCTTGAAAATGGCTCTCGATTTGATCGCGCGACATTCCAGCGGCCAGCCCTCCGAGAAATACATTGTCGCGACCAGACATTGATGGATTAAAACCGACTCCTAATGCCAATAATGTGCTGACACTGCCAAAGACTTCGATGCGGCCTTGCGATGGTGGAATGATTCCAGCGATCACACGCATCATTGAGGATTTACCTGCGCCATTTGTTCCGATAATTCCTAGGACGTGACCGTATTCGACATCGAGATCGACATTATCAAGTGCACGAATCACTCGTGTCTGTTTTGCCCCTCGTCCTAATGACTTCATTCGCGCTTTTAATGTAGGTCTGCGATCGATTGCAGTCGTGTATGTAAGACCTAAGCCGCGAACTGAAACTGCGATCTCATTGGTCTTGTGTGTGTTAGAGACGGACGGCAAATTCACGCTCCCTTGATAAAAAGAAATATGTACCGATGATTAGAATTCCAACGGCCCATGCCAAAGCTTGCAACAGGCTTGAGGTAATCGGAGCTTGTCCATGTACAAGAGCTCGTGACCAGCTATCAAGTAGTGGGAAGAGTGGATTAAGAACCTCCATCGCAAGCAGCTGTGGCTTGAGCGCTGACGCCTCGTAAAGTATTGGGGAAAGATATAGAAGTGTGCGCGTTAAATACGGTAGAAAACTAGAGATATCACGGAAGTAAACATTGATACATGAAATTGTGATTGCCAACCCCAGTGACAATAACATCGCAATGAACAGGACCGGAAAGGCCCAGAGCATCTGCCAGGAAAAAGGCAGACCTATCAAGGTGCGAATGACAAGAAAGACAAAAAGTGTTGGTAGAAATTTAAATATTGCGATAACAACTGCAGATATTGGCAGCATGATTCTTGGGAATGCCGTGTTTAGAATGAGCCGTTGGCCGGCGGTAATAGATTTAACGCCACCCGTAAGAGAGTTGGCTACAAGGTAAAAAAGGAAGAGCGTGGCCGTTAAGTGCGCATAACGAACGCTATCCGATGTGCCCCTAATTATTACAATCAAAAGGAAATACACAGCCGAGAGTAGAAGTGGGTTCAATACCAACCACAGCTGACCAAATACCGAGTCAAAGTGTTGCTCGCGAAGTTCAGAGCGCGAATACTCGGAAATAAATGTGCGGCGAGACCAGAGCGATTTCCAGTAACGAGTTAAAGGCGGCAGACCCGCTTTAAATGGCTCGTAAACTTGTAACGGTGCGCTCATGGTCGCAAGGCTACCTTACGGTGCAAGCGACTTCGGTGAGGTGAGGAAGCCCGTCCCCCAGCACATATGCATCGTCAGAAGAATCAGTGGCAGGCACACAACTTCCCCTAAAGATTTACCTATTACATACGATGCCAAAAGAATAAAAATCCCATAGACGAGGGCTGGTAATAGAAAAATAGTCGATATCGCAATTCCGAGAATTATCGAAATTAATGTCACGATTACGGTGAAAGGCGGCGCTAAATATCTATAGTTAACCGTTCCTTCATGGCGGCGTGTAACTACGCGACGCCAACGCCCATATTCAAAGTACTGACGTGCAAGAGCACTAACGCTTGCACGTGGACGATATGTAACAACCAATCGAGGATCAAAGTAGACAACACCTCCGGCTGCACGTAGGCGAAAATTTAACTCCCAATCCTGTGCGCGTGTGAAGCGTTCATCAAACCCACCAACTGCGAGTAAGGCCTCTTTTCTAAAAGCACCTAAATAAACAGTGTCAACGGAGGCAGCTAAACCTCCAGTATGAAAACGTGATGCACCAACTCCAAGTGGGCTTCGCATCGCTCGCGCGACTGAACGCTCAAATAAATTCTTACCCGACGCGGCCATTACTCCACCGACATTCACTGCGCCGGTTTGCGTGAGGATTTCAAGCACGAGCGTTAAGTAATTCTGAGGAATCTCTGAGTGGCCATCTACACGCACAATAATTGAATACTGCGATTTCTTGATAGCAAGATTTAACCCCGCAGCAGTGCGCCCTGATGGATTCGCAACTATGACCACGCGTGAATCTGCCTGCGCGAGCGCCTTGGCAATCTTCTCGGTCCCATCATGTGAAGGGCCGATTGCCAGAACCACTTCGAGTAAGCCGTGAAAATCCTGGGACAAAATCGCATTCACGGCATCGGCCAAATGAAGCGCCTCATCGCGCACCGGAAGGATTACGGAGATTTCAGGCTTCGGTGAGCCATATAACTCGTTTGCTGATGTCGTCATAACCCCACCACCGTATCGCTGAAGTAGTCTTCGCCTGTGAAAGCGACGCGACCTATTCGAATTATTACCTCACTCTCGGTCGCCATCGTCGCCATTTCAGCTATCGCCTGGCTAGGGCTCGGTCAGGTCAGTGGCGCCATTAACCGAATCGATGTCTTTAGCAATCTTGGAAAGCGCCCAGATAAACCTTCGAGCGCACTTAATTATTTACTGGTTGGCTCTGATACTCGCGAAGGCCTAACAAAGGAACAGTCAAAACTCTTACGCGTTGGAACAACGAAATCGGCGGCCGGGGCACGATCAGATACGATGCTTCTAGTTCACATTAGCAAGGCTCGCGATAAAGCAACGATTATTTCTATACCGCGTGACTCTCTTGTCACTATTCCCGAACATCAATCGTCATTGTATAAAGATAGAACAGTTGGCGCAGCAAAGGGAAAGATCAACGCCGCGTTTGCCTGGGGTGGTGCCCCGCTTTTAATTCAAACAATTGAAAATGAGACCGGCGTGCGCATAGATCATTATGTCGAAATTGGCTTTGCTGGCTTTGCTGGGATGGTTGACTCACTCGGAGGCATTGAAGTTTGTTCAAAGAGAGATATCAATGATCCGAATAGTCACTTAGTCATGAGTGCAGGCGTTCACACCCTGGATGGAATTGAAGCTCTTAAGTATGTCCGAACACGCGATTTTGATGGCATGGGAGATTTGGGCCGCATGCAACGACAGCAGCAGTTCATGAGTGCAGTGCTAAGAAAAGTTACAAGCACAGGCGTACTGCTCAATCCAGTTAAATTAGTTAAATTTTTTAATGCTTCAATCGCAACCGTTAAAACCGACTCACAATTAAATAGCAGTGACTTGCTGACCTTAGCCAAGCAGTTGAAAAATCTATCGGCCAGCAAGGTTCGTACACTCACAATTCCTCTTGGCAATGCAAATGCCCGCGTAGCAGGACTTGGCTCTGTTGTTACGTGGGATAAGGTTTTGGCCCCTGATCTCTTTAATCGTTTGCGACAGGATTTACCGCTGATCGATGAGGTCGCGCCGTCGCCTTCTGCATCCTCTAGCGCATCTGCAACTCCGACAACGGTAGATAAGTTTAAGACTCGCACTGCCGATGAAAATCCTTGTGGAGCACTGAAGTAAACTCATGGCCATGAACTCGAAACTCTCAGTTATTGGCTGCGGATACTTAGGCGCAACACATGCGGCCTGCATGTCGTCCCTTGGTTTTACAGTCATTGGGGTTGATACAGATCCCGTTAAGGTCGAAATGCTCTCTCGAGGAGAGTTACCTTTTTACGAACCAGGGCTCGATACATTATTGGCTCAAGAAATAAAGAGTGGTCGCTTAACTTTTACAACGGATTTCTCTGCAGTTGCCGATGCCGATATTCACTTTGTGTGCGTAGGTACACCACAGGTTAAAGGTGGACTAGCGGCCGATCTCACATACGTTAAGTCGGCGGTCAATGAAATTGCACCATATTTGAAAGATGGCGCACTCGTTGTTGGAAAGTCAACGGTCCCAGTTGGCACCGCGCAATCCCTTCGCGATCAACTTGCACAATCGGCGCCGCAAGCAGACCTCGCCTGGAACCCAGAGTTCCTGCGTGAAGGATTTGCAGTTGAGGATACTTTGACACCCAATCGACTCGTCGTCGGAGTTGCTAACGATCGTGCTGAGGCGATATTAAAAGATGTTTATGCGCCGATTCTCGCTCTCGGAACTCCTTGGATTCGCGCCGATCTACCAACGGCCGAACTCGTCAAAGTTGCAGCTAACTCTTTCCTTGCGACGAAGATTTCTTTTATTAATGCTATGGCCGAGGTGTGTGAGGCCGCAGGTGGAGATGTCACGGTTCTTGCAAAAGCAATCGGGTACGACCCTCGCATCGGTAGCCGTTTTTTGCAGGCGGGAATTGGCTTCGGTGGCGGTTGCTTACCTAAAGATATTCGCGCATTTATGGCACGTGCAGAAGAGCTTGGCGCAAAGCAGGCCCTTGAGTTCTTGCGTGAAATTGATGCGATTAATCTACGTGCTCGCCAGCGCGTGATCGATGTTGTGCGAAGTGATCTTTCAGAGGATTTAACTCAGTATAAAATTGCCGTTCTTGGTGCAACATTTAAACCAGATAGCGATGATGTACGCGACTCCCCTGCATTAGATATCGCTGTGCAGCTTCATGCCGCCGGCGCAAACGTAGTAGTGCACGATCCCAAAGGTATTGAGCCCGCCCGTAAGCGTTTTCCTACGCTGAATTTCGCCGAAACTGTTACAGATTGCGTTAGAGACTCCGATTTAATCCTTCACTTGACTGAGTGGAAAGAGTATCGAGCCTTAGATCCCGTGGTAATCGGAGCACTCGTGAAGAACAAAATGATTATTGATGGACGCAATGCTCTTGATCGAGATTTATGGCGCAATGGCGGTTGGAAATTTCACGCATTAGGGCGCACCGATTAAAGAGAGCGAAGTAATCGATGCCCTACTAGCCATGAAGGTGTGGGCAATCGTTGGTCTTGGCAATAATCCTGATCGCGCCGCCTATGGTGTTGCAAAGTTATTGCAAGACAAGAAACATCAAATAATTCCCGTGTACCCGCGCGCCGAAGAAGTGCATGGACAGATGGGCTACAAAGCCTTAGGTGAGATACCAATCAAAGTCGATGTTGTTGACTGTTTTGTAAACTCATCCTTGGTTGGAAAGGTTGTCGATGAAGCTATCGCAATTGGAGCTAAGGCAGTATGGCTTCAATTAGATGTAATCGATGAGGCGGCAGTAGCTAGAGCGCAAGCGGCAGGCCTTTTAACTGTAATGAATCGCTGCCCTGCGATTGAGTATAGAGCTCGTTAATTAAAACCCGGTTTTTTGATTTCGGCGAGATACTAAGTTAGCGCCTTTGGCTTTTGCCTCTTCGTTAATCTCTTGTAATCCCAGACTTACTTTGGCAGATATCGAGGCATTAGAGATTCCCAATATACGTGCGGCAAGAAGTGCGGCATTCTTAGCATTTCCTACTCCTACCGTTGCAACTGGAACTCCAGCTGGCATCTGAACGATTGACAGAAGAGAGTCCATTCCATCTAGATTTTTAAGCGCGATTGGAACACCGATTACTGGCAATGTTGTAAGCGATGCAACCATGCCGGGCAAGTGTGCCGCGCCTCCAGCACCGGCAATAATTACTTTATAACCTTTAGTTACAGCGTTCTGTGCAAACTCAACCATTTCAAGTGGCATGCGATGGGCAGATACAACATCGGCCTCATATGAAATTCCAAGGTGATCTAGAAGCTTTGCAGCATCTTCCATAATCGGCCAATCAGAATCTGATCCCATGATTATCGCAACATCACTCATCAACTTCTCCGCTCATGTAATCAAGGGCATGCTGTACTTCGTGGGTTAATTCTACGACTTCATCGCCTAAAAGAGTGACATGGCCAATCTTGCGACCAGGGAGTACATCTTTCTTATAGTGATGAAACTTTAGGGCTGGATTACGCGCCATCAAGTGCAGATAAGGTCGATACATATCTGTCTTGCTCGATCCGAGGATATTTCCCATTACCGCAACTGGCGCCGTCATTGATGGATCACCTAACGGCAAATCTAGAACTGCACGCAGATGTTGCTCGAACTGTGACGTCACTGCGCCCTCAATGGTCCAGTGGGCTGAGTTATGTGGACGCATTGCAAGTTCGTTAATGAAAAGTTCGTCACCCCTAACAAAAATCTCAACCGCCATTACCCCAACTACAGCGATTTCCTGCGCGATATCTAGAGCCAACTTCTGGGCTTTAGCACTTAACTCGCGACTTAATTGCGGCGCGGGCGTAAGAGTCATTGTGCAGATGCCATCGACCTGAACAGTCTGCGTTGGTGCCCACGTGCTTGCCTGCCCATGGGGAGAACGGGCAACCATTACCGCGATTTCATAATCAAATTCAACGAGCTCTTCAATGAGAACCTTTCCGACCTGTGCAATTAATTCTCTTAGCTCTTTCTCTGATTCAACTTTCCATACGCCACGGCCGTCATATCCGCCCGATATCGTCTTAGCGATCAATGGATAGCCGCTAACACCTTCTGTGCTGGTTACGACCTCAGATTTAGGCGCAGGAAAATTACTTAAGCGCTGGCGCATCGCTGCCTTATCTTGTGAATAGATAAATGAACTTGAACTTGGTCTTACTACTATGCCAGCGGCCTCAACTGCTTTTATGACACTTAAGGGTATGAGCTCATGCTCAAAAGTTATGACATCGCATTTCTTAGCAAACTCAAGAACGGTTTCTAAGTCTGTGTAATCACCAACAATATGGTTGGCAATTTGGGCGCCACTATCGCTTGAATCCTTGGCCAAGAGAAGAAGATTTATACCAAGGGCAGTTGCAGATGCAGCACTCATTCGTGCGAGCTGGCCCGCACCTATGATGCCAACGGTAGGGAAAGAGTTGCTCACTGGATTATCGTAGATGAACTATGTCAGCTGCTTGTACATGAGCTCCGGAATCTAATACCAACTCACCCTTAGGGCTTATCGCGACCGCCACAGCCATCTCTGTGTGGCCATCTGGATATTCAACGCGAACTTTGCTTCCAACCGTTGCGCTTAAAGCTAAGTATGTATCTGCGATTTCATTCACTCCCTGATCCCAAGGAGTGAAGTTTCGTTCAAAGGTATTGAGAAGATCGGCCAGCAATTGATTACGGGTTATATTTTCTGCGCCCTCAATTAAAAGCGAAGTAGCCGTTGGTACTGGAAGTTCTGAGAGTCCCATAGCTACGTTTATTCCGATTCCAATGACAACCCCATCGCCTACAACTTCTGCGATGAGACCCGATACTTTCTTATCCTTTATTAAAATATCGTTGGGCCATTTCACTCGAGCGCCAAAGTTGGAAAGAGTTTGGGCAACACTTACTCCGGCAATTAAGGATAGCCATCCCCAATCTTCTCGGTTTCTTATCGGTTGAATATAAAAGGAGAATAAAAGTGCAGTGGATTGCGGAGCATCGAAGCTACGACTTAATCGTCCTCGGCCCGCACTTTGAAACTCAGCAGCTATTACATCTCCTGCTTGGGCTTTTCCTTTCTGCACCAGTGCCACTACATCGCTTTGTGTCGATGCCGTGAGTTCAACCACGCTTACTCGCCAGTACTGCGTCACGGCGGCATTGATTATTGAACTATCAAGGGGCGTACTTAGCATTTCTATCTCCACGCCTAGTACCGTAGGGGTATGAGCCGTGATCTGCATACAACCGCCGGAAAAATCGAAGATCTAAGGGCACGTGTCGAAGAGGCCGTTCATGCTGGATCAGCACGCGCAGTAGAAAAGCAACATGCCAAGGGCAAGAACACGGCCCGCGAGCGCATTGAGATGCTTGTCGATCAAGATTCATTCACAGAGATCGATGAGTTCGCGCGTCACCGCTCAACTCAATTCGGAATGGATAAGAACCGTCCCTACGGTGATGGCGTTGTCATTGGCACAGGAACTGTAGACGGCCGCCCTATTGCTTTGTATTCGCAGGACTTCACCATCATGGGAGGCTCACTCGGTGAGGTCCATGCTGAAAAAATCGTCAAGATTGCCGCCTTTGCATTAAAGAGCGGAATTCCACTCATTGGAATCAATGATTCAGGTGGTGCGCGAATCCAAGAGGGTGTCGCCTCTTTATCTGGCTACGGCAAAATCTTTCGCCTCAATACGCGCTCATCAGGTGTTATTCCGCAGATTTCATTAATTCTTGGCCCGTGCGCAGGCGGCTCGGCATACTCACCAGCTCTAACTGACTTTACTGTCATGGTCAATGAGACATCACACATGTTTATCACTGGACCAGATGTTATTAAAACAGTTACCGGTGAAGAAGTAGATATGGAAGAGCTCGGTGGCGCGCGGACACACAACACCAAGACTGGTAACTCACATTATTTAGCTGAGAACGAGGCCGATGCGATCGATTATGTGAAGGCGCTGCTTTCTTACTTACCATCAAATAATATGGACAGTGCACCGCACTTACCACCAACGCAATCCTTGGATAAGAAACCTTCAGATTTTGCACTCGATACTTTAATTCCGGATAATACAAACCAGCCTTACGACATGAAGATTCTCATTCAAGCCCTAGTTGATGAGGCTGAGTTCCTAGAAGTCCATGCCTTATATGCGCCAAATATCATCGTAGGTTTTGCGCGAATTGAAGGTGAGTCAATTGGAATTATCGCTAACCAGCCCTCACAGTTGGCCGGCACACTCGATATCAATTCAAGTGAAAAAGCCGCTCGCTTTCTGCGCTTTTGCGATGCATTCAATATTCCAATTCTTACCCTGGTTGATGTTCCTGGATTTCTACCAGGCACAGAGCAAGAGTGGGATGGAATCATTCGACGCGGCGCCAAACTTCTCTATGCCTATGCCGAAGCATCTGTCCCTCTTGTCACCCTCATTACTCGCAAAGCCTACGGCGGTGCATTCATCGTTATGGGTTCAAAGTATTTAGGAAGTGATATTAACTTCGCTTGGCCGAGTGCCGAGATCGCCGTAATGGGTGCACAAGGTGCGGTAAATATTCTCTATCGTAAAGAGCTTGCAGATGCGAAAGACCCTGTAGGAAAGCGGGCCGAATTAGTCGATGATTACAATGAATCATTAGCAAATCCATACTTAGCGGCAGAGCGCGGAACTATCGATACGGTTATTGAGCCAAATCAATCGCGTGCCTACATAACAAAGGCATTTAGAACTTTAAAAACTAAACGCGATACCTTGCCTGCGCGCAAACATGGAAATATCCCGTTGTAATGGAGTACGAAATCCTAAAGGGTGAACCAACCGCCGAAGAGTTAACTGCAATCGGCTATGCAATCTCCCTGCATAAGCGCGAAGAGTTGGTTCCCGTGATCCGCAAAAGCGCCTTTGGACTGCCACAGCTTCGCAAACCCCTTCACAATAATTTTCGCTTCGGCCACAGGAACTAAAACATCAATGCCAAAGATCATCCTTGCTTCCGCGTCCACTTCGCGCCGCCGCCTGCTCGAATCTGCCGGGCTCAATCCACTCATCATGGTTAGTCATGTAGATGAAGAGACCGAGTTTTTTAACTCACTATCCCCTGCTGACATGGTGATTGCTCTTGCGATTACCAAAGCTCATACAGTCGCCGAAACAATAGATTTTCCAGCGATAATTATTGGCTGTGATTCAACATTTGAATTTGATGGTCTATCTCTAGGAAAACCCGGCACGCCAGAGATTGCACGTGAGCGGGCAAAGCGTGTCCAAGGAAATTCAGGACTGTTGCACACAGGCCATTGCATTATCGATACAAGTAAAGATCGTGAAATTTCAAGCATCGTCACGACTAAGGTCAGCTTTGATCATATGAGCGATGATGAAATCAATGACTATGTCGCAAGCGGAGAGCCTTTGCATGTAGCCGGTGGCTTTACTCTCGATGGCTTTAGCTCTCCATTTATCCCATCCATTGAGGGTGATTACACCAATGTTGTTGGAATTTCCATGCCATTTGTGCGAAAGGCCTTCGCGCAGCTTGGCTATTCGTGGCCAGAGGTTAAGGTGATGCAATGAAGCGCGTATTAGTAGCTAACCGCGGTGAAATCGCAGTCCGTGTAATACGAGCATGTAAGGATCACGGATTAGAGAGCGTCGCCGTTTACTCCGATGAAGACCGAACCGCGATTCATACGGGCATGGCAGATGCTGCCTATTCACTCGCCGGAACAACTGCCACGCAAACATATTTGAATATAGAAAAACTGATCGCAGTTGCAATTGAATCCGGGGCCGATGCCGTCCACCCTGGTTATGGATTCTTATCTGAAAATGCACATTTCGCTCAAGCGGTAATAGATGCTGGACTCATTTGGATTGGACCACCTCCTTCTGCAATCCGTGCCTTGGGAGATAAAGTCTCTGCGCGTAAAATTGCGGCAAAGGCCGGGGCTCCTTTAGTTGCCGGTACACAAGATCCAGTCGAAGGTCACGAAGAGGTTACCGCCTTTGCTAAAGAGCATGGCCTGCCGGTTGCTATTAAGGCCGCACACGGCGGCGGCGGACGTGGATTAAAAGTTGCGCGCACAATGGAGGAGATTCCAGAGTTATTTGACTCGGCAGTCCGTGAAGCGATTAGCGGTTTTGGGCGAGGCGAATGTTTTGTGGAGCGCTATTTAGATAAGCCCCGTCACGTTGAAACTCAGGTCCTTGTTGATAAACATGGTCATGCAGTCGTGGTCAGCACACGCGATTGTTCGCTACAGCGTCGCCATCAAAAACTAGTTGAAGAGGCGCCTGCGCCATTTTTGACCGATGAGCAAAATAAAGAGCTTTATCGCTCAAGTAAAGCAATCATGATTGAGGCCGGCTACATCGGTGCGGGTACTTGTGAATTCTTAGTTGGTCTAGATGGCACAATCTCATTCCTAGAAGTTAATACTCGACTGCAAGTTGAGCACCCGGTCAGTGAAGAGATTACCGGCATCGATTTAGTACGTGAACAGTTCCGAATCGCAATGGGTGAATCACTGGGATTTGATGATCCGATAATCCGAGGACACTCAATTGAGTTTCGTATCAATGGCGAAGATCCAGGGAGATCCTTCTTGCCGGCCCCTGGGCGCATTACTAAATGGGCAACGCCAAATGGACCTGGTGTGCGTGTGGATGCCGGATTTAAGAATGGTGACACTATCGGCGGAAACTTTGATTCACTCCTTGCCAAGTTAATCGTTACAGGCGCAACTCGCAAGCAAGCCATTGAGCGAGCACGCAGGGCCTTGGCAGAGTTCACAATCGATGGTTTAGCAACGGCGCTCCCTTTCCACCGCGCAATAGTTGAAGATCCGGCTTTTACCGAAAATTTCAAAGTTTACACAAGCTACATTGAAAACGAATTTGTAAATGATATTCCCGCCTTCACTGCAACTGTTGAGCCGCTGCAGACACACATGGCCCCTGAGCATTTAGTCACTGAGATAAATGGCAAACGATTTGAGATTCTTGTGCACGCCCCCAAACCTGTTGTTAAGCGACATCGAGCCAAGGCCGGCATGTCAGGCGGCTCAAGTGGTTCAGGACTCACCAGCCCAATGCAGGGCACGGTCGTAAAAATTGCCGTTGAAGTTGGCGCCACTGTTGCAGTTGGGGATTTGATCATTGTTCTTGAAGCTATGAAGATGGAGCAGCCTCTGATGGCTCACAAATCAGGAGTTATCGCTAATCTCACGGCAGTTATCGGAGCAACGGTTTCTAGTGGAACCACACTTTGTGACATTATTGACGCATGACATCGAGCGAACTTCTCTATAGCGATCCCCTAGCTGCAGCGGCTGCCGCGGCACAAGAAATAATCGAACGCACGGGAGCGGCATCTCACGATGTTGCACTCATTATGGGCTCTGGTTGGGTGAGCGCAGTTGATGCTCTTGGTACTCCCGTCTATGAATGTAACGCCGAAGAGTTAACTGGTTTTTTACCACCAACAGTTGAAGGACATTCTGGAAAAGTTCGCTCGTACAGTATTGAAGCCGATGGAAAGAGCCTTCGTGCACTGGTATTTTTAGGACGCACACATTTATATGAGGGCAAGGGTGTCGAGCCCGTTGTTCATAGTGTTCGTGCAGCGGTAAAGGCCGGTTGCAAAATTATCATTTTGACGAATGCATGCGGTGGCATTAACACGAAATTTAGTGTGGGGCAGCCTGTTTTGATTCGCGATCACATCTCATTAACCGCGGTTTCACCACTATCTGGTGCAACTTTTGTAGATCTCACCGATCTCTATAGCAAGCGCATCCGCGAGATTGTTAAGCAAGAGGATGCAACCCTGGAAGAGGGTGTCTATGTTCATTGGCGCGGACCTACCTATGAGACACCGGCAGAGATTCACATGATGCGCACCATGGGCGGGGATTTAGTAGGAATGTCTACCGTCCCTGAGGCAATTGCCGCTCACGCACTTGGGGCCGAAGTTCTGGGTATCTCACTAGTCACAAATGCAGCAGCTGGAGTCACAGGTGAAAAGCTCAACCATGAAGAGGTAATCGCAGCTGGCAAGGCGGCAGCCGATCGTATGGGCGCACTTCTCAAAGGTGTAATTCCAAAGTTATTCTAAGCACATGGATCTACGCACCGAAGTACAAGCATGGGTCGCTGATGATCCGGATCCCGCAACGGCTGCCGTTTTACAGGATTGGCTTGATACTAATAATGAAGTAGAGCTACGAACTTCTTTTTCGGGTTTTCTACAGTTTGGTACAGCGGGTCTTCGTGGTCCAGTACGTCCTGGTCCCTCAGGAATGAATCGCGCAGTTGTTGGTCGTACCGCAGCTGCAATTGCTGCATACATGAAAGAGCGTAATTTAACCTCCGTTGTCATTGGGCGCGATGCCCGTCATGGCTCAGAGGATTTTACAGAAGAGACCGCTCAGATAATGAGCGGGGCTGGCATGAAGGTCTATGTTCTCCCTCGCCCACTACCAACCCCGGTCTTAGCTTTTGCAACAAATGAATTAAAATGCGATGTTGGAATCATGGTTACTGCTAGCCATAACCCACCGCAAGATAATGGATACAAAGTTTATTTAGGCGGCACTGTCGATGGAATTCACTACCGTGGCTCTCAAATCGTTTCTCCAACCGATGAGTCAATCGCCGCTCACATCGATGCAATCACCTCTTTGGCCAGCCAACCACGTGGCCATGCTTGGAATATCGTCGATGAAGAGATTGTAAGTAAGTATGTAAATATCACTGCAGCGATTGCCACTAAGCCAGGAGATTTAAAGATTGTCTATACGGCGATGCACGGTGTTGGTACTGAAACACTTTTAAAAGTTTTTCATAAGGCGGGTTTTGCCTCACCAATTTTAGTAGATGCCCAAGCACAACCTGACCCAGATTTTCCTACTGTGGCTTTTCCAAATCCCGAAGAGCCAGGAGCGATCGATTTAGCACTTGAAACCGCGCGAGCCTTTGATGCAGATTTAGTAATTGCTAACGATCCCGATGCCGACCGGTGCGCTGCAGCAGTTAATGACCCGATATCTGGCTGGAGAATGCTACGCGGAGATGAGTTAGGCGCAATCTTTGGTGAATCTATTGCACGAAGCACAAAAAAAGGAATTCTCGCCAATTCAATTGTATCTTCAACCATTTTGAGTAAGATTGCCGCCCATTACAACTTGGAGTTTAAACAGACACTTACAGGATTCAAATGGTTGGCAAAGATTGATGGATTGACCTTTGGATACGAAGAGGCGCTGGGCTATGCAGTTGATGCAATCACAGTTAATGATAAAGATGGAATTTCGGCAGCAATAAAGTTGGCACAAATAGCTACAGATTTGGCGAGTGAGAACAAGACACTTCTAGATTTTCTCGATGAAATTTGGGCTCGGCATGGTTTTCATGCAACGGAGCAGATCTCGATTCGTTTAACTGATTTATCTCAAGTCGGCATAATTATGGGCCGTCTACGCACAAATACTCCGACACACATCGCAGGCCATGTTGTTACATCTATCGATGATTTAGCAAAACCTACAGATGATTTGCCGCCAACAGATGGTCTTCGCATCTGGCTAGATGGAACAATCAGAATAATTATTCGACCTAGTGGAACCGAAGCAAAAATGAAGTGTTACATTGAGGTTATTGAAAAAGATTCAACGAGGGCGCAAATCGTTCTCGATCAATTACGAGCACCTCTGAGGGAATTATTATCGTGAGTTTTTACGGCTTAGTAGATGGTTCTGAGTCATCCCTCAAGAAATACCTCCGTGCACTATCTGGCGTAGATCAAGTTGGCGCCGATGCGCGTGCGGCGATGCTCGCAACTCGCAGTATTAAAGCAGCCTCTAAACGCTGGGCGATTGATACCGCAATTTCAATGGTGGATTTAACAACGCTAGAGGGCGCCGATACTGCAGGCAAAGTTCAGGCGTTGTGTACTAAGGCTGTGCGCCCCGATCCAACGGATTCAACGGTGCCAAGCGTCGGCGCAGTCTGCGTCTATAACGACATGGTTGGCATCGCACGCAAACATCTAGATCTAATTGGTGGTGCCCATGTTGGCGTCGCCGCAGTCTCGACGGCATTTCCTTCGGGCCGAGCATCAATGCCGGTAAAAATTCAGGATACAAAGGATGCCCTCGATGCCGGTGCATCTGAAATCGATATGGTCATCGATCGTGGGGCTTTCTTAAGTGGTGACTACATAGGTGTCTTTAATGAGATTGTTCAAATCCGCGAACTCTGCGGAGAGCGCGCGCATTTAAAGGTTATCTTTGAAACTGGTGAACTCGTCACCTATGACAATGTTCGCAAAGCCTCATTCCTTGCAATGGCTGCTGGTGCCCATTTCATTAAGACTTCTACCGGCAAGGTAGCCCCTGCTGCTACGGCACCGGTTGTCTTAGTAATGCTTGAAGCGGTGCGTGATTTCTACCAAATGACACAAACACGAATCGGTGTTAAGCCGGCAGGTGGAATAAGAAATACCAAAGATGCCATCAAGCAGTTAGTTCTAGTCAATGAGACTGCCGGTCCTGAATGGCTCACGCCATCCCTCTTTCGCATCGGTGCCAGCGCTTTGCTCAATGATTTATTAATGCAACGCATGAAAATGGATGATGGCTACTACGCTAGTCCTCAATACGTAACGATCGATTAATGGAGACCCCAGTGAGCTTTGACTATGCACCAGCGCCTGAATCACGGGCCGTTGTCTCTATTAAGCCTAAATATGGCCACTTTATCGGCGGGAAATTTGTCGCCGGTAGCAAGCACTTTCCAACTATAAACCCAGCTACTGAAGAGGTTTTAAGTCAGATTGCCTTGGCAGGAAAAGCCGATGTTGATGCAGCAGTAAAGGCGGCACGCAAGGCCTATACAACTACGTGGTCGAAGATGAGTGGCAAAGAGCGCGGCAAGTACTTATTTCGCATCGCCCGCATTATGCAGGAGCGCTCTCGTGAGTTTGCAGTCCTTGAAACTTTAGATAATGGAAAGCCCATCCGCGAATCTCGTGATGTCGATGTTCCATTAGCTGCGGCGCATTTCTTTTATCATGCAGGCTGGGCCGATAAATTAGAGTTCGCTGGACTTGGAACCTCTACAAAGCCACATGGCGTGGCTGGACAGATTATTCCTTGGAACTTTCCATTGTTGATGCTTGCATGGAAAGTTGCACCGGCACTTGCCGCCGGTAACACGGTCGTTCTAAAACCAGCTGAAAATACGTCTCTCACCGCACTTCTTTTTGCGGAAGTCTGCCAACAGGCCGAGCTTCCTGCAGGTGTGGTAAATATTGTTACCGGTGATGGCTCAACAGGCGCGCTAATTGTTAACCACCCTGGCATCGACAAGATCGCGTTTACTGGTTCAACTGAAGTTGGAAAGATCATCGCCCGCGCAGTTGCTCCAACCCACAAGAGCGTGACGCTCGAACTTGGCGGAAAAGCTGCCAACATCATCTTTGAAGATGCGGCAATCGATGAAGCTATCGAAGGCATCGTCAATGGAGTTTTCTTCAATCAAGGCCATGTCTGTTGCGCCGGCTCTCGACTAATTCTGCAAGAGAGCGTTGCCGAGGAAGTAGTAGAAAAACTTAAGAAACGCATGGCTAAAATCCGCGTTGGCGATCCAATGGATAAAAATACAGATTTAGGTGCGATCAATAGCAAAGAGCAGCTCTTAAAAATCCGTGATCTTTCGGCAACGGGTGATACAGAGGGCGCCGAACGTTGGAGTGCGCCATGTGATCTGCCTACAAAGGGTTTTTGGTTTCCTCCAACTATCTTTACGGGTGTTACGCAATCTCACCGCATCGCTCGCGAAGAGATCTTCGGGCCGGTGCTCTCAGTCTTAACTTTTAGGACCCCACAAGAGGGGATAGATAAGGCTAATAACACGCCTTTTGGCCTCTCAGCTGGAATCTGGAGCGAGAAGGGCTCGCGTATTTTGTGGGCTAGCCAGCAACTTCGCGCCGGTGTGATCTGGGCAAATACATTTAATAAGTTTGATCCAACATCTCCTTTTGGTGGGTACAAAGAGTCTGGCTGGGGTCGCGAAGGTGGACGACATGGCTTAAGCGCATATTTGAAAGGGGTCGGCCATGAGTAATCGCATCGATGTCAAAAAGACTTATAAGTTATTTATTAACGGCGCCTTTCCACGAACTGAATCTGGCCGTACATATGAGATTAAGAGCGCCAAGGGAACCTTCATCGCAAATCCTTGCTTAGCATCTCGTAAAGATTTAAAAGATGCAGTTGTTGCAGCACGCGCTGCACAATCTGGTTGGAACAAGGCTTCGGCATATAACAAGGGGCAGATTCTCTATCGAATCGCCGAGATGCTAGAGGGCCGTCGTGCGCAGTTTGTCGATGAGATTGTCACGGTAACAGGTGTGACAAAGCTAAAGGCTGAAAAGGAAGTTACCGATTCTGTAGATCGTTTAGTTTGGTATGCAGGTTGGAGCGACAAACTTTCATCATTGTCCGGGGCCCTCAATCCCGTCGCCGGTCCTTATTACAACTTTACGGTGCCTGAGAGTATGGGTGTCATTGCAGCAATCGCACCTGAGCTTCCATCACTTCTTGGTTTAATCGATGCTATTGCACCAATTATTGTTGGTGGAAATACAGTTATTGTTTTGGCGAGTACAAAAGCTCCCCTATCTGCGATGAGTTTCGCAGAAGTTATTGCAACAAGTGATGTACCTGCCGGTGTTATTAATATATTGACGGGAAAGAAAGATGAGATTGCTCCGTGGATGGCTTCGCATATGGATATCGATGGCTTTGACATCTCAGGACTCACCGCTAAATCACATGGTGCAGTGCGAGTTGCAGGGGCTGAGAATTTAAAACGGATTTACAGTTTTAAATCTGCCGATCCTGGTCGCATTCTGGCATTCTTAGAAAATAAGACTGTTTGGCATCCAATAGGGCTCTAAGACCACTCTTTTACAATGGTTTTTAGCCATAACTGGCGTACAGCTTCGACATCTAAATCCATAACAACGCGAACTTTTGCCGAATCTTCAAGCCCCAGGGGCTCAAGATCTTTAAGAAAAGCATCGCGACGATCACAAATAGTTTGACCTCGCGCTGGCCCAGATGAGGTATCTACAACGACATCGAACATCTCGGTTGTGAAAAGTTCGGGGTGAATCGCCATAGCCACGGCGCCATAATCGCCCAAGGTAATTGGAGAAATATGTAATCGTTCGATGAAGGCCTCAACAAGGGATCCTGCAAACTGCGCAGCTGGAGCAGCTGAGTTTTTTAATCGACTGGCCTCCTCGCTGGAAATTCCTGGACGCATAAAGACATCAAGGCCATACATTGTTATTGGGACTCCGCTTTGAAAGACTATCGCTGCAGCCTCCGGATCATGCCAAACATTAAATTCTGCCGCAGCGGTTGCATTACCTGCCGATGCCGAACCACCCATCAAAACTATTCGGTGAATCTTTTTTGCGGTCTCAGGGAATGCGCGCAAAAAAAGTGCGATATTGGTAAGCGGTGCAACTGGCACCAAAGTTACAGGATCCGCAGAGCCCTCAATCAAGTCACGAAGTAATTCAACGGCCGAACGGGGATCGACGCGACGATTAGAGGGAGTAATTCCAAGATCACCCATTCCATCTGCGCCGTGTACGTACTCGGCATACTGAGAAACTCCAAGCAATGGCCGAACCGCTCCTCTGGCCACTGGAATATCACCGGCGCCGGCGGCATCTAAAACCTTTAATGTATTTGCTACAACTTGATCGACATTGGTGTTGCCATCAACGCAGGTAATACCCAAAAGGTTTATTTCAGGATGTAGGGCGGCAAAGAGAACTGCAAAGGCATCATCGACGCCAGTATCGACATCTAGAATCATTGATGTTTTATTCATAACGGGTAGCCTAGCGCTATGAGTAAAGCAGTGGTCGCAGTCGTTGGAAGTGCCATGATGGATTTAACGGCCTATGCACCAGTTTTACCAGAGCCTGGACAGACTCTCGTTGGCGATCTCTTCACTACTGGCTTTGGTGGAAAAGGGGCCAATCAAGCGGTAATTGCCGCACATTGCGGCGCTGAAGTTCACTTCATCGGAAAACTAGGACGTGATCTCTTTGGCGACTCAATTGCTGCAAACTTTGCAACGCTAGGCATTCAATCTCAATCTGTAGAGCGCTCTGATTATGCAACTG
>Ga0209297_1000219_pt1 | contig 39214 bp, 31 predicted proteins | sample S_130805_MF_Meta_FD_187322 | JGI IMG/M metagenome (GOLD analysis project Ga0209297, IMG submission 187322) | Freshwater microbial communities from Lake Simoncouche, Canada to study carbon cycling - S_130805_MF_MetaG (SPAdes) (version 2) | ecosystem: Environmental > Aquatic > Freshwater > Lake ...
AAGAAGCAAATGTTATAGCCGATACAGCAATAATTTCGGCAATTCTAGTGAGGGGTGTGCTCCATTTTACATTGGTAAGTCTTAAAACTGCTGTAATTAAAGATCCGACCAAGCTGATCGCTACAAAGAAAACAAAGTTGGATATATAAATACCCCATGATGCATAATCTCTCATGGCAGTCACTTCTAATCCATAATACAATTGTCTTCCATAAGCAAATACGCCAAGGGCAGCAAAAAACAACAAACAAACTACCCAAATTTTACCTTGTTTGCCAAACTCCTGTGGTAATAGATCTGCAATGATTTTATCTTCTCTTAATTTATCCACGTTAATTATTTTAAAATGAGTGAATTTTTTGCCTATGCCTTTTTCTCTTCTTCACCAGATTCAACTTTGTTTTCAAATGGGAAGTTTCTATTTACAGGTGGCAAATAATAAACACTTGGTTTAGTACCTAAATCTTCCATCAATCTATAGCCCGCTTTATCTTTGATCAATTCACTAAATCTAAATGTCTCTGAGCCATTGGTGACAGTGTCTTCTAATAAATCACCAAACATAAATACCCCATTCGGACATGCAGAAACACAGTGTGGCAAGTTGCCTTGACGCACCATATCAGGACAGAAATCACATTTACCCACCGTACCCACCTTTTGCGGAACACTTGTTTCACATGAATAAGGTTTATCTGCAATTTCTTTTTCTATTTTAGGCTCCTCCCAATTAAAGACTCTAGTAGAATAAGGGCAAGCAGCCATACAAAAACGACAGCCAATACATCTATCACTATCTATTAATACAATGCCATCTTTTCTTTTAAAAGTGGCATCTACTGGACAAACTTTTACACAAGGTGGCTCATCGCAATGCATACAGGTAGTGGGCTGCCAATAAGGCGCCGTATGTTCTGCCTCTTGCATCGGATACACTTTGATCCAGTTTTGACCTGGATGTATGTGGTGCATGTGATTACATGCGGTCTGACATTTTTTTACACTTTTACATCTTGATAAATCAATCACCATCACAAATTTCTTTCCTGCAATGCCTTCCCTAGCTGCTGTATTCATTACCGCTGGCAATTCAGGTACAGGCTTTAGAAAAGCTTTATCTACTTCTATAATTTCGCCATCTACTGATAACAATTTTACCATTTCGCCAGAGGGCTTAACATCAGGTATTTCTTCTGCAGTAAACGGATTTTTGGTGGCACAACCTGTCAGTGTAGCACCTGCTACTAAGGTGGTAGCTATAAAGTCTCTTCTTGAATTTTGATTAATTTTCATTCAACTATATTTAAATTACAAGGCTGTTTTTACCCAAGATTGTAATTGTTTATTAGATATCTTTTCTTTGTCCCCATTGATCTTAGTAACGTCCACTTCAACCAGCGTTCCATTTTGTGTCAAAAACTTAACTGTTTTAACTTCTGGTGCACAAGCAATCACTTCTTTCTTTTTAAAAGCAGTGGCCAGCTTTGCAATAGGAAATAAACTTAAAACGCCTAGCCCTGCAATTAATTTTCTTCTGCTATTGTCTTCTTTATGAGTTGGATCTATATCTGACATAAAATATTTTGAATGGTTTTCTATTTTTTAAATGTGCGCATATAATTCACTAAATTCCAAATGTCCTCTTGGTCTGGAATTTTCTTTTTGAAACCTGGCATATCATCACGACCTTCTGATGTTTTAAAAAATAAAGCACCGTCTGATTGCCCTTGTACTAGCGCTTTGCTAAAATCAGGAGGGGTTGTTTCTAATTGGGCTGCTTTACTGCCATCACCCAACCCAGCTTTTCCATGACATGAAGTGCAATGTTGTCCCCATAAAACTTTCCCTGCTGCAATGGAAGCTGCATCTGACTTTACAGCATTGGCAGCTTTTGCTTTGTCTGCTGGAACATTCCAAGGTTTTGTTTGAAATAAAGTAAAACTTGCTGTAGTAATAAAAACAACAATAAGTGTTAAAAGAGGTAATTTTTTCATTTTTATCGATTTATATGTTTGTATTGAGTACAAAGTTTCTTTTAATTTATTAAGAGGTAAATGATGCCAATCATTAGAAAATATGACTTTAATCATATTGATCTGTTTACAACACTAATAGATGCCTCTATTTAAAATAATAATAGGCTTCATTCATAAAGCTCATCATATCAACTTGTACAGGCTCTTTTACTCCATTAAAAATAAAGCAACCCGAAAAAGTTCCTATCTCGTTTAAATCAATAATACTTTCCTTTTTATTCGTATGTACAAATAATAAATATCTACTATTCACTACTTCGTATAGTTTAACGTTAGGAAGATTGTTTATTAAATCTACTTTCGCTGTTTTTTGTTGATAATAATATTCGTGGGACAAGCTTTGATATACTGCTGGCTTATATTGTTTTTTGATTTCAATTATTTGCAGGGAGTCTGGATTGAAAAATATAACGGCCGATTCCTTAATCGTTAAGGTATCTGTAAAGCTAGATCCGGGTTTTATAATTTTTTCGGGATGATTTTCAATAGTATTGTTTACTTCTATGTTTTGAATGGGATTTGAATTTATATTATTACAACTAATAAAAAATACAAAAACAAAATAAATATTTACAAGAAATAGATTTGATATATTCATACTTAAACTTATTTTGAAATATTTTAAATTGAAAGACAGCGCAAAAAAGGCCCTTTATAAAATAAAGGGCCTTTAATTAGAATTAAATTATTTTTTACCACAACCTTGTGATGTTAAACCCTATTAAATACTTGCCGCCCGGCATTTTAGTGCCTGCAGCATCTTTTGTATATTCCATCGGACTATTTTGATTGTATAAATTATTATGTTGTTGGCTTAGCGTAAAATAATTGGTAAAGAATATTTGGAAACTATGCCCACTTGTATACATTTCTATACCCAATGCCGCACTGGGTACAGGATTATTAATATTGTGTTTAGTAAGCGGCTGATTGTAATCAAACAATAAGGCAGTACTAGTGCCAAATTTATACCTCCCAGATACTGCAACTGCTAAATGATCATGAAACATTTCTTGAAATGTTTCTTTACCCGCACTATCATTCTTTGTATAAAATCCTTTGACTGAATTTTGATGTGAAATGCTTGGTGCTATTTGTAAAGAAAATTTATCATTAAACTTACGTGCAATAATCAATTGATTAAAAAAGGAATTGCGTTGTGAATTAAACTTAAATAAACTACTATCTACATTCTCTCTCGTATCAAAAGACATATTGGTATAATAAGTCACACTTACAGGATATTTACCAGGCGTTTGTGTAATGATCGAATATTTTGCATCTATATCCCATAATAAATTGAGTTTAGTTAACCCAATTCCAATACTTAAATTTTTAATTGGTGCATAAGCCACGGCTAATCTCATATTAGAAGGCGCAAACAATCCATACATATCTTTATACCCGTTTTCGATAGTTCCAAAACGATGTTGAATATTCATCTCCGTAACACCTTTAATGGGAACCATTACCGATTGATTATCTATAATCCAGGTACTATTAAAAGTATTCTTTACTGGTTTAGATTTAGCCTTAACAGTCACTGGGGTAACAAGTGCAGCTGCACTATCAGTTTGCGCATTCAATGAATTACTTAGGATAAGTAAACAAATTGAAAATATTGCACCACCCCATAATCGGCTTTTTATATTATTTATACTACTTTTCATTTGAATTAATTTTAAAAGTCTCTTAATTATTTGGTGCCCCATTTCTTATCCAATCATACACTTTTTGTCTATCCTTAGAAGATGGTATATACTCCATCATCTCTCCATTGATCATGATATAAAGTGTACTTTTCTTTGGCACTAATGTATTTATAAAACCTCCATTAGTAATTTGTGTGTAGGATACATCCGAACTTAAGTATGGCTTATGCCCTCCTGTTACATGACAGCCGGCTTTAGCGCAACTTGTATTAAATAATGGCATTAATTCTGTTTTATAACTCACAGCTTGCGCTGGCCCATCTGGATCAACAGCCACATCAGGATAAATAACATCTTTATAACAGCCTGTAAGACCAATCATAAAAAATGTTAAGAAACTGGCATATATATATATTCGTTTCATAATTATTTAATTTAATTGGTAGTTATTTATTATTGAAATTCATATTACATTCAATATTAATTTTATCAGCAATGCTTGTACTGGTTATTCCAAAATCTCGACAGTTAAATTGAAAACTTAATTGAAGTCCAAAAACACCATACGATGCCGGATAAACACCTGTACCTGCATTTCCTCTAGCAATATATTTTAAACGACCTGTGATTCCCTTTACAGTAGTTACCTCAGTTTTCATTCCTTTCCAGGTTAAATCTAGTGTAACAATATAGTCGGCACTCAATGGATCAAATTCTACTTTGGTGGTTTTTATTTTAGCCAAATTGGTGTCAGTTAAATTGTGAACACCTGTAAGAACTTTAATAGTTCCTAAAGAACTAATATTACAACCTGTATCTCTTCCTGGTTCACCTGTATTGGAAGTATTCATTTGTACATATCCACTGAAATAGGTGTTTTCAGGATGCGCCTCATCAAATCTCCATGAAGTATCTAATAATGGTTGACTTGTAGTTGCTTGAACATATCTAATATTTTTCCCAGTAACTATTTCATGAATCCCAAACTGATTAAAACGCCCAGTTAATAAACCAGCCGCTCCCATATAGTTAGTAGACCACATTGCATTAGAATGTACCTTGTCTAATTTCCAATAAGTGGAGTCTTTAACATTATCTTTTGCAGAACCCGCCTTGAGAACGGCGGTTCCTCTTGTAATCACAATTGCATTAGACACTGGATCTGGCACCGCTACATCTTTGTGTGTACAACTTACCACATAACCCATTACAGATACAAATAACATTATACCTAATAAAAGTTTGTTATTTAATACTTTCATAAAATAAATTTTTGAATGAATAATCATTTAATTATTCCGCAAAATTAATACTAAGAGTAAAAGATTATAGATGATGGGAATCAGCAAATTGCATGACATCTATCATATCTGAATGCTAACGAATGCAAGAACGAAAATAGTTGAAAGAGGAAAGCAATAAAAAAAGCAAAATGCTGGCGAAAAACCCCATAAAATAAAGTTGCATTTCATTTCGAATCACTTCAATAGGTGTTTCTTTTAAAAAAAATGATATAAAATCAATAAATACGATTATGGTAAATGGTAAGCTATGTAGTAGGGTCCATTTAGGTTTTAACTTAAAGGGTGTAAATAAAAACAATATGCCAAGGAAAATCCAGCATTTTAAATATAATATTGAATTACTAAAATTTGGGTAGCTTAAGCTTGATTGCAAATAAACTTGATTCAGAATCATGCCAATATATAACAAAACTAAAACTACATAAACGCTAACAATAGATACTGAAAACTTACCTACCCATTCAAATTTTTCAATATTTCGCCTAGAGTTGAGCACTTTTATAAGAAAATAAAACATGGGGAAAGCACTAAAAAATGCAATTAATTCTAATTTAGCGATATAAAAAAACAAATCGTCCATGTTTGAATAACTAGTTAAATACTAAAAGAGAAATTTACTTACCACAAGGATAAGAAAATTTCTCTTTCTGTTCATTTTTTAGATGCCTAATCTACTTAAAAATTCCAAAGTCTTGAAATATTAAACCCAATCAAGAATTGACTTTTTGAGAAATCATTGTGATTATAAACATTATTATTCTGTGGTAAAATATAGCCATAATTACCCACGAAAATTTGAAAATCGTGTCCGCTAGTTTTCATATCTAACCCTATACTAATATTGGGATTTGGATTATTCATTGGATGTTGCGTAATAGGTTGATCATAGTTAGCAATAATAGACATGCCTTCTGTTATTTTATACCTACCTGCTACACTCACTGCTAAATGTCCATTATTCGTTTTGGCTTGAATTACTTTAGCATCATCATAATAGCCTTCTACATTATTAAAATAGGAGAAGCTAGGTGCCACTTGTAGAGAAAAATTTTCAGTCAGTTTTCTTGCTATGATTAATTGAGAAAAATAACTTAATCGATCTTGCACATTAATAATTGGCAAGGAACTATTTTTTGCTCTAGTATCCATTACTATATTGCCAAATAAAGTAACACTCACAGGCATTTTATTATTCTTAGTTTGCTTTAATAATGCATACTTTATTGTCCCTGCTGTTTGCATTCTATCGTTGGTTGCTCCAAAACCAAATTGCAAGTCTTTAATAGGCACATAACTAAATCCCAATAACATATTGGCACTTGCAAATAAGCCCCCTAAATCCTTCCAACCATGTTCTACCGTACCAAATCGATGTTGAATATCAAATTCAAATGTCCCCTTAATAGGCACCATGACAGTTTGATTATCGATAATATGATTCCCTTCAAAAGTATTCTTGACATATGAATTCTTTTTTACAACAGGTGCCTTTTCTTTTGTAGTATCTTGCGCCATTAGTTGATTCACTCCCGCTAATAGCAGTAGCAACAAAAGTGGAAGTCGTATAAAGCGAATCATTGATGTATTGGATATTGCTTTTTTCATTTGAATTAATTTAATTGTTTTTTGCTCCTTGTTTAATCCATGCATAAATTTTTGCATTGATTGTTTCATCAGGGCCAGCACCTAATGGCATTACTGGACTCTTCTTGCCGTTTAACCATAACATCAAGTTGCTATTATCGGGATCATTGGCTTTTAAATAACTGCCATCTGTTAATGCTTTATATGCATTTGCTTCTGTTAAATCTGGATTTTTAGACCCAGCTGCATGACAGCCCGCTTTTGCACAACTATTGGTAAATAGGGGTATAATATCTGTTTTAAAACTCATAGTTTCTGTGATACTACTTCCTGGATTTACGACAATAGTAGAAGTTTTATAACATCCCGTAATAGCAAACATAGTAAGGGCAAAGAGGCCTGATAATATGGCTATTTTTTTGGTTAACATACTTTTACATTTAATCGTTTACGACCATTTTATTTTTGAAACTTAAGTATCAAATTAGGCTTAATTGCATGTTGATAATTTGACTTATCCCATACCGCAAAACCAAATGGTTGATCTTGTAAACTTGAAAAATCAATATCTTGTTTCAATACATCACCAGTTTTTAATTTTCTTTTATATTCAACAATATATCCAGTTCCAGTATAAGTAGTTACACAATCAATATCAGCACGTCCATTTTTTAATGGTGAAGAAACAACTGAAGGGATACATTTTGCACCTATGGCACTTGTAGCTGCAGTACCTAATCTTTGGTAATCGGTTCCTGTAGTAGGATCGATGGTTCCACCACTATAAGTTAATACCCCAGTTGAACTTACTGCAGTTACTTTTTTAGCAGCGCCGCCTGTAACTGTATCTGCATTAGTAATATAATTACTTGTTGAACTTGGTATAACATACAATGGAACCGCTACAGTTGCTCCTGTGCCATCTAATTTCAAATTTTGAGTATTGGCAAATGAACCTTGAGTTGCATCTGCAGTGTATACGGGTCTAAAAGGCCAAACGGTACTTGTACTTGCAACTACCAAATCATCTACGTGACGTCCATTAGCATTACCTCCTGTTAAATTTGTAATAGCAGGACCGCCAGCCCAATCTTGATAGTTATCATCCATCTTACCATAACTTAAACCTTTACTTGGTTGCATCCACCACATATCAATTTTTTCATTAGTTCCATTGGTATAATGGTTAGCACTTGCCGAATTTGATTTATAAGTAGGATTCGTTACTAAACTATCTAACACAGTTTTTCCCACTTTAGCAACTAAAGTCCCTACTGTTGTATAATCGTTATAAGGTGTAAATACATGACAACTTGCATAACATGTTTGAGTAGTAAATTTTGGAGTTGAATTATCTATATTCCATAACATCGCAATTTTATCTTCTCCATAACCCTCTCGTGTCATAATTCCATTAGCATCATAAGTTCTTGAACTTCCTTCTTTAGCCCACAATTTAGTAGTTGGGTTAAAATACCAAGGTGCCACTTTTTGACTTTGATCTTTATCGGCATATTCTGCTAAAAAATAAATATACTGGTCATCATACATAGCCCTAAGCGTAGTAGGAAAACTTTCACCAATATAACCAGCAAACAATCCATTGCCTGGATCAGGAACGGCAGGTATAAAATCAAGCTTTTCCGCATTAGCCCAGATTGCATCTGCCACACCATCGATAGTGGGGGCCGTAGCTGTTTTTAGAGCAAGTAAATCGGTTGTATTTTTAGCCGCAGTAGATACGACCACTTGGTCTGTTTTAGTGCAGTACATAAAAAATAGTACTACGAAACTGAATAGCGATATAACTTTTAAAATTTTCATACAGTAAACATTTAGTGTGAGTGTTAAAATTCCAGACGTAAAATGACAAAATTTTATTGCCCTACTAAATGACGATGCTCATTTAATTGTATGACAGGAATCATAAATAGCTCAGATATCCTTAATTTTATACAACAAGCTTAAAACTATGAACCCCGCTTTTAATAAATTCAGTCGTATCATTACGAACCCTATTGCATTTCGCTTTTTTTTATTTACAAAATTGCCAGCCGCTTTTTTTGCGGGATTAAGAATACATTATTTTGATGACCTTAAATGTGTAGTTCGTATTCGTTATTCTTGGTTTAGCCAAAACCCTTTTCAATCTATCTATTTTGCAGTGGAAGCTATGGCTGCAGAAATGACTTGCGGCATGCTAGCCTTTGCTCAAGTTTACCAAAGAGTCCCTAAAATAAGTATGCTTGTAGTGGGCACTCAGGCCAATTTTTTAAAAAAAGCAACAGGTACTATTTTATTTAGCTGTGAAGATGGCTTGGCCATTCAAAAAGCTATTCAAGAAACTATAGCCACCGGTGAAGGAAAAACAGTAATTTGTAAGTCGGTGGGCACTAACCAAAAAGGGGAAGTAGTGGCCGAGTTTAATTTTACATGGAGTTTTAAAGCAAAAAAATAATTCAATATTATAAACATAGATTATGAAAAAATTAATGATGGCTTTTATGGTGCTACTTATTAGCAGTTCGCAGTTCGCTCAAAATGCAAATCCTCCAGGTTTACAATTGATCAAAGAGAGCGATTTGAAAAAAGATTTATATGCCTTAGCCGATGCTCATTTTAATGGGAGATCTGCAGGTACGCTAGATGAGTTAAAAGCGTCCATGTGGTTAGCAGAAAAATACAGAAGCATTGGATTACTTCCTGGAGGTGATGATGGCACTTATTTACAATTTTTTAATTTATGGCGCAACCATATTTCAGATAAATCAATTATTAAAATAAATAATAAAAATTTAAAATTGTGGAATGATATTGCTGTGGCACAAATGGCAAATGCAAATCTTGTAGCACCCATCGTTTATTTAGGCAATGCAGCCAATATCGATACCTTGCAATTAGACGTTAAAAATAAAGTGGTGGCTATAGAAGCTTCCTCTATAGGAATTAACACGAACGTTTCTTTGCCTACTTGGCGTTATAGCAGAAGTGTACAAACTAAATATGTTATGCCACTTATTAGAAAAGGGGCAAGCGCAATCATTATTATTGCAGATGATATTGCAGAAAAAGCTTGGGATGACGCAGCTGAAAATTTTAAAAGAGGAACTTATGATATTGATGGCGGTGCCAATGTTAATGTAAGTACCACTGTGCCTGTTTTATGGATGCACTCGAATGCGAAAACAGCGCTACAAAATAATACTGCCTTTATCAACGCCAATATTGTAGTAGATAAGTATAGCTACCCTTCGGTAAATATTATTGGAAAAATTAATGGTACAGATCCGAAATTAAAAAATGAATATCTTCTTTATAGTGGCCATCAAGATGCACATGGTATTAGAAACGCACATAACAATGATTCAACTTATTATGGAGCAGATGATAATGCAAGTGTTGATGTTGCTATGCTAGCCAATGCTAGAGCTTTTATGAAAAATCCAGCAAAGCGTTCTATTTTATTTGTAATTCATGGCGCAGAAGAAAGAGGTTTATTGGGATCTAGGTATTATGTGCAACATCCTACTGTTCCTATTTCAAATATTGTTACAGTATTAAATGGCGATATGATTGGTAGAAATCATATTGATAGCGCTGCTTTTATGGGTATGCAATCACCTCATAAAAATTCTACTGAATTAGTAAATATTATTTTAGCCGCTAATAATGAAGGGCCTAAATTTAAATTAGATACCACTTACGATAAAGTAACTCATGTAGAAGGTTGGTATTTTAGAAGCGACCACTTGCCTTATGCAAGACTGGGTATTCCTGCAGTAATGTATACTTCATTATTGCATGAAGATTATCATACACCGCTTGATAATGCAGAAAATATTAATTACCCTAAGCTTAAAAAAATGGCAGATTGGATGTACCGCAGTGGCTGGAAAGTTGCTAACGCTGCTAAACGTCCTACCACTGATGCAAATTTTAAATTAGAGCGTTAATAATTTATAGTGATAAAAACTCCCCACAGTCTAAATGGACTGCTTATGGGGAGTACTTTGGGGGAAGGAAATTTTTAAAAAGTTTTACTGCCATTAGCTTGATAGGTATATCTAAAATTATAATAGCGCTGCTTGGTTAATTTTTCAGCATCTGATGCCGATACAGGCAATGTCACTCCTCCTTTATAATAGGAAGTAATTTCTAGTTTGGCGTATTTGCCAGAAGCAGTTCTTATCACTAACACCCTTCCTGCTAATGGAGTAATTAAACTAGTTAATTGATCATAGGTATACCATCCCTTACCACTGCCTGCTGTTATAGCATAAGTAGGTGCATTGTCTGTTTTAAAAATAGAGTCAGCTGAAATCGTTTTTAAATCATCGAACAACCCTGTAAATATAAATCCACCGCCTAATGCAGGACCACTACTACCCCCATTGGTTAAAATTCTAGTAGACATAAATGCAAGATCCCATTTTGCACTAGCACTATCAGTATTGGGAACAATCTCATTATTTTCTATACTGTAAAATGTATATTTTCCAGCGCTATATGGCATTCCGTTAGCGGCAATACCCAAAACGGTATCAGCGATTAAATCCTTAACAACTTTGGTACTTACAGTAACTACAGGCGTAGTAATAGTTTCTGATTTTGTACAAGCTACCATTTGTATTGAGGCTATTAGTACAATTGTGATTTTTAATAATTGCTTTTTCATTGGTAATTTATTTTTGAGGTTTTTGTTTAATTTGATATTTTAAATTGATAAAATAAGTTCTACCTGCTACATTGGGTAGATGTAACGCATCAATATAATTGTTGATATTATCACAGCCCAGTTGCAATGCAATCCCATGTTGAAATTCTTTTCCAAACGCAGTATGCAAAGTGTAATAACTTTGAGCAAAATCATCTCCATTGTCATAAACTTGATTGCCATTGGTATTATTGACAGCCCATTTACTTCTATAGAGGATTCTTAGATTTGCAAATACTCCTTTTTCGTTATTGTAATTAATTTTAAATTGGGCTTTATGTTTACTCACGTTGGGTAGGCCTACATAATCCGACATGGTTAATCTAGCACTCACATTATTAGTATTTCTAGTATATACTGTTCCCGCTTGTATTTGTGCTATTTGGTCTTTATCACCAGTTTCTAGATATTGATAGCCCCCACTAAATACTATATGATTATTTATATTTTGTTTAAACTCCAGTTCCAACCCTTGTGTAAAAGCCCTTCCAATATTCAAATAACTAAATATTTGTGCACCGCTGACATAGGTACCCACTTGTTGTACTTCAATTAAATTGGTAATGTCATTTCTAAAGAGCTGTGCGCTAAAAAATGTCTTACCGTTGGGTGTCCATTCCCAAGACAAATGCATGCCTGTAGAAGATTCTGGCTGTAAAGCTTTTAATAAAAAATAATTATTATACAAACCGCCTATTTGTCCTAAATTATTTAATTGACTAATGACTATTTGCGCTTCTGCCGAACCAAATACGCTATAATTACCTGCAGCAGCATTGGTAAAGTTTAAGTAAAGTTGTCTAAAGTCGGGTGCTTTAAACCCTTGCCCAATACTCAGTCTAATCTTATGAAATGAGTTCATTTTATAAAGCATAGAAAGTTTAGGACTCCATACGGAAGCATAGGTTGCATTTTTATCAAATCTTGCACCTCCAATCATAATCAACTTACTACTAGGCGTCCACTCCCACTGTGTAAATCCATACTGAATTGTATTTTCTTTTCTTAATTTTTCACTATCATAACGACTACTCTTTACGCCTTCCCAAACAGCCCCCATACCAAAAATTCCATTTAACTTTTTACTAAGTGCCCAATCTGTTTGATTTTCTAATCTTTTAAATAAATGATTTAAAAGATCATTATAAGGTGCCCCTGAAATAGTTAATAATTCTTGTTTCGAAATATAATTGGTTAAATAGCTGCGAAAACTTGTTTTGAAAGTAGGTATAAAACGATAATTTAATGTAGCGCTTATATTAGCATCAGTATTGTGCTCCTTACCATTTGAATTAATGGTAACACCACCATTGGAAACGGCTATATTACTTTTTATAGTTTCATCTGTAAGTCTGGTGTTTAATAAAATATTTGCATGATCAGTAAGATTCAATTTAAATTGTTGGCTAGTGGCGAGTCTATTAATGGGTGTTGTAATTCTATTATTGCTATTGGGTCTTATACTATACCCATCGGTGGAATAGTAATTATAGAAACCTTGATAAAAAATAGATTTTGAATGAATGCCATTGTTTAAATTGATATCCTTGGTATTATAAGTACCCATTCTTAGCGATGCTTCTAAGGGTGTCTTATTGGAGGCATCTGTAATAATATTAATAACGCCTGCCATTGCTTCGCTACCATATAAACTTGAAGAAGGCCCTTTAACAATTTCAATTTTTTTAATATTTCCTAAGGCAATTCTATTTAAATCAAGAACACCAGCTGTTCTACCAACCAAAGGCTCTCCATTGATTAAAATAATAGTATAATCGGGATTTAATCCTTGCAATTGAACACCTGCACCAAAACCACTTGTCATGGTTAAGCCAGTTTGCTCTTTAAGTATGTCGGTTAAGCGAATAGACCCTGTTTGTTGAATAGTTTGGGCATTGATAAGTGTAACGGGAACGGTCAAATTACTCAATTTTCGTTCAGATCTTGTAGCAGTAACCACCACACTATCACCCGTTGCTGACAAAGTATCTTTAACAAAATACACTTGGCCCCATAAGCATTGAGGAAAAATAAAAGATAATATTAAAAACTTCTTGAACATCGAGCCGCAAAGCTCGAACATTAAAAATACCAATATCTATATTCAAGTTAAAACTTAGACTAAGAGCAATATAATTTTACAATTACATGACAAATCAATTTTTATCTAAAATACGCTCTATCGATTCTAATTCGCTAGCGGGGATAAAGTATTCGTAAAATCTTTTATCATCTTCCTTGCGAACACTGCATATCAGTGGTGATTCGGACTGTGTAATAAATTGAAACTTCTCATTAATGGCATTAATAATATCACTTCTTACCTTTTTTTGCAGTCCCACATTTTTATCTTTAATACCCAATACATGATTTACTTCATGTATTTCTGTGTTGTTGTCTTTTTTAGAAGCGGCCAACAATAAAGATATCAATGCGACTTCTGTACCAACAAAGGCTTGATTTATTGACTTAGATTTTAAAATCTTAAGCTGAGACTGTTCTAGTTTTTTATATACACTTCGGTTAAATAACCAAACAGAAAAGACAACTGTAAAAATTAAAAAAACAAGGAAAGCTATAGCATAAAAATAGTTATTGTCTAAACCCCATATAGGATAACTTAATAATTCAAAATAATCAACTGATAATTTTTTAGTTATATATATTTGTTGCTGTGAGCTATAGCTATAAATGCTATCCTTGTATAAAAAAATATCTTTACTGCTTGACCTTCTTATAAAAAACTGGTTTAATTCAGAATTCTTAGATTTATAAATTTTATTATCTATAAAATTAAAATAATACGCTTCGTCTTGTACTAAATAAATATACCCACTGTCCACTGCAAAAAATGAATTGGTAATATTAGCATCTGCTACTAATTTTTTGGCACTAGCATTTAAGGAGCCTAATTTGACCCATTTTTTTGTTACAAGGTCTAAATAATAACTATCATAAATTCTTCTGCCACTAATACTCTCAGGACCTGCAATTCCTGCATTCACTATTGCCTGAAAGGGCACATATAATTTTCCCTCTTTTTTGGAAACCCAGTTATAGCCATTTGAAACTATTTCATTGTTAGTGGGAACAATATCCCACTCTTTGTCTAAAAAATTAAAAGCCCTTAGATGCCCATTTAGTTTCCAAAAACCATATCCACCATAACTATATATATGTTTATTCCATATAAAATTGTTGCATTCAATATTGTAATTAATATTAATGGTGACGTCAATTCTATGGAAAGAATAAAAAGAATCTACCTTTTCCTCCAATTGATAGATAACTCCCGTTTGGGAAATAAATAAATAGAGGTCGTCCTTTGTCTTGAGTAACTCCTGTCCATTAAATTTAAAAATGGTGCCTTCTGTAGGGATGATCTTATTTTCTTTGGATAAGAAAACTTTAGCATCTAGCTCTTTAAATGATGTTATTTTGTCTAGAAACGGGTTATTTGGCACTTTGAAGTGCTCTGGAAGATCCAACATAGCAGCATTATTACTTATACTAAATGCTAAAAGTAGAAAAATTGTAAAAATGATTGATTTTATATAATTCATTGATTATCAATAATAAATTAGGTAAATTACTTAATTGTTATCCTTTATTTTCAACCTAAATATAGGAAATAACCTATTACGAAACTTAATTGGTAACTTAATCTGAGATGTATTTTAGGTAAAAGATTGATTTTTGAGCAGCTTTTGGGGGAAAGCTATGGATTTTATAAGGGAGCCGTGAAAACGGCTCCCTTTTTTTGTACGTTCCAACTCGGCTTTATTTACTGCTAATTTCTAATGGCAAAAGCCAGCCGATGCTTCAACCTGCATTTGGTAACAATTTGGTAATATAGGGTGCTGCCCCTTTTGGGCCCAAAAGGGGACTTTTGTAATGCATTATTTAAACCAACAAAACGCTTATTATGGACTTTAATTCAATCATGAAAATTTTCTTACCTAAGGATAGAGTTTTCTTTCAATTATTCGAAGAAGTTGCAGAACATGTTTATGAAATGGGTATCAAATTAAAAGAAATGGTCAACGAACCAGATGCAGATATTAGAGCTAATATTTTAGCACAAATTGAAAATTTAGAACATAAGAATGATGATCTTACCCATTCTATATTTACCGAATTAGGCAGAAATTTCATCACACCATTTGACAGAGAAGACATTCACTATTTAGCTTCTTCTTTAGATGATATTGCTGATTATATTTATTCTTCTGCTAAGAAAATTAATTTCTATAAAGTAAACCCAAATGATACTGGCATTCACAAATTAGCTGAATTAATTTTACAGGGTACACAAGAAACAAAAAAAGCAGTTTTAGGTTTACGCAATATGAAGAATATCAAAGAAATGACAGAGGCCATGATTAAAGTGAATAGTATTGAAAATCAGGCAGATGATATTTTTGATATGAGTATTGAAAAATTATTTGAGCAAGAAAACGATTTTAAAGAAGTAATTAAGAAAAGAGAGATATACCAAGTACTTGAAATTGCAACAGATAAAATTGAAGATGTGTCTAATGTAATCGAATCTATTATTATCAAGTACGCTTAATTTATTCAAGATGACTTTATTAATTATCATTATAGCCCTTGCGCTAATCTTTGATTATATCAATGGTTTTCATGATGCAGCCAATTCAATTGCTACTGTTGTTTCCACCAAGGTTTTAACACCGTTTCAAGCAGTTTTGTGGGCCGCTTTATTTAACTCCGTAGCATTTTGGATCTTTAAAGATCATGCCGTAGCTAACTCCATCAGCAAAACTGTATATAAAGATTTCATTACCTTGCCTGTTATTTTTTCTGGATTATTAGCTGCCATTTTTTGGAACTTACTTACATGGTGGTATGGTATTCCATCTTCTTCTTCTCATACCCTTATTGGTGGCTTTGCGGGTGCGGCTATTGCACACGCTTTAATGCTTAAAGGAATTGATTTTTCTTGGGCTAAAATTGTAGATAGCGATACTATTTTAAAAACAGTTTTGTTTATTTTTCTAGCGCCTATCATTGGAATTGTAATTTCAATTTTTATAACTGTGGTAACCATCATGCGTAATGTATGGTGGCGACTTGCTATTATATCTATTGCTACTTTACTTACAGTATTAATGTTTGATAAATTTGAAGACACTAAAATTAAAGAGAACGTACAAAAGTTTTATAGCATAGATAAATACCAAAAAGAAATTGCTACTATTAAAGGTGATCTTGTAACAAAGCAAGGCGATTCTAGCTTATTAGCTGCCCTACAATTAAATGAAGGCAAACTAGAAAAGGCAAATACTTATTATAATCATTTAGTTCCTTACTTATCTGATTTTGATAATTCTACTGCTGATAAAATTGCCGCAACGGCTAAAGACAGTGGTTGGTTAAAAACTGCAGCGGTTAGTAAATTAAAAGATGCAGTAAGAAATGCCAATGACTTTTTAGTTTTAGAAGCAAAAGCTCCAGAAAATGCAGACGCTAAAGCAGAATATACTATTGCTAAAGATAAAACAGAAGAGTATAAAGAACCTTTAAAATTATATTTAGAAGGAACCATCTCATTAGACTCGGCATTAGTTATTGTGAATAGCATTTATCCAATTGCAGATAAGAATATAGATAATATAAAAGCAAAAATTACAAAATTTAATATTGAAAAAACATTTGCAAGTGAAATTGACAAAGCAGATAATTCAATAATTGTATATGGTATTATTGGAGCCTCCATTTTATTTATGATTATCTATGTATATGTAGAGAAAATAAAAACACCTACCGCACATTCAGTTGCCTACATGTTTAAAAAGTTACAATTATTTAGCTCTGCTGCCTTCAGTATTGGGCATGGTGGTAACGATGCGCAAAAAGTAATGGGTATTATTGGTGCTGCTTTAATTGCCAATGGAAGTATGCAAGATTTTAGTCAATTGCCTAGCTGGGTGCCTGTAGCTTGTTATCTAGCTATTGGTTTAGGTACCATGAGCGGTGGCTGGAAAATTGTTAAAACAATGGGCTCTAAGATTACCAAAGTAACTCCTTTAGAAGGTGTGGCTGCCGAAACTGCTGGTGCATTTACTTTATTCTTTACTGGTCAAATGGGTATACCGGTTTCTACTACACATACTATTACAGGTTCTATTATAGGCGTTGGAGCTACAAAACGTTTAAGCGCTGTAAGATGGGGTGTAACCACCAATCTTTTATGGGCTTGGGTTTTAACAATTCCTGTAAGTGGTGTTTTAGCAGCAATCACTTTTTATATTGTACATTATTTTATGAAATAATTAAAAACTATTTCGACTGTATAGCATGTATCTTAGTTTGTCTTCCATCGATATAATCAAAACGACTGCCGTTAAAAAACCCATTTTGTTCTAAAGCCACTCTAACTGGCTTATCCCAACCTGCTAGTGTATGGGTTGCATTTAATTCAATGGAATAACAAGTATTGGCCTTCATCGTATAGTCTCCCGACCCAGGCACTCCGTTTTGCATATCCCACATTCCAATAGTGGTGCCGGCTGCATGCCCATGAAAACCAATAGGATGTGTGTAAATACTTGGATTAATTCCAGCAGCTTTTGATTTGGTTAAAGCTTGTTTTAATATTTCATTTCCCGACTTTCCCACTGCAAACTCATTGGTTAAAAAATCTTGTAATTTATTCGTGGTAGTAAATGCAGCTTGTAAATTTTCTGGTACAGTTTTTTCGCTAGGCAATAAAACATAGGCTTGTTCTTGTACATCAGAATTTAATCTTAAGTAAGTAATTCCAAAATCGACATGTAAAAAATCGCCTGGTCTTATCACATCATCTTTTTCATTCGTAACTCTTCTTTGAATTTCTATGGAAGGATGAAACCAAGTAATAAGCCCTTTATCACTTAATTGTTGTCTAAGCCACCATACTAAATCCTGTGTGGTAGTAACATTAGGTTTAATAACTTTATTACTAAAGCCTTCCTTGATAATAGCATGCGTTATTTGTAGTAAACTGGGATATAGCTTCATTTCTTTTTCGGTCCTTGTTTCTAACCAACTCACCGCTAAGGGCTCTGCTGAAACAACCTTTGCTTGTTCTGTTGTATTTAAAGCATTCATAAACTCTAGGTATTCCGTATGGTCTAAACCATCTGCGTGTCCATAATCGGCCGAAGTATTAATGCCAATTTTATGGGGATTCAGTTTTTTTAATAAGGCTGTTAAGGCATCCCATTGATTTGGGAAAGCGGCCACATCCCAGGCTGCCGCTATTTCAGTACCTACAGGATATCTTGCTACTGCGTATTTTTCGATCGTGTTTTTTTCTTTGTTTCTGTAAAACACAAGTATAGTGCGTCTTCGGGCTGCAATCCATTCAGCAGGAAGCATGGTTCTAATAATAGGATCTTCGTTATATTCTCTTGTTATTATTACCCAACAATCCAAATTGGCACGATCCATTAAAGTGGGCAATAAATTATTAAAACGATCTGCCAACACTTCATTGACAATACTTGCTTGTTCTCGCAATGTTTTTACTTGTGCAGTGGCTCCTATAAAAAAATGTAATGTGAAAATTAATAAGTATTTACGCATAGGGCTATTTTGAATGATGATAAAATAAGTTAAACGAAAAACCGAATACCTAAATTAACTACTAAATTTGCAAATATGTATTTTTTTAGAAAAATTATAGCAGGTATTTTAATTTTGTGGAGTGCTTGTGCATTTGGGCAAGACACGAGCTATACCAATTTAACCACCATTGTCGTTTCTGCTAATAAGCTTAGTGAAAAAAGAATTGAATCTCCGGTTGCTATTTCTGTTTTATCCCCTAAAACCATTGAGGAGGCTAAAGCACAAAGAATAGATTACCTACTCAATAAAGTGAGTGGTGTATATATGCCTACCATTGGCAATGAACAACATATGATGTCTATTAGACAACCTATTTCCTTAAAGGGCTTGTATTTATATTTAGAAGATGGCATGCCTATTAGAACCAGTGGTTTATTTAGTAGCAATGCCCTCATTGAAATTAATACAAGCAATATTCATAGCATAGAAATTATTAAAGGTCCCGCATCGGCATTATATGGCGCAGAGGCCATTGGAGGAGTAGTAAATATTTTGTCAACGCCAATTCCAGAAAAGCCCATTGCTTTTATAAGTACTCAATTGAATAACACCGGTTATAAAAAAATAGATTTGAGTGCGGGTAGTCCAACCAAAACAGGCGGCTGGATGATCAATGGCTCCTGGACCGATCAAAAAAATGGCATAACCGAGTATAGTGATTTCTCAAAAAAAGCATTGAGTATAAAAAGAACTTTTACCCTTAATGATAAACTAAAAGGATACCAAAGTCTTAATTATATTAATTATTATACACAAATGACTGGTTCCTTAGATAGTATTAAATTTTTTCAGAAAAATTTTGGCACACAACAAACATTTACTTTTCGTAAAATAGATGCCATACGCTTTAGACAAAACCTTCAATACGATTGGAACGCCAACGCAAGCACCACCCTTAATGTAATGTATCGCAATAATACCATGGACCAGAACCCAACTTATTCTATTGCCTCCACTACTAACCCTACAAAATTTAAAGGACAAATTAATAGCAACCATTTTGATGCATATGTAGTAGACCTTCAACATACATGGAATATTAAAACTATAAATAGCAAAGTAATGATCGGTGGATATTGGGATATCACCCACCAAAATTTAATTGCTCATTATATTGATATTGTCAAAGACATTGCAATAGGAAAATACAGCAGTTATACTTATCCAGCAAGGGATTCCTTAATTACCAATTACAATACTCAAATTAGTAACAAAGCTATTTACTTTAATTATATTGCTAATTTTAGCAAGCAATTGCGATTCAATGCAACCATGCGTTATGATGATTTTGAATATCTTTTTAACAATCAACTTCCCATAGGAACGCCTTCAGCCAATAATCATTTTACGCAGTTCACACCCAAATTAGGCTTCACCTATAATATACATAAATGGGGCAGCTATATTAATTTCAGTAAGGGTTTTGTACCTCCTCAAATTACAGAGATATACAATGCCATTAGGGTTCCCTATTTATTACCTCAAAATTTTACCAATATTGAAATGGGCACCTGGTACCATGATAAAAAATTAGCTGCCGAGTTTTCTGTGTATTCTTTGCAAGGTAACAATGAAATTATTTCTGTTAGACAAACAGATGGCGTTAACCTAAACCAAAACTCAGGTGCTACAAGTCATATTGGCATTGAATATCAAGTACGTTATCTAGTTGCTCCTTCTGTAGAAATAAGTTTAAATGGTACCAATACAAAACATAAATATTTAAACACAAATATCAAAGGAGTTGATGTAAGTGGAAAAGAAATGAATGCCGCACCTCATTTATTAAATAATATATCAGTTTCTTGGAAACCTAATAAATTACTCCGTAGCGCTTTAGAATGGCAACATCAATCTAATTATTTCATGGATGAAACCAATGCTACACAATACCCAGGCTTTGATGTAGTGAATGCTAGAATTGGATTACAATTTAAAACATCTGAAATTTGGTTAAATGTTTTAAACCTAACTAATACTTACTATTCTACTATGGCAACCAAAAATTTTAGTGTAAAAGGAAGTAGCGCTTATTCCTATTATCTAGGTGAACCAAGAGCTATTACCATTGGTTGGAAATGGTATATAATAAAATAAGAAGCCTTTGAAGCTTCTTATTTTTGAAAAATTTTATTTTTAATTTTACCCCAAATTATTTTCGAAAGAATAAATTTATTGGTTGATACGTATTCTGCCTCCCATTCCACCACCTCTTTGCATCTCTTCCATAATTTTTTTCATGCTCTCCGTAAATTGAGCACGGTTCATCTTATCTCCTTTAGTAGGTTGCTTCAATTCTTTAGCAGCATACTTGGCTGTATATTCAGTCGCAGTAATGACATTCGACCCGTTATCATTATTCACTTCTAGTATAGCACCTGGCAAACCAGAATAAGTATCAGGACCTACAGAAACAGGAATAGATTCAGTATACCATACAACCAATTCCACTTCTTTTGGTTTTACAGGAGCAGCTGTATCTGTATTATTTCTGTTTCTCCCGCCACCGCCGCCAAAACGCACATTCATTTGCTGTGGCGTTATCATAGTAGTTGCTTTTTTACAAACATAAGAAGCAATAGTCTTTGTTTCGTCTGACAATTTCCAATTATTAGGTTTTAAAGAATCTACAATTAAAAAATCCTTTTCAAATAAAGAACGAGATTCATATTGCATTTGGTTTGGAATATCAGTATAGGTTGCTGTTTCAGGCATTCTAAATGCAAAACGCATTCCGCCCCTATCTCCACCACCACCACTATTAGCAAATGGATCTGGAGCCTCTTCTTCAGGAATAGTTTTAAACATACTCGCTTGCTCATTAAAAATGAGTTCAAATTTTTCGGTTCTAAATTCTGGAATACGCGTCCTCATTTCAGGATCGGTAATCATTTTATACATGTTTATTTTTCTTTCGAAAATAAGCTTGCCTTCTTTTACCTGAGCAATAGAAGTAATCATAGCGACTAATAGGACTGTTGCAGTTAAAAATATTTTACGCATTGTGTTTATTTTAAATAATTTTTATAAAGATAATTAATTCATACGAATCATAACGTTTCTTGGTCCACCACCGCCTAATCCAGATTTTTGTAGGCTATAAATGAAGCTTACTAAGAAATACTGATTAATCACATTGTATTGTTGGTCAACGATTGTATTTTGAGATACATTACGGCTAATACCAGCATTCTTATTCAATAAATCAAAGGCGCTAAATCTCAATTCAGCCTTTTTATTTTTCATAAAAAATTTAGAAAAACTTGCATTCCAAATAGGGATAGATGTATTATAACCTTCCGCCCTTCCAGAGTTAATGGTATAAGTAAATGTTTGATTCAATAAGAAATCTAAGGGCAAATAATTATTCATCTCAGCACTAAATACTTTTGTTAAATAATTTGTATTTAAGCCCGCATTAATCGCGTTATTGGTTTTGCTAAAAGAATACCTAGAAGATAAATCAATGTCTATTACTTCGTCTAATTGGAAATTGTAGGTTATAGATGGCCCTACGGTTTTAGTTACGATGGTATTTAATAAAGCATTTGCGTATGATATATTATTACTCATCCCTCCGTTTAAGCCAAAATTAACTCTTGAATATATTTTCTTTAAGCCAAAACCATAATTGACACTACCATTGAAACGATAAGCTCCATTGACGTTTACTGGTCTTGACAAAGTAACTCTACTTGGCAAAATACTATCATAATTCACAATAGAGTTATTGGTAGAGGAAGCATTTAAAGTGGCAAAGAAATTGCGACCTGAAATAATCTTAGAAGAGAAGAAACGCAAATTTAAATTATGTACATAACTTCTTTTCAAATCTGGATTACCAATAGTTTGTCTATTAATATTACTTTGATCTAACACAGGTTGTAACTGAGTTAAAGATGGTTGATTGGTAGAAGTACGATAATTAATATTTAAGTTCTTCGTTTGAGAAAAATTATACTGATACATAGCAGTAGGCAAGATGTCTTGGAAACTTTGGTTCAACTTTGTACTTGCACTCACATTCTCACCAACTAATTTGGCACTCTGTAAACTAAACCCTGTGGAGAAGTTATACTTTTTTTGATTGGTTCTAAAATTCATACCTCCACCACTATAGGTATACTCACTATTAAATTCGTTAGTAAGCCTTGTATTTAATTGGTCATAAGTTTCTGTACCGGTATTTTTATCAAATACCTTCTTACTGGTTTTACCAATGCTTTGACTCAAATAGGCGTTGAATTCAAGTAATGATTTTTTACCTAATGGCTCTGTATACACCACATTGGCTGAATAAGTAATGGTATTGCCTTTTCTTAAATTATGTTGATCTAAAAGTGAATCTTTTAATAATTTGCCGCCTCCATAAATTAATTGATCGGTATACTGAGTCCCTGTTGAATTTGATTCGTTATAACTATTGGTAATTGTAGAAGATATGGTACGCCCTTTTTTAGCAAACTTTTTTCTTAATAATAAATTACTCGAAGCATTGCTTGCATCTGTCACACTTGAAGAAGCAGATTGCGTTGCATTTGTTTTGGTTTTAAAGGCGTCTGGTAAATAAGTTTCAGTCGTATCAAATGAAAGTGATGTACTATGTTGCTTACCAATACTTGGCGTAAATTTATAAGAAAAAGTTTCTGAAACTGTTTGATCAATCGTGCTACCAAAACTTTGTTGTTGATTTCTTGTTACACTTCTTGAACTTGAAGTTCTATTGAATAAATTACCAGGTGTTAAATTTTGTGTTAAGGAATGGCTGTTATTATTTCTTTCTACATCATTCAATGAAAAATTAGCATTGAAATTTGTTTTCTTATCATTAAATAAATTAGAATAATTACCACCGCCAGAAAGTGTTGTTGCCACGCCTTGTGCATTATTATCGGTTCCCCCACCGCCGCCAAAAGAAAGTGTCATACCACCACCACCACCGGGTCTTCCACCACCACCACCAGAAAAATTAGCAATATCTCTACTCGAAAACCCTTGCCTATTGGTATTATTAGCGGTGCCTATTAAAGAATACTGTTCGTCATTATTTAATCTATTCCAATTGCCTTGCCCATCAAATCTGCCTGGTGTTCCAGCACCTCCCGTTAATTTTCCAAAATTGGATTGATTTCTATCTTTCTTTACTTTTAAATTTATCGCCGTCTCTTCCGTTCCATCATCAATACCTGTAAACATAGCTTGATCTGACTTACGGTCGTATACTTGAATTTTATCTATCGCATCTGCTGGTAAATTTTTAGTGGCCATTTTAGGATCCCCTGTAAAAAATTCTTTACCATTCACAAATACTTTTGTAACCGTTTTACCATTTACAGTAATCCCTCCAGATTTATCTACTTCAATACCTGGCATTTTTTTTAATAAATCTTCTACCACTGCATTGGGTGGGGTCTTAAAATTTTCAGCGTTAAATTCAATGGAGTCTCCATTAATAACTACAGGCGGTCTGCGCGCTGTCACTGTTACCGTAGACATTTTACTTGCGTCTTCTAAATAAATAGTATTTAAATTAAGTACTGGATTCGTCCCCGTTTTGAAGGCTACCCATTGTTGTTGATACCCCACATATGATAGAGATAATAAATACTTCCCCTCCGCTACACTTTTTATGGTAAAAAACCCTTCCTCATTGCTTCTTGCAAAACTCACTAAGGATGAATCCTTGGCGCGCACTAAAGAAATAGTGGCATAAGGCAATGCTCTTTTAGCAGCACTGTCCCTTATCGTACCCTCTATTTGAAAAGTTTGAGCCAAAGACGCGTAACTCATTAGTAATAAACTATTTATTAAAAGAAGCGTCAGTATATTGGTTTTTTTCATATTTGTAAAATTACGATTCAATTCGTAAATAGGTCATTTTTAGGCCCATTTTGGGTGGTTTTTATATAAAAAACGGGTTTTCTTGATAAACGGCAATTCAAAGGCCAATTTTGAGTCTATTTTTTCACCTATTTAACTAACTTTCAAAAAAATACCAATGAAAAAATATACTATTTCCTGCTTTTCTAGTTGGATGCTTTTAATGCTATTTAGTTTAACCAATAGCTATGCACAACAAAAGACTACGGTTAAAGACAGCGCTCGATTTAATTTTACAAGTTATAAAGGTATGCCGCTAAAAGCAACGCGTACAATTCCTCTTCAAACCAATGAAGGTACTTGGACATCTTTGAGTATTAGCCCTGATGGAAAAACAATCTTATTTGATTTAATGGGAGACATTTATAGCATGCCAGTTGAAGGCGGAAAAGCGACGCCAGTAACTAAAGGTTTAGCTTATGACAATCACCCTAGCTTTAGTCCAGATGGAAAAAGAATTTTATTTATCTCTGACAGAAGTGGTGCAGAAAATTTATGGTATATAGATATTGCAAAAAAAGATACCATTGCATTAACTGAAGAACAAAATCAAAATTTTCCTGGTGCAGTATATACACCCGATGGGAATTATATAGTATATACAAAAGGAAGAAGAAATACAAAATTGTATTTGATGCATAAAAATGGTGGCGCTGGTACTTCCTTAATTTCTTTGCCTGCTACTTTAAAAACTATTGATCCTGCAGTAAGTGCTGATGGTAGATTTGTTTATTATTCTTCAAGAACAAGCGCTTGGAATTACAATGCGATGTTACCTCAATATAGTATTGGTGTGTATGATAGAGAAAAGGGAACCACTCGCACTATTGCATCTAGATATGGTTCTGCTTTTACACCCGTACTTTCAAAAGACGGAAAATGGTTAGTATATGGTACAAGATTTGAAGATAAAACAGGATTGGTTAAACGCAATTTAGCAACCGGTGAAGAAACTTGGTTAGCCTATCCTGTTCAAAGAGATGATCAAGAATCAATTGCGGTATTAGGGGTACTTCCTACTATGACTTTTACTCCAGATAGTAAATATTTATTGGCTTCTTACGGCGGAAAAATTCATAGCATTGATATTGAAACTGCTTCACAAAAAGAAATTAGCTATACGGTAGATGCAAACATTGAAATGGGACCTGAAGTATTGTTTAAATATCCTATTAAAGATACAAGTGCCGCACAAGCTACTCAAATTAGAGATGCAGTTCCTTCACCCGATGGAAAAAAATTAGCCTTTACGGTTTTGAATAAATTATACGTAATGGATTATCCTAATGGAACGCCTAAAAAATTAACTAAAAATAATTTTACAGAAGCACAACCAGTATGGAGTCCTAGTGGTAAAACCATTTATTTTGCTACTTGGAGTGATAATGGAGGAAGTATAAAAAGTATTGATGTCGCTTCAGGAACTGAAACAACATTGACAAAAGAAAATGCTTTGTACCAAGGTCTCGCTGTTAACCAAGCGGGTACAAGAATCGTATTTAATAGAACAACTGCACAAAAATTTAAAGATTCAAAAGATCCTACTTATAATGATGATGAAGATGAATTGTGTTGGTTGAATGTAAATGATGGCAGTATCCATGTTATTGATAAAGCCGATGGTCGCAGCAATGCACATTTCGTGAATGGTGAAGAACGTATTTATTTAAATAAATATGGAAAATTAATTTCTATTCAATGGGATGGTGGAGATGAAAAAGAAATTGTAAAAATTACGGGTATTACTACTTTTGGTAGCATTCCACAACACAATGGGAAACCAGTAGCTGATGTGTTAGATATGGTAGAGGATGAAGATGATGCTGCCAAAGAAAATAATCCTGCTTCTAGTGCGAATACGATTTTAATGTCGCCATTAGGTAAAGCGGCTATTGCGCAAGTAAATAATAATATTTACTATATCACTATTCCACAAGCAGGTAAATTGGTAGATATTTCTGTAGCAGATGCTAAAAATGCAGCATTCCCTAGTAAGCTTTTAACCGAAATGGGCGGAGAGTTTCCTAGCTGGGAAGCCAATGGAAAAATAATACATTATAGTTTAGGTGCTGCTCATTTCGCCTACGATATTGATGCGTCTTATGCCTTTGACGATAGCTTAGCACTTGCAAAAAAAGCCGAAGCAGCTATTAAAAAAGATACTACTGTCAAAGACAGTACTAAAAAAGAAAACGTAGCTAAGAAAGCCGAGAAGAAAGAAGATCCGAAATATAAAGCCACTGAAAATTGGGTGAAAGTATTTTATGAAAAAGATATGCCTTCTACACATTTACTTTTAACCAATGCAAGAATTATTACCATGAAAGGTGATGAAGTGATTAGCAGAGGTGATATATATATTGTAAATAATCGTATTAAGGCTATTGGCAAATCGGGTAGTTTAAAAGTAGCAGCCGAAACACAAAAAGTAAATGTATCAGGAAAAACTATTATTCCTGGTTTTGTAGATACGCATTCTCATATGTGGCCTAGCTGGGGTATCCATAAAACACAAGCATGGGTATATGCAGCTAATTTAGCTTATGGCGTTACCACAACACGTGATCCGCAAACTGCTACAACCGATGTACTAACCTACAGTGATATGGTTGATGCAGGTATGATGGTAGGACCAAGAGTGTATTCAACGGGTCCTGGCGTAGGTTATTGGTCATACAACTTAAAAGATTCTGCACAAGCAGAGTCGGTATTAAATCAATACAGCAAATACTATAATACGAAATATATTAAAATGTATTTAGTAGGAAATAGAAAACACAGACAGTGGGTTATTCAAGCTGCAAAAAATCAGCAATTAATGCCCACTACAGAAGGTGGCCTTGATTTTAAATTAAACATGACTAATTTATTAGATGGTTATCCTGGACACGAACACTCTATTCCTATTTATCCTTTATATAACGATGTTATCAAAACTATTGCAGCATCTAAAATGACTGTAACGCCAACCTTACTTGTTTCTTATGGTGGACCATGGGCTGAAAATTATTTTTACGAAAATGAAAATCCATATAGTAATGAAAAGATGCAATTTTTTACACCTTATGAAGAATTAGCATCAAAATCTCGTAGACGTGCTACTTGGTTTTTACCGGAAGAACATGTTTTCCAAAAACACGCTAAGAGTATGAAAAAATTAGTAGAAGAAGGTGGCTTAGCTGGTATTGGTAGCCATGGTCAATTGCAAGGTTTAGGCTATCATTGGGAAGTATGGTCTATGCAAAGTGGTGGCATGCGCAATATAGACGCGTTAAAAACTGCAACTATATTAGGTGCTACAGGTTTAGGTTTAGACAAAGACTTAGGAAGTTTGGAAGCAGGTAAATTAGCAGACTTAATTATATTGGATAAAAATCCATTGGATAATATACGCAATACCAACACAATAGAATTTGTCATGAAAAACGGTCGCTTATACAATGGCAACACATTGGATGAAGTAACTACTGGAAAACACAAATTAGATCGCAGTGAGTGGTTGGATAAAAAACCTATTAAAAACACAAAGGTCGAAGATTAATCAAATAATTATTGTAAGTTTAAATACTAAAAAATATATATGAAAAATTCAAGAAGAAAATTTATACAAAATGCATCCCTCGCATTAGTTGGTGCTAGTTTAAAACCAAGTGCATTATGGGCTAGTACGAATATGGCCGCTTCTAAAAATATAATTGGTGTACAACTATATTCAGTCCGAGCAGAGATGTATAAAAAGCCATTAGAAACTTTAACGGCTATAGCTAAAATGGGGTATCAACATGTTGAACATGCCAATTATGTAAATCGTAAATTTTACGGTTGGACTGCAACAGAATTTAAAAAAGTTTTAAATGACCTAGGATTAAAAATGCCTAGCGGCCATACAGTTATGGGAGCAAAACATTGGGACAATACAAAAAAGGATTTTACCGATGATTGGAAACTTACTGTAGAAGATGCAGCAGCGATGGGTCAAGAATATGTTATTAGTCCTTCTATGGATGATAAATTAAGAAGTACTTATGATGGCTTAATGTTACAACTAGATGTATTTAATAAATCAGGGGAATTGTGTAAAGCAAATGGAATGAAATTTGGTTATCATAATCATGATTTCGAATTTAAAGAAAAACTGAATGGCACTTTAATGTATGATATTATCTTACAACATACCGATCCTAATTTGGTTGTGCATCAATTAGATTTTGGTAATATGTACGGCGCAGGTGGAAGAGCTGCCGAGTGGATTAATAAATATCCTGGTCGTTTTCAATCATTACATGTGAAAGACGAAATTAAAGCAGAGAAAGGCGAAATGAACGATGGATATGAAAGCACCATTTTAGGTGACGGCGTGGTTGATCCTAAAGCGATTGCCTTATTAGCCAAGGCAAAAGGAGGCGCACATCATTATATCATTGAACAAGAGTCTTATCAAGGTATAGCACCATTAGATTGTGTTAAAATTGATTTAGAAAGAATTAAAACTTGGGGTATTTAATACATATCCTTTGTTACAAAAAAGCACAAACACTAAAAAGTTTGTGCTTTTTTTTTGCGTAACTTTAGTTCTATTAAAAAATATTAAATAGGTCTATAAACCAGTAGTCATCTTTATACTTAGATTAAATCTTATTTCAATTATGAAAAATAGTAACAATATAAAAAATATTTTTAGTGGCCTCTCTTTCGTATTGCTTCTATTAAGCATGCCATTTGCAAGTAAGGCGCAAAAAATAAGCGCAAGCGAAATAGCAAGATGGGAAAGTCATGCAAAACAAGTTACAATTATAAGAGACGAATGGGGAATTGCACACGTATATGGTAAAACTGATGCTGATGCCGTTTTTGGATTGATGTATGCGCAAAGCGAAGAAAATGTAGGGCAAATTGAATTGAACTACTTAGAGATGTTAGGTCGTACGGCAGAAGTAAAAGGTGCTACAGCTATTTACGAAGATTTAATGATGCGCTTAATTCAAGATAGTGTTGCCGCTATAAATGATTATAATAAAAGCCCCCTTTGGTTTAAGGAATTATTACAAGCCCATGCAGATGGTCTTAACTATTATTTATACAAACATCCCGAAGTACATCCTAAAGCGATTCAATATTATAAGCCTTGGTATCATCTTATGTGGACTGATGGTAGTGTTTCACCTACTAGAACTGGCGGCATTAAAGTGAATCATGTTGCTGCATTTTACGGTCAAGATGCCCATGCAGAAAAATTAGTTGTAAATAATATAGACGCTTCTAATAGTGTCTCCCCTTTTGATATGGAAGAAAAAACTTTAAAAGGCTCCAATGGTTTTGCCATTGCGCCACAACATAGCAAAAATGGAAATGCTTTATTATATATTAATCCGCATGTGCCTTTTTATTTTAGATCAGAAATTCATATGGTAAGTGAGCAAGGTTTAAATGTATATGGCGCGGTTACCTGGGGTCAAATGTTTATTTACCAAGGATTCAATGCGCATTGTGGTTTTATGCATACCAGTAGCTATGCAGATGTAGCCGACGTATATGAAGAAAAAGTAGCTAAAAATAAAACGGGCTGGGTATCTCATTACGAACAAACACTTCAACCTATTGCACAAAGAAATATTCCTATTCAGTATTTGGAAGAAGGTCAAATAAAATCAAAATCATTCCTTACTTATAAAACAATTCATGGACCAGTAATGGGAAGTAAGAATGGCAAATGGTTGAGTTTGAAAGAAAATAACCGTTCCTTAAATGCATTGATAGAATGTTGGACAAGAACTAAAGCGACTAATTTAAAAGAATATCAAAAAGCAATGTCCTTAGTAAGCAACAATAGTAATAACACAGTGTATGCCGATGGAGATGGCTCTATAGCCTACTGGCATGGAAATTTTATGCCAAAGAGAAATGCTACTTATGATTTTAGCATGCCTGTTGACGGCTCCATTAAAGCCACTAATTGGCTAGGCCTGCACCCACTAGCAGAAACAGTACAAAGCATTAACCCTCCTAATGGATGGTTACAAAATTGTAACGCAACGCCTTTCACCGTAGCAGGCAATAATAGTCCCAAAGAAAAAGACTACCCGCATTATATGGCACCCGATGGTGAAAATGGTCGAGGAATAAACGCTGTCAATTTATTAAGTAAAATAGAAAAAATTTCCTTGGACGAATTAATTCAATTGGGCTATAATAAACATTTAAGTGCTTTTGATATTTTATTACCTTCTTTTCTTGCGTATACAAATACAATTACTTTAAACGAAAAAGAGAAAAAAGCAACTGCCTATTTAGCCAATTGGAATCGGGATGCTGCTATTAATTCAATTGCAACGACTATTGCTATTGAATGGGCTAATAATTGGGGCAAAGAAATAGCGCCTGCAACAACCGAAGAAGGCTCAACGCAATACATTAAAAGATATGAGCAAATGGTAAACGAGGTATCTAATGAGAAAAAGTTAGCGCTTTTAAATACATCATTAGCGAATTTAGAAAAAGTGTATGGCAACTGGGAAATAATGTGGGGTGATATAAATAGATACCAAAGAGTTAACCCAGGAGAAAAATTTAACGATGATTTGCCCAGCATAGCGGTGGGACAAACATCTTCCAAATGGGGCTCCCTCCCTGCTTTTGAAAGCAAGCGTTACGATAACACTTTAAAACGTTATGGCTATTCTGGAAGTAGTTTTATTGCAGCAGTAAGTTTTGGAAAAAAAGTAGAAGCAAAAACTATTATTACCGGTGGCCAAAGCCGTTATGCCAACTCCATTCATTTTACCGATCAAGCGCAAAAATATATTGATGGCGATTTTAAAAACATTCACTTTTACAAAGAGGATGTTTTAGCACATGCCGTTACATCATATAAACCTGGATTGACTAAGTAATGATCATATAGTTTTGACATCAGTGCAACCTTAACGAGTCCAGCTAAATTTTTAACTTCAAGCTTTTGCATCATTTTAGTGCGATGTCCTTCGATGGTTCGCTTACTATGCCCCACTTCATATGCAATTTGTTTACTGGAAGCTTCTTCACAAATGCGCACTAAAATATATTTATCATAGGTATGAAGCTGATGTACTTTCTCGGTCATCTTTATTTTATCCATATGATTAACCAATGCAAATACTTTTTCTGCAATGACATTGCAAAAATATATTTTATTGAGTCTGGCCATTTCAAGTGCCTTACTCCATTCTTGTTGGGAAACATGTCGCGAAACAATTACCGAAATACCATTGTCTACTAATTGATATAAATGAGCATCATCCTGCTCATTAAAAACGACCATCACCCCCATTCTATTTTTAAGGTCTGCAATTTGCAAACTAGTTTGCGCATGGTTAAAATCAAACATAGAACTATCTATGACTAAAAGTAGCGGTAAGGCTTGTTTGCTTTTATCTTGGATTACATACTTATGTAAAGCTTCAAGGCTTTCAATGAAATGATACCCTTTTAACAGTGGATTCTCTTTAATAAGCAAACTACAACCCATTGCATACAGGTTTTGTTTGTCGCAAATGATTACTTGATATTGCATGTTTTATACTATTTTATTATACCTGCAATAGAATGATTATTTTATAACTCATTGATATACAAAGTAATATATTATACGAATGGCTATAAAAACCATTATAATTTATCCCATTCATGTATATTCTAAAAGAGCATTTGGTTGCGTTGCATGATAGACCATAGTAGTTATTAAATTAAACCCTATAAATATTTGTCAGTATTATATATTTTATAACTTCATTGAATAATATACTAACCCTCTTGCAAAGCGTTGACATCAATTCGTAACTTATTTTACCCTTTTGTTCCAGTAGGACATTTGAAAGTGTGGGTCTTAGCCCCAGCCTTGGATAATCCAGATCCCAATTTGGCTTACTATTATGACTTTAGTCAAAGTATTGAAGAATATACACGGGTATTTACACAATTAGATCTTCCTTGGAAATGGCAACCTGTTACTTTAGAAAATTATAAAATGATTGTGCAAGAAATTGCACATGAAAGAGAGAAAGGAATTTATTTTCCAGTGGTTTTAAACTTATGTGATGGAGATGAAATTAATGGCGCCCCTGGTGTTTCAGTTATTAAAGCATTAGATGCAAAACAATTAGTATACACGGGTGCAAATGATTATTTCTATGATATTACTACTTCTAAAATTCCCATGAAAGCGGCTTTTGATGAAGCTGGAGTGGCCACTCCTAAATGGGAAGCAATCAGAGACAATAATATTAATACGAAAGAAATAATTGAAAAATTAGGTAGTCCTTTAATTGTGAAGCCTGCTGTATCTGGTGGTAGTTTAGGCGTCGGTGTTAAAAATGTAGTGGAAACAGAAGATGAATTAAAAACGCAGTTAGCAAAAATGTTTGAGGGCTATAGAGGCTGGAACCTAGCATCAGATGGTATACTAGCGGAATCCTTTATCGAAGGTCCAGAATATACCGTAATGATTGTGGGTAGTCATACGCATCCAGAATATGCAAAAATTTATCCCCCCATTGAAAGAGTTTTTCATGCTTCCTTACCAGAAAAAGAAAAGTTTTTATCCTTTGATCGCTTATGGGAAATTTATGAGGAGGAAACGCCTATGCCAGAAGAAGAGAATTTTTACCAATATCAATTAGGAGATGAAGCCATTCAAATGGCAGTTCAAAAAGTTTCTTGGGATGCATATGTTGCTGTGAATGGAACTGGGTATACCAGAGTGGATGTTCGTATTTGTAATAAAACAGGTGTCCCTTATGTTTTAGAAGTAAATGCGCAATGCGGCATCAGTGAAGACGAAAATTTTACCTCTATTGGAGCTATTTTAAGATACGCCAACCAAAGTTTTACTGAATTAGTGATACATATTATTAATGACGCATTCGCAAGAAGAAAAAATTAACATTATGCGCGCTCTCCCCACCGTAAATAATACAGCTAGCTTTAAAGATTTAAAAATTTGTGTACTTCAACCAGACTATTCTACTTCTGAAGTAGATTATCAGCATTATGATCCTAAAAGAGATCTCTCTAGTATTATGCCTGAAGCACAATTTGATCATGTTTTTTTAAATAAGCTTACTACCTACCAACAACTAAAACAACTTAAAGAAAATAAGTACGATATCTATATCAATTTATGCGAGGGATATTTAGAGTGGAATGTGCCTTCCATTGATGTTATTATGAGTTTGGACTTATTAGGCTTACCCTATACTGGACCTTCTACTAACTTATATGATCCGCCTAAAACCATAATGAAGTATTTGGCTTTTTGCGAAGATGTAAAAACTCCGGCACATATTCATGTCGAATCTGAAACTGATATACCACAATTGCCGGGTAATCTGCAATTTCCTTTATTCGTTAAACCTGCCAAAGCGGGTGATAGCTTGGGTGTTGACAACGCTTCTAAAGCAAACAATACCGCTGAATTAGTTACAAAAGTTAAAAGCATATTAGCAGAATTTGGTTCTGCATTAGTAGAAGAATATATAGATGGTCGTGAGTTCACGGTTTTAGTTTGTGCTAATCCTGATGGTAAAACATGTACCAGCTTTACGCCCGTAGAATATATCTTCCCAGAAGGATTTAGTTTTAAAACCTATGCTTTAAAAACTTCTGAGCTACATCCCAATGCCAATATACCTGTTACCGAAAAAGCATTGGCTTTAAGATTGCAAAATATCGCAGAACAAGTATTTATGTCTTTCAACGGTGTGGGTTATGGCAGAATGGATTTTAGAATGAACGATAAAGGAGAATTATTTTTTCTAGAGATAAATTTTACATGCTCCGTATTTTATGCGCAAGGCTATGAGGGCTCTGCCGATTATATTTTATTACATGATGGTGCAGGACAAAGAGGTTTTTTAGAAAGGATCATTATTGAAGGTATGGCGCGATACAGAAGAAAAGAAAAAGTTTTTACCATTAAAGGGAATGCTATTGCTGGTTATGGGATGTATGCAAAATGGGACTTGCCAAAAAATACCATTTTATTTGAAGGAGAAGAAAAATCTCAACGCATTGTTACCAAAAAATTTGTAGATGAAAATTGGGACGAACGTGAAAAATTAAATTTTAGAAGATACGCTTATCCAATAAGCAAAGATGTGTATATACTATGGGATTTACAACCCGAAGAATGGTCGCCTCAAAACCATCATTGTGATGCCAATTGTAATTATGTAGGGTTAAATGTAATCATTAATAGAGCGGTTAAGAAAGGGGAAGAGTTAACCTTAGATTATGGTAGCTTTTTAGATGAAACCATGGAGCCCTTTAATTGTAGCTGCGGTTCGCCTAATTGTCGTGGCCTTATCAAAGGCAATACCGGCAATAAAATTTAAGCACTTTTATTAGTAGTTACAAAATATTGGTATTAAATTGCTATAGCATTTAATTCATTCAATTAATGATAACGAGTTCCGCTTTATAGATACTATTCAAATAACGATTGCTTACTAAAAACTATTTTATGAAAAAAACATTTCTATTATTTTCTGCTTTGATTGCTAGCTGTAGCTTGGTGAATGCACAAGTTAAATTTAATCAAGATAGCATTGCGGCTTTGGCTGCTAAATTAGAAGTATGGGTGAATGTACCACTGGTCACACCAGGCACTTCAAATGCAGAGGCACCGTCAGATGCAATTGTATTGTATAATGGAAATGGATTAGGTGCATTTCAAAAAAAAGATGGTAGCCCTGCTGGATGGAAATTGGATGCAGATGGAGCTGTTACAGATATTAAAGGGGGTGGTGATTTAATTACTAAGCAATCTTTTGGTAGCTGTCAATTACACGTAGAATTTAGAGAACCTGCTGAAGTAAAAGGAAGTGGACAAGCAAGAGGCAATAGTGGTGTGTATTTAATGGGTAAATATGAAATTCAAGTATTAGACTCTTACAATAACGCTACTTACTCTAATGGTCAAGCTGGTGCGGTTTATAAACAACATGTTCCTTTAGTAAATGCTAGTCGTAAACCAGGAGAGTGGCAAGCTTATGATATTATTTTTACAGCGCCTCAATTTAAAGACAATGGAGAACTAGAAAGTCCTGGACGTGTTACCGTTATACATAATGGCGTATTAATTCAAAACAACGTAACTATATTGGGCGCAACAGATTGGGTAATGAAACCTAAGTATATAAAACATGCAGCTAAATTACCATTGATGTTGCAAGATCATGGCGATGATGGTAACCCAATTAGTTATAGAAATATTTGGATACGCAATTTATAGGCAAGGAAATGGGAAAATTTCATCCAGCGGCTTTTATAGAACCCTTCTCTCTTTTTTGGTGGGAATGCATTGTAATGGTTATACTTATTATTACCATTGTGGTGAGAGCTCCATTGCATTTTAAAAAAATTCAACCTAAAACCTACGCAACATTCATAGCTTTATTTTTTTGCATTAATTATATTGTCGAAAACTATTACAATTACCAAAGCGGTTATTGGAATCTACAACAAAGTTTACCTGTTCATTTATGTAGTATTAGTTATTTTTTATGTATAATCACACTCCTTAATTATAGGCAATGGTTGGCTGAATGCCTTTACTATTGGGGTTTAGCGGGTGGTATACAATCTTTACTTACTCCTGAATTTACCGTAGGCATGGAAGGTTATAATTTTTATGCTTACTTTATTGACCACGGCGGTATGCTACTAGTTATTATTTACATGATTGTGCATTTGAACTTTGTGCCCCGACCAAAATCTTGGTTATGGGTATTAGGCTATACACAAATAGTAGCCATTGGCGTGGGTATTATTAATTATATAGTAGGTGCTAATTACATGTATTTATCGGCCAAGCCAGAAGTGAGTAATCCTTTAGTAATTGGAGAATGGCCTTATTATATTTTAGTATTAGAAGTAGTTGCCTTAGTTCATTTTTGGATTTTGTACCTGCCCTTCGCTAAAAAAAATAAACAAGCCATTAATGCTTAAGTTTAGTAGTAGTAATGTACCAGATCATTCCAGTTCAATATCATTCTATAGCTCTTCTATTCTTTTGGCTTTATCATCTATCACTAAATCAAAACTAGGTTTTGTAGGCCCTCCATTGGGGTCATAGCCTGTAATTAAATCGTGAAACTTACATCCCCATTGATTTAGTTGTGTTAATGTTAGGGCTCTTAGATCTCTTTTTGAACTTTCTCCCCTGCCTGTCCAATAAGTAATATGCCAACCTTCCTCGTATAGTTTGTTAATCTTAGCCACATTTTCAAAATTAGGCTCTGCCAGTTCATAAGCACGCTTGTCCGAATAAAAGCAGATGGTTTCATCTATATCAATTAATGCCTTTTTAGAACCGAACCTTTTTGATTCAATCATTGTTATCTATTTTAATTATTAACTGTTGCAAATTTAGATAGTTTCTATAAATTACACCGGTCAAATTATAACAAAGCCTAAATAAATATATCCATGCGCCTTCTACTATTATCAGTTTGTATTTTACTGCAACAATTCGCCCATGCTCAATCTAGCAACAATCCATTGATACGACTTGATAAAATTACCATTGCAAGAGACCATTATGGTGTACCTCATATTTTTGCACCCACCGATGCTGAAGTAGCTTATGGTTTGGCTTGGGCGCATGCCGAAGATGATTTCACTACCATACAAACCCTTATCTTAACTGGCAAGGGTAAATTGGCTACCTATATGGGTAAAAAGGGTGCACCTGTTGATTATGTATTTGGTTTGCTAAATACAAAAGCTACCGTAGAAGCGCAACTTAGTAGTTTAGACCCCAAATTTATCTTATTAGTAAAAGGCTATTTAGCAGGTTTGGAAGCCTTTGCCAAAGCACACCCCGATAAAGTGTTGAATAAAAATGTCTTTCCTGTAAGTGTAGAAGATTATTTAGCGACTACTGTTTTTTCTGTGGCAGTTTTTTGTGGCGTTGACAGAGCTTTACCTAAAATATTAAATGGATCTATTGCGCACTTAGCCGGCTTTACAGGAGAAGGCAGTAATACGATTGCAGTTCATTCTAGTAAATCAGCTTCTGGAGAAAATATGTTGGTCATTAATGCACATCAACCTATTGAAGGAGCTACCGCTTTTTATGAAGCGCATGTTCAAAGTGAAGAAGGTTGGAATATATTAGGTGGTTTATTTCCAGGCGCCCCTTTACTATTTCATGGAGTAACACCCAATTTAGCTTGGGCACATACAGTAAATTTTCAAGATAAAATTGATGTATATCAATTACAAACCGATGCAGCGCATCCTAATGCTTATAAAGTTGACGGCGAGTGGTTGCCTCTTGAAAAAAGACGCATCAAATTAAGTATAAAAGGAATTCCTTTTCCTATTTATAAAAATGCATACACTTCAATTTATGGGCCTACTGCTGTTACACCTAAAGGAGAATACTTTTCAATGCGTTTGCCCTCCTTAATGGATGCTGGTGCTTTGCAACAATGGTACGCTATGAACAAAGCGACAAATTTTACAGAATTTAAAACAGCTGTGGCGCAAAACCATTTAGCTATGTTTAATATTATGTATGCAGATAAGTTTGATACTATTTTTTATATCTCCAGTGGAAAGATGCCCTATAGAAATCCAGATACAAGTTATCACTGGAATGCTACCTTACCAGGCAATACTAAAGCCACCCTTTGGAATACTTTTAAACCATTGAATGAATTTCCACAATATACAAATCCAAAAAGTGGTTACTTAATTAATATGAATCATTCTCCTTTTTTAGCTACCGCTGAGAATGAAAATTTGAATCCGAAAAATTTTGATCCAAATGATGGTTACGAATTATACCACGACAATAGAAGTAAACGCGCTATGGATTTAATAAATCCATTGGATAAAATATCTTACGCCGATTTACAACGCATTAAATTTGACAGACAACTTCCTGCCACCATCTTATTCCCCTATGGTTATACCGCAGATAGTATGTTTTTAGTAGAGGAGAATAGTTACCCCACACTTGCACCGCTTATTAAAGCTTTAAAAAACTGGGACCATAATGCTATTGCCGAAAGTAACGGTGCGCTCATTTATAACCTAGCCTACTATGAAATTCCCAAAATTATGGAAGGAAGAAAAAATGATAAGCTAACCATAAAAGAAGCAGTAGCTACCTACCAATATATTTATGATTTTTTAATGAAAAATTATAATCGTTTGAATGTTTCATTAGGTGAGGTGCAAAGATTAGTAAGAGGCGATGAAAACTGGCCACAAGGCGGTATGCCCGATGTATTAGCAGCTGTCATGGCAGAGCCTTATGGAGCAGGACAAAGAAAAATGAATAGCGGTGATGCTTATATTGGATTTGTGCGTTTCCCAAAAGATGGTAGTCTTCCACTCATTGAAACTGTCAATACATTTGGAGCTAGT
>Ga0209297_1000221_pt1 | contig 38895 bp, 33 predicted proteins | sample S_130805_MF_Meta_FD_187322 | JGI IMG/M metagenome (GOLD analysis project Ga0209297, IMG submission 187322) | Freshwater microbial communities from Lake Simoncouche, Canada to study carbon cycling - S_130805_MF_MetaG (SPAdes) (version 2) | ecosystem: Environmental > Aquatic > Freshwater > Lake ...
TTCTATTATTTTATTTTTTCGATATAATTTTTTATGTAATCTATTAGTAAAAATTATTTGTTCTTTTTCTTTTGATTTTATAGTTTCAATACCATAGTGTAACAAGATGTATTTTTTTTTATCATTTTCTATTTTCTGCATAGAATTTATTAAAATCCTAGCGTCAGCTGTTACTAAAAAAGAATTTTGAATAATTTTTTTTGTTAGATATTTATAAAATATGTTTTTGAAAGGAATTATTAAAACATCACTTCCCCATGCTGTTGAGACTATAGGTGTTTTTATTTTTTTAGCAATTCTTGATGAAAAGTACGCTAATCTATTTAATTGATGAATATGAATTACATCTGGTTTGAATTCTAAAATGTATTTTTTTAATTTACTATAATTTAAAAATAAAGAAATTGGATTTAATTTTCTAAAGTTTACTATATTTTCTTTTAAAACATTATCAAATGAGCAAACATCTTCAGAAATTAAATAAATTTGCATTCCACTTTTATGTATATTATAAATAAAAGTTGAAACATGGATGGATTTTGAACCTATTATTAAAACTTTCATTTTACAATCAGTTTATTTATCAATTTTGAAATTTTGTCAACCTGAATCTTTCTGTGTAAGGATTCTATTTCAATGTCTGAAGCCTTTTTCGAGTAAAATTTTTTATTATCATTAAAAAAGTTCATTAAAGCCAATTTATTATCTTCTATATCAGAAAATTCAGCTACATAACCACAATCTAAATCAATAATTAATTTTGCAGCAACATCTTCTTTGTCTACAAATGCCAAAATAGGTTTCTTAGCCGAAATATAATCAAATAATTTACCTGAATAAACACCTTTTCTTCCATTACTAGGTATAATTAAAATGTTTGAATCCATTTCATTCATTTTTTTTATTGTGTTTTCATATGAAATAAATGGCATCATTCTAATTTTATCTTTTAGTTTTAAAGGTATTTTGAAGTTATTATGAGCTCCATATATATTCAATTGATAATCGAAATTTTTGTTTTCTTCAGTTAAAAGTAATAAAGCTTTAAACAAAATATCTGGTTTTTGTAAACCATAAAAACTACCAAAGTAACCTAAATTTATAATTTTACTATTTGATTTATTAGAATTTTTAAAAACTAATTGATGATCATATCCATTTCTAATTTCTAAAAAATATTTAACAGTTGGACAAATCGTTTTAAATTCATTTAAAATTGGTTCACTAACAGATAGAATTGCTGTTGCATACATATCTATATCTTTTTCAATAGATTTTAAATTATTTTTTGTATTAATATCTATCAATGGATTAGAACTCATTTCATCTCTCATATCAGCTATCCATATTACTTTTTTATTTTTTATGCAAAAATCAATAGCAACTAAATGAACTTCACTAGGCGAAAAGGAGGAAATTATGAGGTCAAAATTATTTTTTGAATGATTATTTTCTAAAGCATTTAAAACTAATTTTTTCCAATTTAGTAGTGGATTAGGTGTAATTTTTTTTATAATAATTCTTATTAATGTTTTAATGTTGTGAATAATTTTGTAATCTAATTGGTTACTTTTAATTTTTTCAAAAAGTTTGTTAGAACGAAAGTAATGAATAATTAGTTTTTCATTAATTTTAACTGTTTTATTATAATGCGCCATGCAAAAAACCTCAACTTCAAAATCTTGAGACAAATATTTCGAGAAAGCATTCATTCTTCCAACTGCAACCCCTTTTAATGGAGGATACCAAGTGGTAATTAAAGCTAGCCTTTTATTTTTTATTTGCGAATTCATTTATCTTTTGAATGTAGTTTTGAATAACTTCTTTTTTATTAAAGTTATTTTTAATATAAAGAAAGTTTTCATTGTTTGGTGCATAATTTCTAGTTTTTACTTTATCAACGATAACTTCTATTTGTTCGATTAGTTCATTTGAAGTTCTTGCAAGATATGTAAATTCAGTTGGATAACTCCATATAACTTCTGCACCGAAACCTAATGCTTCATATACAGAAATCGAATTTCCGTCGTGTTTTGTTAATCGAATATAAATAGCTGAATCTATCATTAATTCTTTTACTTTTTTTTCATCCACCCATCCATGAAATATAATATTTGGTAAAATTTCTAATCCTTTACCTTTAGTTCCAATAATATTAAAAACATAATTTGAAAATTTTATTGCTGCTGTTTTTATTTCATTATAGCCATAGAAAAACTCTCTCCCTTCACCCATGTATGATAAAAATGAAATACAACTATATGTTTTTGTATTTTCGTCTAAATTAATATATTTAAATTTTAGGATTTTAACTTCGCTAATAATTGTTTCTAAATCTGTTTTGAGCCAGTCAGAATCTGTGAAATGAGAAGAATAATTAATGTATTTCCTTAATATCGAATTATTTTTATCCCTCTTTATTGCTAATAATACATCGGTACCATGCCACTGCATAATTAGTTTCTTTTTTAAAACAAGCACATAATTTAATGAACCACTTTTATCACTAACTCCATTAAAAGAGATGACAAGATCTGAAAAAGGTAATAAAAACATAAATCTAATTTTTTGAAATAAGGAATAATAAGTATTTGCATAATAATATGAATTTATAGAGTCAAAGCTTTTAAGATCATTAACTAGCCTTTTAGAAAATAATGGAATTCCATTTATTAAAACTCGATTTATTTTATTAATTTTTATATTTTTTCTTTCAAAAATAATTTTATTTATTTCTTGCTTATAATTATTTAAAATTAATTCTTTATTATATAATTTGTAAATTTTGTCTACTTGATCAAAATTAGGAATCAGACCCCTTGATTTTATTTTTTCAATTAATTCTATTATTTTAATTTTTGTATCTTCTATTGTTTTTGAGTAATGGGTGAATTTAAATTCATAAGTCCAAATAACTTCACATCCAAAACCAAGAGCTTCTAATACTGATACAGAAAATCCATCATGATCTGTTAAGCGCATAAAAATTGCCGATTCCTTCATAAGCTTTTCAACTTCTTCTTTTGATCGCCAACCTAATAAAGAAATGTTAGGAGGACATTCGTATTCTGAATGAGTTACGCCCAATATTTCGAAGTTTAGTTTAGGGAAAATTTTAGCTAATTCACAAATTTTATCCATTCCATAAAATTTCTGTCTAGATTCTGCTACATAACTCAATATTTTTATTGTATTATATTTTTTATTTAAAATAGATTTAGTTGTATAATTAAAAAATAAATGCTTTGGATTAATTCCTATACTTTTAATTTCTTCATATTGCCATGAACAATCAATATAATTGTATGCAGCATCAATATATCTCCTCACAATCGTATTATTATTAAATCTTTTTATTGCAAAAAGGCAATCTGTTCCCATCCATTGAAAAATAATTTTTTTTCTCCATAAAATAGCCCAGTTTAGTGAAAAACTGTTATTGGATACTCCATTTAAAGAAATCAATCCTTTAGAGAAAGGCAATAGTATCAAAAATTTAATTTTATCAATTTTCGAATAATAAGTATTTAAAAAAATATACTTTATAATACAATCAACAGAGTTTAAATCCTTACTTAGTTTTTCTGCAAAAAAAGGAAGACCTTTAATTATTACAAACATCGTGTTTTCGAATTAATTTAATATACCAATACAATAAGAATAAATAATAAATACTAAATAAAATACTAAAATAAAATAATGAATTATTTAAATTATATTTATTAGTCGCAGCAAAATAAAATACTAATAATGATATGATATAGCCAAACAAGCTAAAAATAAATGATAATTTTTGTTTATTAAAAAGAATAGGTAATCCTGATATAGGTGAAACAATAAACATTAAGAATAGTGATGGAAGTAAGTTTTTTGCCATCTCTCCAGCTATTCCATAATCTATAAATTTTGTCCCAAAAAACCAAGAAAAAAGTTGTGGTCCAAAGAAAAATATTATAATAATAAAAGGTATAGAAAAAATTAATGTTGTCTTTAATGTTTTTTTTAAATATGGCATTACGATCAGGTTATCTTGAATTGCTTTACTAGCTTCTACATAAAATATTTGAGATACTGAGCTTGTAATTAATATAATAGGTGCTTTAATATATTTGTTCATCTGAGAATATAATCCTAAATTTTCATCTCCGAAAAAATTTGAAATAATCCAAAACATTAGAACTTGAGTTGCCAAAATATCCATAAATGCATGTAGAGAATTTATCATCAAGAAATCTTTATAATTAATTATTATATTTTTAATTATATCTATTGTAAATCTATTTTTTTTCCAAGAAATTTTTTCTTTAAATAAAATATAAATAACAGGTAAAAATTGGGATAATAACCAAGATAAAATTAATCCTGTTATACCATAACCGAGGAGGCCAAATGCTAATGCTCCAAAATTATTTATTATAGATTGTAAAATTTTTATAGTGGATAGTAGTTTATACTCCTTATTTCTAAGAATCCAGTTATTAGTAATTCCTAGTAAACCAAAACTAAGTACACAAATTGGCACATAGAATAAAAAATTATTCAGGATTTCATTATTATAAAATACACTTATTTTTTCTGATAAAAAATAAACAATACAGCTTAATAAACTAACTATTATTGTGATAATTATAGCAGTAAAAAGTATGTCTTGAGCTTTATTCTTATCTTTAGGTAGAGGTATTGCTAATTCTAATCTTCCGCACGATACTATACCAAACAATGTTGATATTGCTAATATGTTTGAAAATACACTAAATTCTGTTGGCAAATATATTCTGGTTAATAGTGAGGCTAATAAAAAAGGTATCAATTGACTGATAGTATTTCCAGACAGCATTGTTAGGAAATTTGAAATAAATTTATTTTGCAAAATATTTTTCCCTTTCAATTTGATAATATATAATCCATAAAGACATAAATAACCAATATATTGGCTGATACATAAAAGCGGATGGAGAAAAAGAGAGTATATAAAACACAATAATTGAAATTAGTAACCAAAAATAATTTTTCATTTTATTTTTAATTAAATTTACAATTAAAGTTAATATAAAAATAAGATAAACAATTGCAATAAGCCCATATTGAGAAATAATTTCTATAAAAAAATTATGTGGACTAAAATTTTCTCCTGTATCATATGGAACTTTTTTATTTTTGTTTAAAACAGAAAATTGTCCTGGTCCTACTCCTAATATAGGATTTTCTTTTATTAAATTAAGTCCATTTTTAAATAACTTTAATCTGATATCAGTTGAGTTAAAACCAGGATTTTTATTTTTTTTATTTATGTAGTTATACAACTCTTTTTTTTCATTTTCTGTTATCTTTTTAAATTGATTAATTGGATAATATTTTCCATTAATTTTTTCAAAAATACTATTTTCTGCTATTAAACAATTAATATTAGTATAATCTTTTCCAAGAAAGAGCTTGTTTGAATAAATCAGAATAATAAAACAGGTTGTGACTAGTATAAAAATATTTTTATTTTCATTAATTTTTTTTATTATTAAAAATAAATAAAACCTCAATAAAATAATTAGTAGTAAAAGCAATATTGCGTATCCAGATATCCTTGAACTTGTGTAAATAGCTATTATTAAAAAGATTAAAAGTATTGATATTATAACCCAATTATTTTTTAATTTATCTCTATCTACAAACAATAAAATTAAAAATAAGCCGATACAATTAAAGGCATAATCGTTTGGATTATCGAAAATAAATATTGGAGAAAAATCTATCATTTTAGAAACTGTATTCACAATTGATTTTGTATAATGACCTTCAAAATGAAATCCAGTTAATATTTCAAATAAACCAAAAGTGACAATTAATATTAGCCATAACCAAATGCATGTTTTAATTGCTTTTTCAAATAAATTTTTATTATTAAAATTTAGATAACTAGTAACAATAATTAAAAATGATAATAAATTAAAAATATGGCTTCTTATGGCAAATATGCTTTCTTGATTTTTAACATTTAATGCTAACCAAATAAAAGAATAAAATAAAAATAGTAATAGAATTAATGAGTAAGCTTTAAATGTTCGTTGTAGCGAAGTAATTTTCTTTAAAATTAAAGGAATGAAAAGAATATTCATTATAAAATTTGGATAAATTGTAAAAAAGCTAAATGAATATGCACAAATTTTAGCACCAAATAAAAAAGTTATGAGCCATAATGTAAATAGTCTATATAGATATTTATCTGAATAAAATTTGTGTATTTTTTCATTTAATGATGCCATTTTTAGTTATAAAATGATTTAATTTAAATAATTTGTTTTATAGATTAAACGCATAAATTTAAAAAAATCAATTATGTTTTTACATATAGTATTAACAAAAATAATAATATAATTTTTAGTTTAATTTTTTTATTTCGTTTTAATAACTTCGTAAAATTCTTTATGTATTTTGCCTCGAATTCCTAATGATAGTAATTTATTATCATCCGCATTGGGATAAACTCGATTGCATAAAAAAACAAATATAAGTTTGTTTTTAGGGTCAGCCCAAGCAATTGTCCCTGTAAAACCGCTATGTCCAAAGCTTTGAGAACTACATTCGCTTGTTACTGGATTAATTTTTTTTTCATCTTGTTCTGGTTTATCAAAACATAATCCTCTTCTATTCTTTGGATAAAAATGACAAGATGTAAATTCTTTGACTACAGCGCTGTCAATTAATTTGACTCCGTTTAATTGCCCATTATTTAAAAAAAACTGCATTAATTTTGCTAAATTTAATGCGTTTCCAAATAATCCAGCATGGCAAGAAACTCCTCCAAGTAAGGCAGCACCAGGATCGTGAACATATCCTTGAATTAATTGTTTTCTAAAAACTTTATCTTGTTCAGTAGGAGCTATTTGATCAATCGCCATCATGTTTAATGGTAGATAAGTTAACTCAATTCCTATTTTTTTGTATATATCTTCAACGTATTCATTTATTTTTTTTTGTGCTAGCGATTCAATAATTTGTTGTATAAAATAATAACCCAAATCACTGTATAAATAATGTCCAGTTTTTTCTATTTTAGAATTAACAATGCTTTGATAAATTGTATCATTATATCCTTTAACAACATATAAATCTTTTGCGACTAACGTTGGGTAGTTTTCGGATTTTATATTAGAAAAATAGCCAAATTTATGTTCCCCATTTTTTTCAATTGTTTTTTGATAAAAAGGAATCCATGCTTTTAATCCAGCTTGATGAGATAAAATTTCTTCAATAATGAGATGCTCTTTGTTTGTCCCAATTAAATATGGTAAATAAAACCCTAATGTTTTTTTATAATCTATTTTATTTTCGCTTTTTAATTTCATTAATGCTAATGAGCTAGCGGCAATTTTAGTTATACTAGCTAAATCATAATTCGTTGCATTATCAACTTTTTTTGAATTTTCATCATAGGCATAGTTCCCAAAAGATTTTTGATAAATTATTTCTCCATTTTGCATAGCTAAAATCTGACAACCTGGATAAGCTTTTTCTTTTATTCCAGACAATGCGATACTATCTATCTTATAAAATCTAGTATTTTGTAAATGATTTTTATTAAAATTTTCATTATTAATTCTCCTTGTTTTACTTTTATCTATTTTTGTGTTTTTCGATTTTGTAAATGAAAAAAATAAAATAATTAATCCAATAAAAATTGACTTAGAAAATATAGACATAGTTTAAAGTTAATTTAAAATAAAATCTTTATTTAATATGATTGATAATGTTTTTAACAATTAATTTTTAATTTTAGCATTTTTTAATTAATTCTAATTTTTTTAGTAAATATTATTTAATTAATTTTAATTCATATGTTTATCCTCTATTTTTTATAATTTTATTTTAATTTTTTTTGATATGAATATACCATTTCTTTCTTTTTCTGGAATGCACGACCCTTTGAAAACAGAATTATCTAAGGTTTTTGAAAAAGTTTATGATAGTCATTGGTATATTATGGGTAATAATTTAAAAGAATTTGAAAAAAATTATTCGATTTATTCCAAAACAAAATATTCTATTGGTGTAGCAAATGGATTAGATGCTTTAATTATTTCTTTAAAAACATTAAATATTGGTCCTGGTGATGAAGTCATAGTTCCTTCTAATACTTACATCGCTTCTTGGCTTTCGGTTTCCTATACTGGCGCTATTCCTGTTCCGGTTGAACCCATTGAATCAACGTTTAACATCAATCCTGATTTAATAGAATCAGCAATAACTAGTAAAACTAAGGCAATTATGCCCGTACATTTATTTGGTCAATCCTGCGAAATGGATAAAATAATGACCATTGCCAAAAAACATAATTTATTTGTGGTTGAAGATAACGCTCAATCTCAAGGCGCCAGATGTAATAATAAGTTAACCGGAAGTTTTGGAAATATTAATGCGACAAGTTTTTATCCAGGTAAAAATTTGGGAGCCTTAGGAGATGCAGGTGCAATTACTACTAATTCAGATGACTTGTATAGTAAGGCAAATGTGATTAGAAATTATGGTTCTGAAAAAAAATACTATAATGAGGTTAAAGGAATTAATTCTCGATTAGACGAATTACAGGCTGCTATATTGGACGTTAAACTTTTGCATTTGAATAAGTGGAATTCAGAACGTGTTGAATTGGCAGCAAAATATAATCAAGTATTGAGCGAAATACCTGAATTAACTTTACCCTTATTATCGCCTAATTGTACTCATGTTTATCACTTATATGTTATTAGAACAAAAGAGCGCGATGCTTTACAGGCTTATTTAGCTAAACATGGTATTGGTACTTTAATTCATTACCCTATCCCTCCTAATTTACAAAAGGCTTATTCCGAAATGAATTTTAAAGAAGGTCAGTTTCCTATTGCTGAAAAAATGGCGAATACATCTCTTAGCCTTCCGCTGTATCCAGGTTTAAAATATTCAGAATTAGAATTTGTTGCAGGAACAATTAGAAGTTTTTTCAAAAAATAAGATTAATAAATTAATTTAATTTCAATCTTTTTTATGTTTAGAATATTAATATTTAATTTATTTTTTTGTTTTCCATTTTATTTTTTCTCTCAAAATACTGATAATAATGAGTTTAATCAATTATGTCACGAAATAACAAATAAAAAAGCCTTATCTCTTTATGAAAAAGGTATTAATAAAAAAAAATATAAAAAACTTGAGCGTTTAGATTTTTTGATGAAAGCTTTAGTGTTAGAACCTGATTTTGCTGAAGTTAATTTAGCTATGGGCTTAGAGTTAGCTGCAAGATGTAAATTAGAGAATAAACCATTTACTCAAACTTTACCATTTTTTTTTAAAGCAATTTATTCTTGTCCTAATATTCACAGTGAACCCTATTATTATATCGGCTATGATTATTACGAAAGAATGATTAATGACTCTGCTGTAAAATATTTAGATAAATTTATTTCTTTTAAGGATGACAATGAAAAAAAATATGCTAACGATTTTACTGAAGAATTATACCAAGCTAAAATGATGGTTAATTCAGCAAAAAAAGAATTAGGACTAAGACGAAATGTAGAGTTTGACCCTAAGGTTGTTAAAGGTGTTTCTACAGAAAGAGATGAGTATTTGGCTTATATTTCTCCTGATGATAAAAATTGTTTTTTTATAAGAAAACTTCCTATTAAGAGTATGAATCAAGTTTTTAGTACTGATAAAGAACGTGAAGTGTTTATAAAATCTCAACGGAATATAAATGGAGTTTTTACCGAAGGAGAAGCGATGCCAAGTCCGTTTAATGAAACAGCAGATAATCAGGGTGGTTGCAGTATCTCAATTAATAACAAAAATCTATACTTTGCAATGACAAGAATTGAAGGTGGATTGCAAGCTAATTGTGATATCTATATCAGTGATTTTATAGATGGAGAATGGACTGAAATCAGAAAACTAAGCGCAAATGTGAATGATCCTAAATATTGGGATAGCCAACCCTCAATATCTTCTGATGGAATAACGCTTTACTTTGCAAGCGATAGACCAGGAGGTTATGGAGGTATAGATTTATATTATACTCGTAAAGATTTAAAAACGGGTCAATGGTCTATTCCAAAAAATTTAGGACCAACTATTAATACTAAAGGTGATGAAAAAACGCCCTTTATTCATAGTGATAGTGAAACATTATATTTTAGTAGTACAGGACATTTTGGATTTGGAAAGTATGATATTTTTTATACTAAAAAAAATGAAAAAGGAGATTGGATAGAGCCTGTAAATATAGGCTCTCCAATTAATAGCGAATCAGATGATGTTGGTTTTTTTGTAAGTGCCGATGCAAAAACTGCTTACTTTTTTAGTTTTACCGAAGGTAAATTAGAAGGGAAAGGTATTGGTCGTTATGATTTGTTTAGTTTTAATTTATATGAACAAGCTAGACCTCAGGTTACTTCCTTTTTAAAAGGAAATATAAAAGACAGTACAGGAAATAATATTGCTGGAGCTATTGTTGAAATAAAAAATATACAAACTAAAAAAACATCATATGCTACCGTTGATAGTTCCAGTGGAGAATACATGGTAGCTATAAAAAAGAATAATGATATTTTAATTACAGTTAAAAAAGATGACATTGCATTTAATGTAAAAAAAATTAGTGTAAATGATTTTATTAAATCTTCTGATAATAATGATCCTAAAGACATAAATATTCAAGTTAGAGATTCAAAAGTTGGTCACTCTTTTGTGATTGAAAATATTTATTACTCAACAACTAGTTCTGATTTAAAGAAAGAAAGTATAATTATTTTAGAAAGTTTTGCTGATTATTTAAAAGACAATCAAAATCTTAAAATCGAAATTCATGGTCATACAGACAATGTAGGTAATGCAAAAGATAATGATGCATTAAGCTATAATCGTGCTTTTTCAGTTAAATCTACCCTTGAAGAGTTAGGAGTAGATGGTAAAAGAATTAATGCAAAAGGCTTTGGTTCAATTATGCCAATTTCAACAAATTCTACTGAGGAAGGCAGAGCTAAAAATAGAAGAACTGAATTTCTTATTTTAGAAAAATAAATTATATATTTTTTGTTTAATAAATGTTATAACACGTTGTTAGCTTGTTCTTTAATTTTTTCTAATTCGTCTTTCATTAAGACTACTAATTTTTGAATTTGAGCATCATTTGCCTTTGATCCGATAGTATTTATTTCTCGCCCAATTTCTTGACTAATAAAATTTAGTTTACGCCCAGCAGATTTTTCATTACATGTTTCAATGAAATAATCTAAATGAGTTTTTAATCTTACTTTTTCTTCGTTAATATCAAGTTTTTCTATATAGTAAATTAATTCCTGCTCAAATCTATTTTCATCAAGATTAGATTTACCAATAACATCTTCAATATTATTTCTGATTCTATTTTTTATAGCATTTATTCTAATTAAATCTAGTGTTTTAATTTCTTCTAAACAGGTATTTATTTTAGATATTCGTGTTTCAAAATCTTTTTTTAAAGATAAACCTTCAATATCTCTAAAGTTATTTAATTCTTCTAAAGCTGAATTTAAGCAATGCTTTATTAGCTTCCATTCATTTTCATCCGTTTCTTTGCGTTCATTTTTTAAAACATCCGGAAATTTTAAAACTTGTTGTAAGACATTAGCTATTGGCTCATTTAGCTCTAATGCTAAATTTTTTAATTGTTTGTGGTATGCCTTGGCTAATTCGATATTTATTTCAACAGGCATTTCTGCTTTTTTAGATTCGATAAAAATACTTAGATCAATTTTACCACGCTCTAATTGTTTAGAGATTTCGTTACGTAATTCTAATTCATAATTTCTTAAACCAGAAGATAAACGTAAACTAATATCTGCCGATTTACTATTCAGAGAGCGAATTTCAATATTAATAGTTTTGTCGCTTAATTCTTGAGAAGCTTTACCAAAACCTGTCATTGATTTAATCATAAGTTGTTTTTTTAGTTTTTTTATTTATTAAATATAGTCCGAAAATTATTAAAATACCTGAAAATAATTTTGTTAGAGTTAAAGAATCTTTTCCCATGATTATTGCAAAAATACTCGCTAAAAAGGGTTGTAGATAAATATATGCACTAACCGTTGATGGGCTTAAAGATTTTAATCCATATATATTAAGAAGATAGGCAAAAAAAGTAGTTGCAATTACCACAAAGCAGGTTGCAAAAATAGCATAATCATTAAATCGTGACCAATCTGTTTTTGTAAAATCGTTTAATCCTATTGGTAGAATATAAAAGCTTCCAAATAAAAAAATCCAACGCATTACGGTTACCGTATTATATTTTTCCATAATAGGTTTTACCATTACAACAAAAATTGCCCAGGAGGCAGAGTTTATTAAAGTATATAAATCTCCAACAATTGTTTCACTACCAAATTCTAAATTCCCTTTAAATAAAAGTAAGGTTGTGGCGCCAAAAATTGCTAAACTTAAACCTGATAATTTTAAAATTGTAACTCTTTCTTTTAAAATAATAAGCGTAAAAATAAATACCATAATTGGGTTAGATATCATAATAATAGCAGAATTGATAGGATGTGTTAAGCTAAGACCGTAAATAAAAAAAACTTGATTAATAACTATACCAAATAAGGCTAACCAAAGCATTTTAATTAAATCTTTTTTAGCAACAGTTTCTGTTTTTAAAAACAATGATAATATCCAAAATAAAATACAAGCACCAAAAATCCTTAAAAATACTAAAGCAATTGGTCCAATATATGTTGGCATTAAATCTTTTGCAATTGAATAATTTAATGCATACACAATTTGAGCAATAAATAAAGCAATATGTCCTTTTAATATATTTGTCAAAACGTTGCAAATATAATCAGATATGACTTAATAACGAGTTTAAGTTATAATTCTAAAACGTATCTTTACTTTATTGTGTTATCATATATAGATCAATTAAATAATAAGACTTTACTTGTAAGGAAACCTATTCGAATTATTTCGATAGTTCCTTCTCAGTCTGAATTATTGTGGCATTTAGGCATAAGAAAAGAGTTGATCGGAATAACCAAATTTTGTATTTATCCTAGTCAAATGTTTAATAAGTTAGCTAGAGTAGGGGGTACTAAAAAATTGAATATTAATAAAATTAGAGAACTACAACCTGATTTAATTATTGGCAATAAAGAAGAAAATGATCAACAACAAATTGAACTGCTTAAAAAAGAATTTAATGTTTGGATGAGCGACATTTATTCATTTAACGACGTTTTTAAAATGATTACTAGTTTAGGTGTTATTTTTGAAAAAGAAAGGCAAGCAAAAACCTTAGTCTCTAAAATAAAATCAGATTTGATAATGATTAAAAATATTTTTAATCAGAATAGAGTTATTTATTTTATTTGGAATAAGCCATATATGTGTGCGGGACAGAATACTTTTATTAATCATGTATTAAAACATATTGGATTTAAAAATTTAATTTCTATTTCTCGTTACCCTCAAATAAATGAATTTGAATTAATTAAGCTCCAACCAGATTTTTGTTTATTATCTAGCGAACCTTTCCCCTTTAAAGAAAAACATATTAATAATTTAAAAAATATTGTACCTAATTCAAAAATAATTATGGTTGATGGCGAGATTTTTAGTTGGTATGGGTCCAGGTTACTTCATTTAAAAAAATATGTAACAGGATTAAAAAAACGTTTGTATGCTTAAAATAGTATTAATTAGTCTTTTTATTATTTCTTATTCATTTATTGCATTCGAACAGATTGTTAAAATTAATAAATCAGCTATTGCTTTATTCTCTGGCGTATTAAGTTGGATTTTTGTCATGACTTTTTCATCTGCCCCAATTAATTTGAATACTCAATTAGGGGTTCATATTTCTGAAATCGCAAGTGTTTTATTTTTTTTAATGGGAGCTATGACCATCGTTGAATTAATAGATGCCCATAACGGATTTGATGTAATTACCCAAAAATTAATCGATGTTAAACCTGTGTATTTAATTTTGATAATAGGATTTATGACGTTTTTTTTATCAGCGGTCTTAGATAATTTAACAACTACAATTTTAATTGTTTCAGTAATTAGAAAATTATTACCCGAGGGCAAATTGCGTTTGTATTTTGTAGGTCTTATTATAATTTCTGCTAATGCAGGTGGCGCTTGGAGCCCTATTGGTGATGTTACTACAACTATGCTTTGGATCGGGGGTCAAACTAGTTCTAATCTTTTAATTTCATCTTTATTTTTACCCAGTTTAATTAATTTAATTGTCCCACTGTTTATTATATATTTTATCATTCACAAACAAAAGCTATTTTCTAATATATTAGTTAATAAAGTAATTATTTCTAGTTCATATCGATCAGGAGCTTTATTTATTTTAATAGCTGGATTATTTATATTATTAGCCGTTCCGTTGTTTAAAGTTATGTTTAATTTACCCCCATTTATGGGAATACTATTCGGCTTGGGATTATTGTGGTGTATTACAGAAATTAAAAATAGGAGACGAGATGATGTTGATAAAAATAATCACTCAGTAGCTTTTGCTTTAAGAAATATTGACACTCCTAGTATTTTATTTTTTTTAGGAATTTTATTAAGTATTTCTTCATTAGAAACTTGTGGTTTATTATCTTCTATCGCTTTAAATATAAATGCTTCAATATCAAATCAGAATTTGGTTTTATTATTTACTGGTTTAATTTCTGCTCTAATAGATAATGTTCCATTAGTAGCTGCATATCAAGGCATGTATAGTTTAAACGATCATGCTTCGGATAGTTCTTTTTGGCATTTACTTGCCTATTGTAGTGGAACTGGTGGAAGTATTTTAATTATTGGTTCTGCGGCGGGTGTTGTTGCAATGGGGATTGAAAAAATAAGTTTCAGATGGTATTTAAATTATATTTCCTTCTTAGCTATTTTAGGCTACCTCTTAGGATTTATGACTTATTTGATTTTAAATTAAATAAAATTAATGCATCCGCAACTACAAATGTACTTCCTCCTATAAAAATTAAATCATTTTTTTTAGCCGATTTTTTAGCCGATTCTATTCCTAATTTCACGGTAGAATAGGCGTCTCCTTTTAGTTTTAGTTTATTTCCCTGCAGCTTTAATTCATTTTCATCTAAAGCTCTTTTAACATTTGCTTTTACAAAGTAATAGTAAGCATTTTTAGGAAGTAAATTTAATATTTTAGTAATGTCTTTATCATTTACAACACCAAAAACAAAATGAAGATTGGAGTATGTGACTTGTCTTAAATTCTCAACCACTTCTTTTATTCCATCTTCGTTATGCCCTGTGTCTGCTATTATTAAGGGTTTATCACCCAATTTTTGCCATCTACCCATCAATCCGGTTAATTTAATGGTTTGTTTCAAGGCATCTTTTATATGATCAGTAGAAATAGAAAAATCTGCTTTTTCTAAATGATCTAAAAGATTTAAAACACCTAATAAATTTTTTAATTGATAAGTTCCAGTCAAATCCAATTTATATAAATCTGTACTATCTTTTTTTACATTTAAAATAGTTGCATGTAATAATCCATTCTTTTTTTTGTAATTAAGTAGCTTATAATTTTTATTTCCAAATTCAATTATACATTTTAATTTTTTTGATGTTTCAATAAATATTGGCGCAGTAACGCTTTGAAATTCGCTTACTACAAGAGGAACTCCAGCTTTTATAATTCCTGCTTTTTCAAAAGCAATTTTTTCAAGGGTATTCCCTAATATATTGGTGTGATCATAGCTAATATTTGTAATTAGACAAGCTTTTGGTTTGATGATATTGGTAGAATCTAATCTTCCTCCTAATCCAACTTCAATAATAGCAACATCTACTTCTTCAGCTACAAAATAATCAAATGCTAAGCCTACAGTCCATTCAAAAAAACTTGGTTCAATCTTTTCAAAACTAAGCTTATATTTTTCTACAAATTTGGTTACGTATTTTTTTGGAATTATTGTACCATTTATTTTAATTCGCTCTCTAAAATCAATTAAATGTGGCGAGGTGTATAATCCAGTTTTGTAACCTGATTTTTGAAGAATTGCTGCTAACATATGACTGCTAGAACCTTTTCCATTGGTTCCGGCTACATGTATACATTTTAATTTTAAATGTGGTTTACCTAATAATTCAGATATTTTATAGGTATTATCTAGATTGGCTTTGTATGCAGCTGCTCCGATATTTTGAAACATTGGTAATCGCGAATATAAATAATCAAGTGTTTCTTGATAAGGCATGTTTTATTCAAATGAGAATACGATGGTAATAGTTCCTTGTTGCTCCTCAAATTTACCATCAACATTAAATTTTGTAGCTAAGGCAGCATGTTTTGCTTTTGCTTTTAATAAAGCGCTGCTTGTGGTTGTACCTCTGCCATTCGGATTTGCTTCTATTACATTCCCTTCGCTATCTACTGTTATTTCAACAACCACTTTACCTTCTTCTTTAGTATCACTTGGTAATTTTGGTGGCTTAACAACCGCCCTCCCTTTTAAATCAATTCCAATACCTCTGCCAAAACCACCTTTGCCAATACCAGAGCCCGGTCCATTCCCATTCCCATTATCATTTCCGCTACCTTCTCCACCAGTTCCATTTTTAAAAGGATTACCGTTTGGAGAACCATTTTCTCCAGCCGATTCATTATTTCCAATTCCACCACTGTTTTTGCCTGTATTTTTTTTAAATTTTTCTGCTAATTTCTGAGCTTCAGTTTTTTCTGGAATTATTTCTGATGGTAAAACTGGAGTAATTACGGTTCTGTTTTCATTTATTTTTTCTTTTTTTTCTGTTTTTATGTTTATTGATTCTCCATTTTCATCGGTTAATAGATTTTCTTCTTCTTTTGGTTTTGATATCACATCGTTTACATTTCCTAAAGACCCATATTCAATATCTCCATTTCCCATATTCATTGTTCCAAAAGCTAATTCCTGTCCACCTCCACCTGCCGATTCAGGAAATGGTGGATTAGGGGTTATCATATTATAAAAAATTAAAAACAAAAGCAATAATAAAAAAATAATCAGAGTAATTGTCCCTGAAATAATTTGATTTTTCGATTCTTCTGATTTTGTAAGGATCATCTTTTTTTGTATTTACAACAAGCTAAATAGCCCCTTTTATTTATTTATTTGTAGGAGCTGTGGCTAATACAGTTTTGCATTTTAATTTATAACAAATAGTCATAATATCAATCTCATCTTGAATTGATAATTCTTTATCTAAATGCATTAAAACAGTTGGCTCTGTCTGTTTTGAAGCGAGTTTAGAAATTTCATTTTCTAGGTTTGATAGATTAATTTCTATACTATTCACAAAGTATTTTTTATCTTTTGTTATTGCCACGTGAATAGGTTTTTTTGTGTTTTCTATAGTAACGTTTGAGTCTGACTTTGGTAGATTTACTTTTATAGAATTTGGACTTACCATTGTAGAAAGTATTAAAAAGAATAGTAAAAGAAAAAACATAATGTCGTTTAACGAATCTGTACTTACTTCTGCATCCCTATGTTTTTTTCGTAAAGCCATAATTTAATATTAAAAATTATTAATTAAATTAATCAGTTAATTAAGTGTTTGATTTCAATTTATTTAATTGGTTCATTTAAAATATCTAAAAATTTTATTTGAGTATCTTCCATCCGATTTGCCAATTTGTCTATTCGAGAGTTTAACCAATGATAGCAAACAAAAGCGATTACTCCAACTACTAAGCCTCCAGCAGAGGTGACCATTTTTTGGTATAAGCCTTTTGAAATTACTTCTATTTCAACCGTTTTAGCTAAAGAGATGTCGTAAAAAATCGTAATAACTCCTATAATAGTTCCAATAAAACCAAACATAGGAGCAATTCGTCCAATAATATTTAGCACATTTAAATTTTTTTCTAGTTTAGAAATTTCATTCGCCCCACTTTTATCCATGGCTGTTCTTATTTCTGTAATTGGTTGCCCAATTCTAGAAATACCTTGTTCTAACATGGTACTTTCTGGTGTATTAATATTTTTACACATGCTTATCGCATTTGATAAATTACCTGTATTTATCATTTCTTTTATGCTTTGCAATAACTCTTTATTTGTTTTATTAGCTTTACCTATTACTAGCAGGCGCTCTATTAAAATGTAAATTGATATTAAAAGTAATAAAGCCAAAGGATACATTATGGGCCCACCTTTTGCAATCATTGTAATCAGTGAAATTTTAGTTTCTGTAACTTGAGGACTCGTCTCTATAGTTTGAATACCAGTTTTTATGGCTTCGGTTATTGTATCTTGTGTTTGAGCTATGTTTAAATCAGCCCCTATTTTTAGAATAAAGTATATCATTGCTTTATGGTTTTGATACGAATTTAAACTATTAATTAACTTAGAATCAAACCTATTTTTTTGATTTTAAACACTAGAATGTTTATTAGGTATTTAATTCTGAAAATTAGTTGGTGTTTTTCTATTATCAGCAGGCTATTTAGGGGAAATCGCCTTTTCTATTTCTGATTTCAATAATTGTTTATGATTTTTTTTAATGCCGAATAAATTTAATTTTTCAATTTCATCATCATTAAAAGTAATATATAGCTTGCCATTGGAGTTTTGTGTTACTTGTTTGATATCTATAAAATAACGAATCTTATTTCTAAAAAGCGATTGTTTTATTTCAAATCTATCTGCAAATATTAGTGTAAAAGGATGTAAAACAATCCATAAACTTTGAAAAGCCATAAAAAATCCAGGAACCATGATTAAAAAACCAACTGGATTAAAATCTATTAAAACTTTATATCCTATTAAAAGGATAACTGAGCTAAATAAAAATGATGTAATTATTAATAATGTACTACGTTCAATATTAATTAAGGGGATTTCTATTTTTTCTTCGTTTCTCACATTACAAAGTTAAAAAATATATTTAGTCTTTTATTTTATTATAAAGATTTATTTATATAATTGTATAATTATAGTATTTTATTTTTTATTGTTTTGTAACATTTTTTAATAAAAGTATTATTAAGCTAAATGCAATTAAATAAATATTGGACGATTATGACATTTATTAGAAAAAAAAACACTTTCGTCTTATTATTAATTATTGGGTCATTAACAATTAAATCTCAATCTTATTCTGTTGAGCATCCAATTGCAGATATGTTAGACAGTCTATCATCACAAAAAATGTTTGATAATGTTTTTTCTAAACCTGTATTCCCGAAAAATAATAAATATAAATATACTATAGATAGTGTTCCATTATTCGACGATAATACCTATCAATCTCGTTTAGCTAAATTAGATGCAGTATCTCCTTTTGATTTAGTTTATAATGAACATGTAAAAGGTTTTATTAATTTATATATGATTCGGAAGAGGGGAAGTCTCAGTAGAATGATGGGCGTTTCTCAATTGTATTACCCGATGTTTGAAGAAGTTTTAGATAAATATAATATCCCCTTAGAGTTAAAACATTTAGCGGTAATTGAAAGTGCGCTCATACCCTATGCTCGCTCTGGAGCAGGTGCTACTGGTCTTTGGCAATTCATGTATCCTACTGGTAAAATGTTTGGGCTAAAGGTTGATTCATATATCGACGAACGTTGTAACCCATATAAGGCAACTGTAGCAGCAGCTGAATATTTAAAATCATTATATATGATGTTTAATGATTGGCAAATGGTTTTGGCAGCTTATAACGCGGGGCCCGGAACTATAAGTAAAGCAATTAGAAGAAGTGGTGGTAAAAAAACATATTGGGAAATAAGACCATATTTGCCTTTGGAAACTCAAGGGTATGTTCCTGCTTTTATTGCTGCTAATTATGCCATGAACTATGCTGATGATCATAATATCTATGCTGCTTTACCTCGAAAAACATATTTTGAGGTAGATACTGTAGTTGTAAAAGAACAAATGTCTTTTGATCAAATTTCTCAAGCTTTAGATATTTCTAATGAAGAAATTTTATATTTTAATCCTCAATATCGAAAAAATATTATTCCTTCTGGAGGAAATGCAATGTGTTTACCCAAGAATAAAATCGCTTATTTCTTGAACAATGAAATAGAAATTTATTCAGCTATTCAATCTCAAAAAAAAGAAAGTGTAGTTATTGAATCAATAGCTGAAATTAAAATAAATCATGTGGTAAAAAAAGGTGAAAAATTAAGTTCAATAGCCAGAAAATATGGAGTAAAAGTTCAAGACATTAAATCATGGAATTATATTGGAAGGAGAGGTTTAAAGACTGGGAAACATTTAGTGATTTTTGTACATGAACAAAATAGAATAATAAAAAAGCTAGAATTAAAAAAACAAACAAATTTAGCTTCTACTAAAGATACTTCTGAAAATTTAATAGTAGAAAAAAGTAATTCTAAAGATTATATTTTTCATAAAGTTAAAAAGGGTGAGACGCTATATCAAATTGCAAAAAGAAATAATGTTAAAGTCTCTGACTTAATAAATTTAAATCAGTTAACAAATAATAGTTTGTTATTAGGCAGTTATTTAAAAATAAAAAAAATTAATAAATAGTTGTTTTTTTATAAAATGATTTTTATCTGATATGATTCTTTTAACTTTTATCATAATCAAATTAAATTTATGATTTTAAGATTTTTTTTTATTTTTTTATTTTTTTTAAATCAAATAGTTTTATCTCAAGTCCTTCAAACTGTTAAGGGAAGGGTAGTAGACAAAGAAACTGGAATTGGCCTGCCTGGTGCTATTGTTCAATTAAAAGTGATTGGATCACAAAGTATTGTTGTAGCGAATAATGATGGATTTTATAAATTTATTAACGTGCCTGTTGGTCGGCAATCTTTTTTATATTCTTTTTCTTCATATAAAACAATTCCCATAAACGATATAATTATTACTTCTGGAAAAGAAATGGTAATTAATGTTGAGTTAGAAGAAAATGCAATAAAAATGGATGAGGTCGAAGTAAAAGCCTCTTCAGAAAAAGATTTAGTAAACACCATGCAAATGGCCAATATGAAATCTTTTAGTATCGAAGAAACTGAAAGATATGCAGGTTCTCGCCAAGATCCCGCTCGAATGGCTCAAAATTTTGCAGGCGTTCAAGGAACAAACGATTCACGCAACGATATTGTTATTAGAGGAAATAGCCCCGCTGGGTTATTATGGCGTTTAGAAGACATTGATATTCCAAATCCAAATCACTTTGCCGTTGCGGGCTCTGCAGGAGGTCCTCAAAGTATAATTAATAATAAGTATTTGTCAAATAGCGAATTTTATACTGGTGCTTTTCCTGCTAATTATGGAAACGCCTTAGGTGGGGTATTCGATTTAAAAATGAGAAATGGGAATAATGAAAAGCATGAACGTACGTTTCAATTAGGAATTTTAGGAACCGAATTAGCTCTTGAAGGTCCAATCAGTAAAAAATCAGGCGCAAGTTATTTAGTTTCTTATCGCTATTCAACCTTAGCTCTTTTTGGAAGTTTTAATATTAATTTAGGCACAAGTGCAATTCCAAATTATCAAGACATTGGAATTCGACTTAATTTTCCTACAAAAAAGTTAGGCGTGTTTAGCTTTAATGCCATTGGTGGTTTAAGTAATATTTCCATCGTTTTAAGCAAAATTAAAGAACGACCAAAAGAACTTTATGGCGATCAAAACCGGGATCAATATTTTACAACTAATATGGGTGTTGGCATATTAAATCATGTTTACACACTTAATAGTCGAACTATTATGAAAACTAGCCTTGCTTTTGCCGCCCAATCAGTAGGTTCAAATCATTATCTAGTTATTAGAGATAAAAATTTTAAACCTAACGATACTTTACCTCATATTTTAAATTACGATTTTGCTGAAAATAAATCAACATTAGCCTGGTTTATTAAATCAAAACTAAATTCAAAAAACAGCATTAAATTAGGAGTATTTGTTAATAGAATCGATGTTAATTTTAACGATTCTTTAAAATTAATTTCTGCTTATGATACAGTGCCAACATCTATTAATAATAAAAAATTTAAAGCGCGGATTGATTCAAAAGAAAATTTTTATTTAATTCAACCGTACCTCAATTTTGTCCATAAATTTAACGATAAAACTAGCTTAAATACAGGTGTTTTTTCTCAACTTTTAACTCTAAACAATAAATTTGTTTTTGAGCCTAGAGTTAGTTTAAGACATCAATTTTCTTCTAAACACATGCTAAACTTATCATATGGTATTCATAGTCAGATGCAATCCACGTACTTATATTTTGCAATTCCAGATTCTATTATCCAAGATAATAAGCCTACATTAAATACAAGCCAACAAGAGTCAAACAAAGATTTAGATTTTAGTAAAAGTCAACACCTTGTTTTTGGTTACGATTATTTTGTGACAAGTCATTTTAAATTAAAAACCGAATTATATTATCAATATCTTTGGAATGTTCCAGTTTATCAAGTTCCGTCTAGTGTGTCTGCAATTAATAGAGGGGCTACTTTTACAAGATTTTTTCCTATTTATACTATGCAAAATACTGGTACAGGCTATAATTATGGATTAGAATTAACCCTCGAAAAACTTTATTACAAGCATTATTTTTTTATGTTAAGCGGAAGTTTATTTGAAAGTAAATACAAAGCTAGTAATGGTAAAACTGCAAATACAGATTTTAATGGAAATTATATGTGTAATTTTTTAGGAGGTTTAGAGTATGCAATTGGAAAAAACAAAAAGAATAGTTTAAGTGTTGGTACTAAATTTACTTATGGAGGTGGAAAACGCTATTCACCTGTTAATTTATCGGCTAGTAATGCCGTAATGGATATTGTTGCTGAAGACGATAAAGTAAATACACTTCAATTTCCTGCTTATAATAGGCTTGATCTTAGAATTTCATATAAAATAAATGGAAAAAAAGTAGGAACAGAAATAGCTTTAGATTTAGTAAATATTTTAAATACCAAAAATATATTGGCTTTGAGTTATTCTCCCGACCCTGCTAACCGATTAAATAAACAGCCTTGGGCAGAAAATTACCAACTAGGTAGATTGCCTTTGTTTTATGTAAAATTTGATTTTTAAAATGTTATTTTTGTAGGGCATGACAAACATTTTAATCATTGGAGCAGGTCGTTCTTCAACCTCATTAATAGATTATTTTTTAACTAATTCTAATCTATATCAATGGAATGTTACGGTCGCTGATATGGATTTAAAATTAGCTCAAGAAAAAGTGGGTTTAAATCCATTAGCTAAAGCGATTAGTTTTAATATTAAGGATGATGAGAAGCGCCGTTCGATAATACAATCTCAAGACTTTATCATTTCAATGTTACCCGCTTCAATGCATGGAGATGTTGCCAGAGACTGTGTCGAATTTAGCAAACATATGGCTACAGCTAGTTATGTGAGTTCAGAAATGAATGGTTTAAATGACGAAGCAAAAAAGAAAAACATTATTTTGATTAATGAATGTGGATTAGATCCAGGAATTGATCATGCCAGTGCAATGAAGATTATTGAAAAAATCAAATTTCAAGGCGGAATAATAACTTCATTTAAATCTTATTGTGGTGGTTTGGTTGCTCCTCAAAGCAACGATAATCCATGGGGATATAAATTTAGTTGGAACCCACGTAATGTTGTTTTGGCAGGTCAAGGCACCACTCAATATTTACAAAATGGAAGTTTAAAATTTGTCCCCTACAACCGATTATTTTCTGACACTAATTTTATTGAAATTGAAGGTTTTGGAAAGTTTGACGCATATCCAAATCGTGATAGTGTTTCTTATAAAACAGTTTATGGTTTAAATGATGTGCAAACTATGATTAGGGGGACATTGAGAGATTTTGGATATTGTAAGGCTTGGAATGTATTCGTGAAATTGGGTTTAACAGATGATAGTTCTAAAATAATAAATACAAATAAATTAACTTATAGTTCTTTAATTCAATCATTTTTACCTGAGACAGGAAAAAATTTAAAAGAGTCGCTTAGAATTTTAATGAAAGATGATTGGGACATAGATTTAGAAAAAAAAATGGATTATTTGGAGTTGTTTTCGGATAAAAAAATTACCATGAATGAAGGCACTCCCGCCCAACTATTACAACATTTATTAGAGGAAAAATTGAAACTTAATTCAGGAGATAAAGACATGATTGTAATGCAACATCAGTTTGAATATCAATTGCCTAATTTAAAACAAATTCAAAAGTTAAATTCTTCATTAGTAGTTATTGGTGAAAACCAAAATCACACGGCAATGGCTTTGACCGTTGGTTTACCATTGGCTATAACCGTTAAAAATTTTCTTACAAAACGATTTAGTCTTAATGGAGTTCAGATCCCAACTAAAAAAGAAATTTACGAGCCATTATTAAAAGAATTAGAGGATTATCAAATTATTTTTAATGAACAATTATTAAATTAAAAATTTGAATAAAAATCACTCAATTTTTATCTGCCTCCCTGCATGCTTTTTAATTTTTCTATGTATTCAGAATAACTCATCATTGAAAATCCATCAGTATTTATTTGAAAAACAGAATCCTCTATTGGTTTTGTATTTATTTCTGTTGCAATAATTAATATTTTTATTTCCATCCCATTTTGATTGCTTTCCATCTCAACTTTTAAAGGATATCCTTTTAAGTCTCCCAAATCAAAAGATCTTTTCCCACTTATTTTTTTTGTTATTGTTGAATTCACATTTATTTTATCTGTTACCCAAACAATAATTTTATTTTCTTTTTTATCTTTATTAATACTGGTAATGATAGCTTTATTACATTCTAAGCCAGCAATGTTTTGTTTTTCGTTAATATAATCTATTGTAGGTTTAACATTCCCTTTCTTTTTTTTATCACTAGATTCTAACTCTTCTTTTGAAATCTTATAACCCATTTTATTCCCCATTAAATCATTCGTAAAGGTTTGTTCTTTTCCATCAAATAAAGTAATCTGATTTTCCATCATACTACTGACTTCAATTTTACTTTTTTCTCCTTTCAGGTAGGTAACAGTTTCTTGTTCGCCAAATGCAGCATATTCTGTAGGTAAACCTTCAATTTTCATATTCATCTTAATGGTATAATCCTCTTGAGAAAATGAAATTTTAAATGTAATTAGGCAGGCAATAAAAAGTATATACTTTGTAATCATTTTTATATTTTTTATAATTTTTTTTAATTATTGTATTTCAGTAATAAAATCAGTCATTTCTTTTATCGAAATAATTTTCATAGAAGCTGGTATTTCAAATATATTATCTGTTAATTTTTCAGGTTTGTAAGAACTCGCTTTAAAGTGTAATTCCATTCCCATTTTTTGGATGCGATAATCGAGTAACATTCCTTTAATAGGAGCATAAACTGTTAGATTATTGCAATTTTCTACACCTAATTCTTTGGTATACCATACATCAAAAGATTCAGAAGGTTGATTTAATTTTGTAACTTTTGCTTTGTAGCATTTTAGACCTAATATTTCTTTTGTTTCATTTGTTTCAAGTATTTTTATAGGATAATCTAAATTAGATTTAGTTATGTCAGCTTCATTTTCAATACAAGCCTGATTAATATTCATGAACTTAACTGTTTGAACTAATGTTTTTGTTTTAATGTTTCCAATAATAGAGGTATTAAATAAACCCATCACACTCATTTCTAAAGTAAATTTTTCGTTTTTAAATTTAAGCGATGCTGAATTTGGAGCTAAAGAATACATGGGATGGTTTTCGTCAACTCCTTTGGTATCAAATTCAATAATACCTTCTTGAGAGGAAGAATTCTTGGTAGGATTGCATGAAATTATCCAAAATGAAACTGTTATCAATACAAAGTAGAAAATTGGAAAGAGAATTATGTTTGATTTTTTCAATTGAATAAAATAATAATGGAAGTGTATTTGGATCTAAAGATATTCAATGGATAAAACTCTTTGTGATATTGAGTGCTATTTTAGTTTAATTGTTTTTTGAATGGTTTTACCCTCTTCAAGTTTTATAATTCCATTACCAATTAGCGTTTGAGAATTAGATTCTAGAGTTGCTTTAATATCATAAATAGCAGGCAATTCAAATGTAAAAGAAACATCTCCATTCGCATCCGACAAACCATTTGCTGTTATATCTGCAGTATAGGTAACTCCTGCAGAATTTTTTACTAGTGCGAATAATAATACGTCTGCATCAGCAAGGGCAACGCCAGTTGAATCGGTACATTTTATAGAGGCAATACATTTTGTTTCTTTTTCGCAGGAAGTCGTAATAAACGCTAGCGAAAAAAGTAAGGCTCCTGATATAATAAATGCAGTATATTTGGGCATAAAATTTTTTTATAATATAGCTTAACAAATATAAAAAAAATGTTTAATAATAAAAAGTTTATTTACTTGCTATGCATGTCTTTTTCATTGTTAATTAACATAAAGGCTCAAACTTTTAGTAATGAAACTTTTATCATTGAAACAACATTTGGAGAAATTAAACTTAAATTATATGAAGAAACGCCAGTACATAAAGCTAATTTTAAAAAATTAGTTTTAAATCGGTTTTTCGACTCATTATTGTTTCATAGGGTTATCAATCAATTTATGATTCAGGGTGGAGACCAACTTAGTAAGCACTCAAATACTGGCGATTCACTTGGCCATGGAGACATAGGCTATACATTAACTTCTGAGATTGACCCCAAACTTATTCATAAAAAAGGAGCGTTATGTGCCGCAAGAGAAGGAGATGATATTAATCCAAAATTTGAATCAAGCGCTTCTCAATTTTATATTGTGATGGGAAAAAGTAGAACTATGGAAGATTTAAAAAAGTATGAAGACAGAATTAATAAAACGCATTATAATAATTGTGCTAGGGAGTTTAATAAATCAAAGCAGGGTAGGGCTTTAAAGCATCAATATAATCGCTTAACAAATGAAAATAAATTAGATAGTGCTTATCTATATAATTCTTTAATTGAAAATAGCACTAAAATTGAGTATTTAAAAACAAGCGAATACCATTTTAATCAAAAACAAATAGATTTATATACAACAATAGGAGGAACTCCTCACCTAGACAATACATATACTGTTTTTGGAGAAGTAATAGAAGGAATTGAGATTATCGATAAAATCGCAGGCGTTTCAACTGATTCTCGAAACAGGCCCATAAAGGATATTAGAATGAGAATTTATCTTTTAGAAAATAAATAATTTAAATTAACTCTTTTTTTGTTTCTATTAGAGTGTTTTTAGAGCTTCCAATAAAAATAGAATCTTTTATCAAGATTACAGGACGTTTTAAAAATGTATATTCTTTCAAGATGAAATTTTTATATTCGTTTTCGCTTAAAACTTTTTCGTGTAATCCCAATGCTCTGTATTTACGGGCTATTTTACTAAATAATGCTTCGTAACTTCCTGCTTTATCTTTTAATTCTTCTAATTGTTGTTCAGTAATAGGTTCTGTTTTTAGGTCTTGAAAAATAAATTTTTTGTTTTTTAATTTTAACTCATCTATAACTCGCTCACAAGAATTACATGAGCTTAGGTGAAATATTTTTTTCATTCGTTTGTAATATAAATTTTAATATTAAAATTAGATTCAGATATCTTTTACTTTTTCTTTTAGTAATGCTATTTTCAAAACATCTTCCATGTGTGTAACATAATTAAAAGTTAATCCTTTTAAATATTCAGGTTTAATGTCATCAATATCTTTTTTATTATCGGCGCATAAAATAATTTCCTTTATACCAGCTCTTTTTGCGGCAAGTATTTTTTCTTTAATTCCACCAACAGGTAATACTTTTCCTCGGAGTGTAATTTCTCCAGTCATAGCTAAAGCTTTTTTTACTTTTCTTTTTGTAAAGGCACTAGCCAAAGAAGTTAGCATTGCTATTCCGGCACTAGGTCCATCTTTTGGAGTAGCTCCTTCTGGAACGTGGATGTGGATATTATTGTTTTCAAAGGTTTCTGCATCTGCATTAATTAATTGAGGGTGTGCTTTTAGGTATTCTAAAGCCAGGGTAGCACTTTCTTTCATCACTTCGCCTAAGTTGCCTGTAAGTGTGAGTTTACCTGCTTTACTTTTACTTAAACTAGTTTCGATATATAAAATATCACCTCCTACTTGTGTCCATGCTAAACCAGTTACAACTCCGGCAATATCATTGCCTTGATATTTATCTTTAATGTGAGATGGTCCTAATATTTTAATTACATTTTCTTCTGTAATTTTAGGTAAAGCAATATTTTTAGCAATATGAACAGCAGTGTTACGCGCTATTTTTGAAATTTTCTTTTCTAAATTTCTTACCCCACTTTCCGCGGTGTAAGTATCAATTAGAAACTCTAAAATTTTATCACTTATTTTAAATTGTGATTTTTTTAAGCCACTTTCTTCAATTTGTTTAGGAACTAAATGTCGTTTTGCTATTTCTAATTTTTCTTCAACGGTATAACCATTTACTTCAATAATCTCCATTCTATCGCGCAAAGCTGGTTGAATATTAGATAAATTATTGCAAGTAGCAATAAACATAACCTTACTTAAATCATATTCGAGTTCTAAAAAATTATCATAAAAAGCTGAATTTTGCTCAGGATCAAGAACCTCTAACAGAGCTGATGATGGATCGCCATGATAATCGCTACCAACTTTATCAATCTCGTCTAAAATAAAAACGGGATTAGACGATTGTACTTTTTTTAAATTTTGTAATATTCGCCCAGGCATAGCGCCAATATATGTTTTTCGGTGACCTCTAATTTCGCTTTCATCTTTAAGACCTCCTAAACTCATTCTCACATATTTTCTGTTTAAAGCCTTTGCAATACTTTTTCCGAGAGATGTTTTTCCAACGCCAGGAGGCCCGTATAAACAAATAATCGGAGATTTTAAATTTCCTTTCAATTTCAAAACGGCTAAATGCTCAATAATACGATCTTTAACTTTTTCTAAACCAAAATGATCTTCATTTAAAATAGTTTGAGCATTATTTAAATTAAAATTATCTTTGGTTTGTTCATCCCAAGGAAGTTCTAAAAGTAATTCAACATAATTTGTTTGTATGCCATATTCAGCGGCATTAGGATTCATGCGTTGTAATTTTGAAATTTGTTTTTCAAAAACTTCTTTTACATCATTACTCCATTTTTTTGTTTTCGCTTTTTCTTCGTAACCAGCAATTTCTTGTTCAAAATTATTACCACCCAGTTCTTCTTGAATAGTTTTTATTTGTTGATTTAAAAAGTATTCCCGTTGTTGCTTATCCAAATCCATTTTTGTTTTATTTTGGATTTGATTTCTTAATTCTAACATTTGGAATTCTTTATTAAGATATTCTAACACCAATAAACTTCGCTCTTTTAAATTTGCAACTTCAAGCATTTTTTGCTTGTCTTCGCTTTTAGCGTTCATATTAGACGAAATAAAATTCACTAGAAAAGCCGGACTATCAATATTATTAATGGCGAAACTTGCATCGCTCGGAATATTTGGAGAAATTTTAATAATCTGGGTAGATATTTCTTTTAAGTTCGAAATAATAGCTTCAAATTCTTTATCACTTTTTGGAGGTCTAATTTCTTCGAATGCCGATACTTTTGCTTTATGATAGGGTTCAGTTTGAATATATTCGTCTATTTTAAATCGTTTTTTGCCTTGAATAATTATGGTAGTATTTCCGTCGGGCATGCGCAACATTTTAATTATTTGAGCTACAGAACCTACATTATATAAATCATCGCCAGTCGGCTCTTCTGTTGCATCACTTCTTTGAGCCACCACACCAATTGTTTTGTCGCCTTTATTATAATCTTTTATTAATTGAATAGATTTATCTCGACCTACGGTGATAGGGATAACTACCCCTGGAAAAAGCACTGTATTTTTAAGCGGTAATATTGGCAGAATCTCAGGAATTTTTTCATTTCGCATATTATCCTCATCTTCGCTACTCAAAAGAGGTATAAAGTCTGAATCCTCATCCATACTGCTACTGAATCCTATTTCATTTAAATCTCCAAAATTCATAGATATATTTCTTTTTTTGTTCTTTTTAGGTAAATCACATTTTGTGCCACAGCTAAAACTAGACTATTTGGCAGTATTAATAAAAGGTCTCTCAAAATAAGAAAACCCATTTTTAGAGTATAATTTATGTAATTTATTGTCATTTAGCAACTCGCTTTCATTTTTTGTTTTAATAACAATATATACTGGTCTATCTACTATTTCATTTTGCATCCAAATTAAATTTGCTAGGCCATATGTTTTTGATTTTGAATAGCCTTCTTTTTCTAATTTATTTAAGGTTTCAATTATAAATTTTTTTTGAAAGGGATTATTGTAATCGTTAGGTTTTCGATTTGAATAAAATAACTGTGCATAGCTTTTAAATCCTCGTGTTTCTACATAACAATTTTTATTGGCAATATTTTTATAAAATTCGATATTAGAATGTTGAGAGTATTGTTCTATTTTAGGAACAATAACGGAAATAGCAAAACAAATAAAAAAGCAATTAGTTAATGATCCGTAATAAAATAACTTCTCCTTTCCTCTAGTTATAGAAATGTAAATTAAATAACATCCTAATAAAAATAAAAGACCAATAATAAATTCTAAGCCTATCCAATTAACATCGGCTTTTAAACAATCAATCGCAAATTCATCTGCTATTAATTGATGATTAATAATAAAAGGCTTTAAAAGATTAATATTAGCAATTAGTATAAATGATAATCCAATTGCAGATGCAATTATCCAATAAAAAAATTTAAAAAATTTATTAAGTTTAAAATCAGAAATGTATTCTGAAATGCCAATAGCTGCAATATAAGTGAGAGGGAAATAACATATGGAAGAGTAATGAAGTATTTTAGTTTTTACTATCGAAAATAAAAGTAATACAACCCAAAACAAACAAAGCATCAATATGCGCCAATGTTTTTGAGGATTGTTAAGATTATTTTTTTTTAGATAAGAAGCAATAAAAATAAAAGAGGCAGGAAAGCAACCAATCAGCAAAACAAAAAAATGATATAAAAAAGGCCCACTATGCCCGCTATCTTCGGTATTAAATAATCGAATTTGATAATTAATAAATTCTAAAATTATTTTTTCATTTCCATTTAGCCATTCTACTATAAACCAACTAGCTGAAACAATTAAACTAGTTATCATAAAAATAATAAAGTTCCTTGATCCTAATTGTTTTATTTGTTTAGTCCAAATAAGATAGGCGATTATTGTAATTGCAAATATGATTAAGGCTACAGGGCCTTTTGTTAAAACAGCTAAGCCTAAAAATAAACCAGAAAATAAAGAGTTTATTATTGATTTTTTATTTTCAAAGTTATTCAAAAATGAATAAAATTGGTAAAGTGAGAGGATGATAAATAAATTAAACCAAGGGTCGATGATGCCAGATTTAAAATAAAAGTGAGGCAATAAAGTTGTGCAATAAAGCAGGGCCCAAATAAGTCCAAATTTTTTAGAATGAAAACGTAATCCAATTATAAAAACAGAAATAAGCGAGGCTATTCCACAGATCGCATTTGGAAGTCGAGCTGCAAATTCGTTAATCCCAAATACATTCATACTTATTGCTTGAAGCCAAATAAAAAATGGAGGCTTTTCCCAAAACGGTTGATAATTTATTTGAACTTGAGAATAATTGCCACTTAAAATCATTTCTCGGGCGCATTCTGCAAAATTAATTTCATCCCAATCAAACAGGGGGCAATTTCCAATAAAGGGAATAAATATAATTCCAGAAATAATAGCGATTAAAAAAATTATTCCTCTATTGTTTTTAATTGATGTTTTCAAATTTCTTATTTAAATTTAAAAAGTGGCTTGTTTATTTTAGGAAAACAATTTTCGCGCATTATAAATATATACATTAACAAACTAAACCCTAGGCCGATTAAGCTTCCTATCGTAACATCTATTAGCCAATGTTGAGAAAGATATACGCGGCTAAAAGCGCCTAAAACTGATAGAACTAAACAAAATATTTTATTGAATTGAGATTTTGATAATAGAGCAAGACTTATAAAAACTGCAAATGAGCTTGTAGCATGCCCGCTCGGGAAGCTGTTAAGGGAAATCATATCAATGCCATCAATATATTTAATTTGAGTGTTTTTAATAAAATAAGTAAAAACAAAGTGAGGCCTATTAATATCGAACACATGATTTTTTAAGTAAGCGCTAGTTAATCCTGAAGCTATATAACTTAATAAAATAAAAACCCCTTTTCGTATATTAAAAAATAAAAAAATAAAAGCAATTAACGCTGCAAAAATACCATCACCAAAATAGGTAATGTATTTAAAAAACGAATCAAAAAAAGGAACTCCAACAAGAGTATTTATTTTAAGATGAAGGGCAACTTTTTCGAAATTTAATAAATAGAAACTTGAATAAGCTAATATTAAAAAGTATAAAAATAAAAACAGCCAGTTATTTTTTAAAAATACTTTCAAATTAAATTTGTTTTGCTTCGTTCCAATATATATCTAACTCTTCTAATTTACAGTCGCTAATTTGTTTTCCTTGAGTTTTTACTTTATTTTCCATATAATTAAATCGTTTAATAAATTTTTTATTGGTTTGTTCTAATGCATCTTCAGGATTAATGTTTAAAAATCTTGCATAGTTGATTAATGAGAAAAGCACATCTCCAAATTCTTTTTCAGCATTTTGTTGATTACCATATTTTATTTCTGTTTCAAATTCTGCCAGTTCTTCTTTTACTTTTTCGTATACTTGCTCAGGTTTTTCCCAATCAAAACCAACGGCACGTGCTTTTTCTTGTATTCGGAAAGCCTTTAATAGGGCAGGTAAGCTATTTGGAACGCCTGACAGAACGGATTTATTACCATCTTTTTCTTTTTGTTTTAATTGCTCCCAGTTTTGTTTGACTTGTTCTTCAGTTTCTGCTTTAACATCGCTGTATACATGGGGATGCCTAAAGATTAATTTTTCACACAAGCCATCAATCACATCCTTGATATTAAAGTCATTAGTTTCGCTAGCAATTTTCGAATAAAAAACAATGTGAAGTAAAAGATCTCCTAATTCTTTTTTTATTTCGTTTAAGTCGTTTTTTAAAATAGCATCACTTAATTCAAAAGTTTCTTCAATGGTAAGATGTCTAATACTTTCAATGGTTTGTTTTTTGTCCCATGGGCATTTTTCACGCAGTTCGTCCATTATTTTTATTAAATTTAAAAATGAGGCTGCTCTTTCGTCAATCATAAGCAAATTTAATAAATTTAAATAGTATTTTTTTAAATCGAATCTAAAAGGTTTGCTAATTTTTTATAATTTCGTTGCCTTGCTAATCAAACTGTTAACATATCTTTTTTTTATTTTTGTATTTGTTTCTCAGGCTTTAGCCCAATCAATTGCAAATACTAGTTCAATTTGGTTTGTAAAGCCTGTTGTCAATAATGGCGTTATATTAGTTCACAGAAGTAATATAAGTCATTTAGTAAAGGGAAATCCTATTATTTATGAGCTTAATATTGGTAAATCTTCTTCTGGCAATAAATTATGGCAAATAGAAAATAATTTACCAGATATTGGTATTAGTTTACAATGCATTGATTTTAAAAACCCATTGCAATTAGGTTATGCTTTAACAGCCTCTCCATATATTGAAATACCTTTAAACAAAACTCCAAAAATATTAAGACCAAGTATAAGATTATGTTGGGGGCTAACTTATATCACTAAAAGTTATGATTCGAATGAAAATAAAGAAAATATAGCCATTGGAAGCCATTTTAATTCTTTTGTTCAATTTAGATGTTTTTGGCGTTTTAAATTATCTAATCTTTTAAGAATTGAGCCCGGCATTTGCTTTACCCATGCTAGTAACGGAAAAGCTAAAAATCCAAATTTAGGATTAAATGTAGCCAGTTTAAACCTTGGTATAAATTACTCAATTCAGTCTAAGGCAAACCAATCAATTACTAAAGTAGATTCTTCCACGAAAGCAAAATCAAAAAACGAGTTAATCTTTTTTACAGCCATTGGTTTTAATCAAAAACAAATCGCGTCACCTATTTTAAAAACATTTGTTTATTCTTTTGCTTATCAACGTAATTTAAGAAATTCACATAAATATGTTTTAGGAATAGATGTTTTTTATGATCAAAATTATTTAATTGATTATGAGAATGTTTTTAAAAATAAAGCTCAAGGAATTGATCAATTAAGAATGAGTATTAAATTAGGTTATTCATATAACGTCGGGCGATTAAGTTTTCCATTTGAAATTGGATATTATTTTTTTCAAAAAACAAATCCAGATGAGCTTATTGTGAATAGACTAGGGGTAAGATATTATTCTAAAACGGGCTTAATTGCACATTTTGGATTGCGAACACATTTTGCCGTTGCTTATAATTTTGAATATGGGTTAGGTTATCGGTTTAGCTTAAAATAAAAGAGATAATCGATTGTAATTGTTTTTAAAGCATTTTACTTCGTTTTACCAAATAGGTATAAAGTATTTTATTAAAGCCTTGCTTGATATCAGCTTCGATCAAATCTATTTTATAATGACCGCATTTAATTCTTAATTCTTCCGAAAATGATTGAATAGCTGTTTTGTATTGTTCTTTAATTTGAGTCGGATTTAATTTTATTTCTTCACCACTTTCTAAATCGATAAAATGATATGGTTTATTTTCGAATTCAAAATCAATTTCTTTCGATTTATCAACGACATGAAATAGAACTACTTCGTGCTTTTTATATTTGAGATGTTGTAAAGCCGAAAAAAGTTCTTCATTTTCTGAATTTGTTTCAAACATATCACTAAAAATAATTACCAAAGATCGTTGATGTATTATTTCGGCAATTTGATTAATTGTATTGGCAGCAGAGGTCGTTTTTTTGTGCTCTGATAGTTCTAGCGTATCTTGTAATGTATTTAAAATTAATTTTTGATGCAGAGGGCTCCCTTTTGAAGGAATATGTTTTGTTATTTCGCTATCGAAAAGGGTTAAGCCAAAAGCATCTCTTTGTTGTTTTAATAATTCGCATAGGGCTGCGGCTGAATAGATACTAAAGCTCAATTTATTATCAACTTGATCATCTGGAAATCTCATACTAGAAGATGTATCGATAATTAGTTGGCATCTTAAATTTGTTTCTTCTTCGTAACGTTTTAAAAATAATTTATCTGTACGACCAAAAAGTTTCCAATCTATGTGGCGAGTACTTTCTCCTTTGTTATATAATCGATGTTCGGCAAACTCTACCGAAAAGCCATGAAACGGACTCTTATGCATTCCAGTAATAAATCCCTCAACAACTTTTTTTGCCAAAAGCTCTAAATTTTTGAAGGGCTCTATTTGAGATCGATCGATTTGCATAAATTAATGTAAATATCCATTTTTTTTCTATTATAAAATAATTGAATTAAATTCAAAAATTCAACAATTTTAATTTATATTTAAATTCTTTGATAATCAGGGATCTAAAAACATTTTGAAAAGACGATATAAAATAATTATAAAAGGCAAAGTTCAAGGGGTTGGCTTTCGTTTTAGTGCCCAGGCCTTAGCTAATAAATTAAATTTAACTGGCTTTGTTAAAAATCTTCATAATCAAAGTCTTTTAATACAAATTGAAGGTGAGGATGAGTCGGTTAATAAATTTATTGACTGGTGCAATACTGGCCCACTTTTTGCCGTAATAGATGAAGTCATTTCTGAAGAACAGGATTTAATGGATTATCAAACTTTTGAAATAAAACGTTAATTCATTTTGATTTAGTTTCTGTTTTTAGTAAAAACAACATTAACAATCTTAAAATCTTATGAAATTTTAAGATTTCATCTTTTCTGCTTAATTATATTTGTGTAAATTTACTCATCATGTTTAAATTTAAATTATTGTTTTTTTTGCTTTCGTTAAGCTTCATTTCATTTTCTCAAAATCAAGTAATAGACAAAGTGATAGCAGTAGTTGGAAAGTATCCAATACTTTTGAGCGACTTACAAAATACAATGCTAGATCAAGATAAAGAAGGGGGGTACTTCGATCGATGTAAGTCTTTTGAAATGTTAGTTTACCAAAAATTATTAATGGTTCAAGCAGAAAAAGATAGTTTAATTGTTTCGGAGGCAGAACTTGACCATGAACTTTCTCGTAGAATGAGTTATTTTATTTCTCAATTTGGAAGCGAAGAAAAATTAGAAGAGTTTTATGGTAAACGGACCAATGTTATTAAAGATGAATTAAGGTTTAGCGTTCAAGAACAATTGTTAGCTGAAAAAATGAAGTCAAAGATTACGGGAAATGATAAGCTAACTCCTGCAGAGATCAGGTTGTTTTTTAATTCTTCAATTCAAGATAGTTTACCCTTTGTTGAGTCAGAAGTTGAATTACAGCAACTAGTGAAAAAACCAATTTGTAGCCCGCAAGAAAAACAAGAAGCTAAAGAACTAATTGAATCATATCGTGAACGAGTTATTAATGGAAAGTCTAGCATGACTACTTTGGCTCGATTATATAGCGAAGATCCAGGCTCTGCTGCTAAAGGAGGCTTATACAATAATGTAGCTCGAGGATTAATGGATCCCGCTTTTGAAGCAGTTGCGTTTCGTTTAAAAAAAGGAGAGATTTCTAATGTGTTTGAAACTTCTTACGGCTTTCATTTTATTGAACTTGTTCAAAGAAAAGGAGATTTATTGGATTTAAGACATATTTTAATTATGCCAAAAATGACAAATGAAGATTTTTTCAAATGTAAAAGAGATTTAGATTCAATTTACAAAGAAATTAATCTAGGGCTAATTTCTTTTGAAAATGCGGTTAAAAAATATAGCGATGATTTAGAGACAAAACAAAATTCTGGATTAATGATAAATCCTCAAACTGCTAATACTAAATTTGATAATAATGCATTAAGTCAAATAGATGAAAATTCGATTGTTGTTTTAAATAATATGAAGGTTGGAGATATAAGCAAACCAATGCAATTCAAATTGCCCGATGGCAAGCCAGGTTTTAGAATTTTAAAACTTAAAACTAGAATTGAACCACACAAGATGAATTTAATTGAAGATTATCAAAAATTAGCCCAATTCGCAAATGTTGAAAAAAATAAAAAATTAGTAAAAGAATGGATTAAAAAGCGATCAAAAATTTCATATATTAAATTAGATCCTGAATTTGCCTGCAAATTTGAGAATAATTGGACGATTAGTAATTAAATTTACACTTATTATTTTTAATTTAGATTTAATAGATAGTCGGTTTTATCAAAACAATAAAAATTCAATTTAAGCGTTTTATAATCATTGAAAAAACTAGTTATATTTTTAATTTTTATTGCATTTTTTGCAAATGCTCAAATAGGCGGAAGTAAAAGTTTTCGGTTTTTAGAAATACCAATGACTGCCAGGGCCGCTTCTTTAGGTGGTAATAATATGAGTATTTGGGGCGACGATATTAATTTATTGTATAGTAATCCATCTCTTTTAAACCCATCTATGTCAAACCAATTGGCATTAAATTATAGTAATTATGTTGGGGATTTAAAATTTGGATACCTTGCTTATGCTAAAGATTTAAAAAAATATGGTACTATAGCTGGAAGCATTCAGTTTTATAATTACGGCACATTTTCTGGTTACAATGAATTAGGGCAAAAAACAATTGATTTTAAGGCAAATGATTATAGCGTTAATTTGAATTATGCAAAACCTTTAGCCGATTCTCTTTTTAATATCGGAATTTCTGTTAAAACAATTATTTCTCAATATGATATATATCAGTCTTATGCCAATGCCATAGATTTTGGTGTAACCTATCGTTTTAAAAAAGATGTAATATTTAGTTTATTGGTGAAAAATGTAGGGGTTATTTGGAAATCTTATACTAATAATGGTAATGATAATCTGCCTCAAACTGTTCAATTGGGTGCTAGTTTTAAACCTTCTAAAGCGCCTTTTAGACTTTTTGCAGTTTACGATCAATTATTGAAATGGAAAATTAATTATGTTAGTCCAATTGATACTGCAAATAAATCGAGTGTGTTTAATAATAGTCAGCAGCCAGTTAATCTAACTTCATGGGGGAAATTTAAAGTTAATTCAAGCGAACAGTTAAATAATTTTATGCAACATTTTACTTTTGGAACAGAAGTTTTACTTACAAAAAATTTTAATTTGAGAATTGCTTATAATTATCGTCGACAAAAAGAGTTTTCTTTGCCAGATAGAAGAGGAGCCAATGGTTTAAGTTGGGGTTTTGGTTTAAAAGTAAAACGGTTTGGATTATCTTATTCCTTTTCAAAAATGGCTTTTCCAGGAAATTCGAGTGTTTTTGGTATAAGTACTAGCTTGTAAATTTAATTATTTTTTATTTTTTTTTGGTGTAGTTTTAGAGCTGAATTTTCCTTTACGCCATGCATCAATAAACTGAGCCCATTTTATTGGATTTAATAAATTATTCATTGGCTGTTGACCAACCGAATATATTTTAGTGTAATAGGCTTGCATCACATATTTGTAATTTTCAGATGAACTGGCGGTTTGGTTTCTTTCCAAATAACTAAGTTCATCACGTTGTAAATTATTTTCAGCCCTATCTATATCTGTTGAATTAAGATTAAGTGCTAAAAAAGCGTGTTTAAACTCTTCTTTACTTGGCCAAGGATATATTTCAATTTCTTGCAATAGAATAGTATCTTTTGCTAATAATTGAATAATAGAATAATATTTTTGATTTAATGTATCATTAATTTTATACGTTCTATTTTTATGGCTTATCGAATGGAATTCAATCTCATCGTTTGGATAGGCCACTAAACTAAAAAAACCACGTTGATCACTCATGTAATATTTTTTGGTTCCTTTTACTAAGATAGAAACATAA
>Ga0209297_1000222_pt1 | contig 38765 bp, 38 predicted proteins | sample S_130805_MF_Meta_FD_187322 | JGI IMG/M metagenome (GOLD analysis project Ga0209297, IMG submission 187322) | Freshwater microbial communities from Lake Simoncouche, Canada to study carbon cycling - S_130805_MF_MetaG (SPAdes) (version 2) | ecosystem: Environmental > Aquatic > Freshwater > Lake ...
TATTTGACCCCTTTGGCGCCGATATTGATCGCCTGAGCAAGGATTGAGCTCTTGCTAGAGTTCAAAATTATACGGGTAGTTACCTCATTTGGAATCGCATCGACATCTAACCCACCAGTAGCCGCCACAAATAGGGCTGAATCCACGGTTGAATCTATATATATGGTGGCTGTCAGGAGGTAATTTCCGTTAGAAAGGCGGATAATTGTAGCGGCAGAGCCACTTTGGGTAAGTGGGTACCAAGAGCCAGCCACGGTAACTGATGGGCTACCAAAGTATGAAGTACCAGCGCCATCAACTGTGATGGTTTGAGAGATTAATGCGTTAAGGGTGGCGTCCCCTTGTGATTGAGCATAAGAAACTAATACATAGCCATCTGGGTTAGTAATTGTTGATTGTGTCGAAACAGAGAGTGATCCAACATTACCAGCGGCATCAGAAACAGTAAACCCGATTGGAAGACCATCCTTTGAAAGTCCAGCAAATAATGATTTAGAGGTTCGGAAGTTAATCGCTGAGTTATCGTTAACTATTTTTTGGTTTGAAAGATCCTCAGCTGTTGCAGATGGTGATGGTGTAGTTGGAGCAATCTGAGTAGTCACAGGTACCTCTTGAGTAAAGTTTGAAACCGCTGTTCCAGTATTGAACTCAGTTCCAGTTACTGAGTTAAAGCCTAAGAATGCAACTAATACGATCAGTAATGAAAGTGCAACCTTTGAAGATTTCTTAGCAAGCTCCGCAGCTTTCTTATAAGTGCCAGAAAGTGAATCAAGTGCGGTAGCACCAGTTTTTTCATCCACAACCCATTCGGCTAATACGCGAATGAATGAAGCGCGAGCACGTTGCACAATATGGCGAACATTTTTTTCACTAGTTCCAATTGCAGTTGCAATTTCTTTAGTAGTACGGCCTTCAACCTCCCACATCACTAGGGCGGTGCGTTGCGTTTCTGAAAGACGAGAAAGTGCTTCGCGAATTATTGAAGCATCTTCAGCTGCAGCAAGTGTTGCATCCATTGGTATGTGATTTTCTGCTGCAATCTCAGATAGACGCTCTTGAGTTGCATCTGAATCAATCGCAACTAAGTTAGGACGGGATCCAGTCGCTCGGATTACATTAAGACACAGATTATTAACTGTGGTGCGCAGATATGCCATGGCACGATCTGCAGTATCTAGCTCTGGGGCTGCCAAGATAAATTTAAGAAAGGCATCTTGAACAACCTCTGCTGCATCAGCATCGCTTCGAAGAATTCGGCGGGCTTGGGCGATAAGTGATGAACGGTTTTGAGTATAAAGAGCGGATAAATCAGAAACTGACCACGCAGCAACAGTCGCTGGGGCCTTAGCCTTCTTACGAAGTGACACTTTGATTTCCCGCTTTCGATGAGCCAACGTCTTGACCCCTCTAATTAGTAAGACACTAAAAGGGGATAAATGTTGTTGTTATTTGGGGCAAATTTTAAGCTGTAGGCCTGAGAACAGCCTGGCAGTACCGAGAAATGCTCTTAATCCTCATTTAGGTCCATTTTTAATACATCTCTGTAATGGAGAGCCATTTCGTGGCTTGTGAATTTTTGTTCAAACCTAAGTCTTCCTTCCCTTCCTACTTTATCGGCAAATTCTCTATTTTCTAGAAATTTTATAATTGCTAATCCAAAAGCTTTTATATCATTCCTTGGGCAGATTATTCCGCCTATATTCGAACCTAGTACCTCTGGAATCCCACCAACATCAGTTGCAACCACAGGGACCTCCATGGCCATTGCCTCAATAATAGTTATGCCGAATGACTCATAAGATTGAGAAGGCACTAATACCGCTGAGCTATTTCTAATTAATTCGTTAATATCCTCAATAAATCCGCACAAAATAACGTTATCTTCTATGCCTAGATAATTAATTCTATTTACAATTCTTTCTTTGTCTTGAACACTGCCCGTGCCCATAATATATAGTAAGACATCAGGTTTAGAATCTAATACAAATTTAAAGGCATCTAATAGAAAATCATGACCTTTACGAGGTTCGAGTGTCCCGATAACCACACAATAAATCTTATTATCTTCTATATTTGGACTTTTACTTTTAATTTTAGATATTCCAGGATCTTTAATTCCGTTAAAAATAACTTGCCTGCTTCGACAAGATCGAAGAAAATATCGATCATTCATTGAATTTAAACAGGATTTCGATACCGAAACAAAAGTTTTAGCACTACGCGATACCAGGAAATCAATCGGGGCTTCTATAATTCGCCGAATTAACTTTGATTTAACTGCATAGTTGTGAAAACTGAATACAACTCCATTCTTACTTAAAAGTATACGTCCAGCTATCGAAGCGGCTCGACAATTAAATCCTCCCGGATATCCACCATTTACTACGAGTAAAGCGTCAACATTTAACCGCTTAAGTTTAAAGTATGTGCTTAAAACTAATAATGGGAATAAAGCAATATTTATAAATTCTGAAAATTGATTAATTAGCAATCTGAAAAATCTTGCCTTAGGAATGGAAAATAAATTCACTGATCGATTAGTTTGCCTCGTCACTCGATTTTCATATTTTATAATTTTTAGTGGTCGGTTTACTCTTCTTATTAATTCAGGTATAAAAAAATTTTCAGAGTTCATAAAAATGTTTATCTCGTCACTATCAACTGGCCAAGCATTTAGCAACGAGGTAAGGAACGTATCAATTCCGCCTCTTTGATAATTCTCAGAATATATGCATAACTTCATAAACGTAATGATGTATTTAGCGCTGGCAATAATTTCTCAACTTGTGATCTTGTCCACAAACTAAGTTTCATTTTTGGTTGGGGATGTTTAGAATCGTCAATCTCCCAAAGTGTGTCAGCCGGAAAATTAAATGGCGGTAATTTTAAATTTAAAGAACGCCATCCTCCGGTCTTTATATCGATATTTTTATGATCTAATTCTGTTACGCAGTTTGTGGTTAATATGTACGGTATTTCGGATTTCACAAAATTTTCTAATGCTAAATAAATATCTCGATTAGACAAATGAAAAAAAATAGCACGAGCTAACCAAACATCAGAAATTGGAAATGGATCTTTGGTTATATCAAAAATTCTAAAGTGAACATTAGGAATTTGATATTTTGTATTTAAGAATTGAATAATCTCCGGTACCACATCGCCACCAATATATTTAATTTTAGGGGCACTTTTAATCGCGATATTCATCCAATTAAAATCTCCGCATGGCGCGTCAATAATGCTTTTTATCTCAAATTCGTCCAGAAATTGTGGAAAGTTCGAGATTAAATTGCCGGCTTGTTCTAGTGTACTCCCTGGTCCAGAAAAACTTTCATCGGCGCCCCAGTAATTGTGCTTCCAAATACTTCGAAATATAGAATCTTTTGTGAAAAACACGAAGGCAATTCGTTCATGGTACATCCTGTTTATTCGGAATTGAATAATTCTTATAATTTTCCTAATATATTTGGGAGTTATCTTCCCAATAAAACTATTAAAACGTTCCATTTTCAAACCATTGCTTTATTGCATAAACTAGTTACTTCAGAAATAAATACCTCAGAAGGTGATAAATGTTTGGACCGTCTAGAAACGATAAAATCTTCGATGTACTTATCGTAAATTTTTTTATTTACTTGGTTCAAAGACTTAACTCCTAGTTTGGTTAAAGACTCATAGTTTAACGCATCCAAATCAAAGTAATTCGCAAGATATTTGATTTCAGATACCACGGAATCTTCATATAGTAACTTCATTTCGTCTGTATAAAAAAAGATAATTGGCTTGTAATTCAAAATTGCATAACTTATTGATGTGCTTTGATGCGATATCACAAATTCTGCATCGCGGACAAGTTCTGCTGTTTTCAATCTATTCACAATCCGCCCAAAAAAATAACTAGAATTCAATTCGGTTTTAGGGTGCGCTGCAATTACGACAGTTAAGTTAAAAATTTTTTCGATTTTTTCAAAAAATAAATTCAACTGAGAATAATACTTAATTGGATCAATTTGCGGCATTCTTTCGAGGGATAAATCACTCTGAAATGGTAGATTAATGTCTAAGAAAACTGCAAACCCAGAGACTTTATTTTTTGAATTTTCGATTACATTTTTATATTCGCTATAATCCGCAAAAGGAATTGAAACTAACTTATTGGCATGCCTGGGCTTATTTTGAAGTGAATTGCCAGAAGCAAAGACGATGTCGAACTTTTTAATGATATTCAATCTTTGGAGTAAATGAATTTTTTTAGATTCGAGCACTTCTGCTAGGTTTTTTATGTGAATAACTTTACAAAAGATATACTTTATCCTACTTATAGGTGCTCGCTTAAGATATAAAGGCATTGCGCCCCAATCAATATAAACCATTTTAACTTTTAGTTTAGAAAGTTTCTTGTACACGCTTAATGTAGTATTATTCTGTGGAAATAAAATTACATAAACTACATTTTTAACTTGATTTTTTAATTGCTCATCTAGCTCAGTCATAGAGTTAAGCTCTTTTAGGTAAATTGGCTTAATTTCATTGTATTCCCGATGATTTTCTCTCATAATTCGAACTAAGTCCCAATATTCAATATCAAACCCTCGGCTCACTAAATCATTCAAAAACCAAGTACGAGATACGCGATCAGTTAGACGAATATATGACAAATAAATTATTTTTGGTTTTTTATCCCTAGTGTTAAGATTGAAATCTACTTCTTGGTCTAAATTCATTCTACGATTTCTCAATGTGCTTAATCATAATTGCCGGATTTCCCGCGAAAACAGTTCTTGGTGGAATCGACTTGGTCACGATAGTGCCTGCACCAATAACTGAATTTTCACCCACTTCTATTCCAGGTAAAATTACTGCGCCTGCACCAATCCAACTACCTTTTCTTAAGATTATTGAATCGGAGAAACTTGCAGGAGGGTAGCCTTGATTAATAATTGGAATAAATTGGTTCTTATACTCATGATTGTTTGTATATAAATGTACCCCAGGCCCAATTAACACATCATCTTCAATTGTTATTGTGCCACCCCCTTCCCTGGGGTCAGCAAATAGGAAAGTTCCTGGTCTTATGACCACATTTCTACCAATAAAAATTTTGGAGCACGCTTCTGCAAATGCGCCCGGCCTAAATTCCGCTCCCTCTCCAAACTCTGCAAATTTATATTTGCATAAATTATTCATGGTTGATTTAAAATACAACCGCCAATAGGTTGTTGGAATATCCACGCCAATCCTGTCCGCATTTTTCCAGAACGATAGGCGGGTACTGAATTCCCTTGGGGTCACCAAGTACCCCACCCCCCATCTACTTGTAAATTTTGACCGGTTACATATTTCGAGAGATCTGATGCAAGAAATGTTAGTACACCACGAAAATCATCCTCGATTGCCATCCGCCTCAATGGGGTCATCTGCTCATATTTTTGAATGAAAGCAGTTTCTTGATTCCGCAAAATTCCACCTGGTGATATTGCATTTACACGCACATCTGGAGCAACTGTGGTTGATAGCCAACGAGTCAGTTGAATTAAACCGGCTTTAGAGGCAGCGTATGCAGCTGGGTTCCCCATGGTTGTATCTTTATATAAACTCCAATTAGGACCATAGGTTCCATAAATTGATGCGATGTTAATTATGCTTCCATTCTTTGATGCTTTCACCAAAGGCATTAAACCTTGGCATAAATCGAAAACTGCAGTTAAATTAACCTCGAATGCTCTACGCCAGGTTTCTATAGATTGTTCTTCGAAAGGCACGCTCCAGCCTTGCAATTCAGCAGATCCTACCAAGGCAGCATTGTTGATTAATACATCTAGAGTCTTACCGGTACTCGTAACTCTGTTTACCAACTCCGATCGATCACTTTGAACTTCGAGGTCACAAACAACACTTTCAACCGCAATACCCCATTTAGAAGTAAGTTGAGCACCAAATAATTCAAGTTCTGATTCTTGAAGATCAACAAGCACTAAGTTAGCACCTAGTTCAGCTATTGATTGAGCAAAAATTCTGCCTAGCCCACCATTTGCCCCGGTAATTAGTGCTCTTCTTCCTGACAAATCCATGAGTTCTCTAATGGTTGTCATGATTTAAAGTCCCTACTTTCAACTAGGGCCTGAGCAATAAAAAAGTCTAGTTTTGAATCAATATCAATAGCACGTTCAATTGGAATATGCACAGCCTGTACCTTACCTTCAAAAATCGAGTTATGTGACATAATAAATTCTGACTTTACGACGTAGCAGATAGTAGTCATGTCGTAAACCACGGGCGCTTGTTGCCGGCGCCCTATCACTTCTGTAGAATCAAATACCAAACTATAAGTTCCATCCGAATTGCTTTTTACCATATTAAAGTAAGGGTTCCGGTGCGAGTCAGTCACAGTTATAACCACGTCAGCTGAGCCTTTCTCATATTCATCTAAGCATTTATCTATGTCTATCGACTTCCTTAAGGGCGCAGTAGGTGGAAGAGAAACCATAATTTCTGGCATTTCCCCATCGCTTTCTCGAAGATATTCAAGGCCATGTCGCCAAGCAAGCCACTCTGGGCTTTCATCTGTGGCTAGATTTGATGGGCGAATAAATGGTACTTCCGCTCCATACTTTCTAGCAACGGAGGCAATTTCGTTAGAATCTGTGGAAACAATTACCCGACTAATCCGAGGAACCTCAAGTGCACATTCAATCGCCCATGCAATTAAGGGTTTCCCTCCGATAATTTGAATATTTTTTCCGGGTAATCCTTTGGAACCCCCGCGTGCGAAAATAAACGCTACTACATTCATCTGTAAATCGAATCAACATTTGTTGTATCAGAAACTGATACTTGCGCACCTGTAGAAGACGATGTGCGGGCAGCTTCTATGATTTCCAAAACTCTAAGTCCATCTTCGCCAGAAACTTTGGGGGTATCACCTGTGGTAATGCAATTAATTAATTCACGCCATTCTGCTTCATAAGTTTCATCTTTATTGTTATCGTGACTGAAAAGTATTGACCAATTTTTATTTTTCTCTTCAAATAATGACACTTCGTCCTTATTTCCATCCCATTTAAGGCTTCCACTACTTCCAATCACTGTGCAAATTCTTGTATGATCGTGTCTAATAAAATCCATATTAAGAGTTCCTATTAATTCATGCCCAGACCTTTTTGAAGAAAAACCTAAGGTCATATGTGCTGAATCCTCGACATCTATTTCGAGTGAACTTTGATGACTTAAAGTAGCCCGGACCCACTCTACTTCTCCAAAAATCCATCGCAAGTAATCGAGTTCATGGCTGAGCTCTAGCAAAACTCCTCCGCCAAGCTCTTTTCTTGCAGATACTCCGACCCGATAATCACTATCCGGGCGCCACGAAGGAAGAAATTGCCCTACTTCGGAACGGAATGACAATATCTCACCAATAATTTTATCGTTTAGTAGTTCACGAAAGCGAATTAGAGAAGGCATCTTTCTCAAATTATAACCAGTCATTAAAATAGTTTTTTTACTCTTACAGGTCTCGATTAGTGTGCCTACGCCTTCACTTGAAAAAGATAAGGGTTTCTCAATAAAAAGGTGTGTTCCAATTAGTGCCAATTCCTGTGAAATCAAGAGATGGTAAGCCGTCGGATTACAAATAAACGCGATCTGCGGTGCAAAAAAAATTGCTTCTTCTGTTGACGCAATACAGCCATCAGCAAACTCAGGAATTGGCTCCATTTGTTTATGTCTTAATACTAGAATTTTTGCTTTCGGAAAAAGATTTCTGGCAATTTTTAAATGCCTTACTCCCATACTTCCTAATCCAACTATTAGTATTCGGTTAATCACGGTTGTCATAAACTTTTCCCACCAATAGCTAAGTGTTTAGTCAACATTTCGGGATCCCACATAGGAAGGACTATCCCACTAGAAACCAATGCTTTGCGAGCATCTCTGAGGCCATTTCCAACAAAATTAAATAAATTTGCTGTTGATACTGCATCTACTCGTGAATCTTGAAATGCCTCTAAGAGATGGCTCGAATTTCCGGCACCTCCAGCTAAAATCACAGGCTTATTAAATTCCTTTGGTAGTAGATCTAGAAGTTCCAAATTTAAGCCTTGTCCGGTTCCGTCGCGATCCATTGAGTTCAAGTAAATTTCGCCCACGGAATAGTTACAAATCTTTGCAATTAATTCTTTAGCTGTTTGCTCATGAGATTTGATTCCATTTTGTGAATAAATCTTATACTCACTGTTTTGAGACTTTTTCACATCAATTGATGCAACGACACATTGTTTTCCAAACTCACTCGCAAGTTCGTTTATGAATTCTTTTCTTTCAAAAAGTACGGAATTCAAAATAATCTTATCTGCTCCGGCTCGGAGTAATCTACGAGCAGATTCAATATCGTTAATTCCCCCACCTGCTGCAATTGGCACAAAACAGCCATTAGTCAATTGACTGAGAACTTGGCTAAACTCTTCAATATTCCTTTCTGATCGGGTAACGTCGAGAACTATTAATTCATCAATTGAATAAGAAATCTTTGAGAAGTCATAGTTCTTTATTAGCCAATTAATATCTCCGACATTTTGAAGTCGAAAATTTCGGCTTAACATAAAATTACCGTTATCAAATAAGAGCGTAAATATCAGCCTTTTTTTTAACATTTTAATTACGCCGCTAAAAAATTTTTCAGCAATACTAAACCATTTGTTTGACTTTTTTCAGGGTGAAATTGTGTAGCATAAACATTTTCATTTTCATATGCAGCTAAAAATTCATTACCATAATTACAAATTGCAGATTTGCCAATCAAATTTCCAGGCATCATTCGATAGGAATGGACAAAATAAAAGTCGGGATCCTTAGGTAAATTTTTAAACATTTTTGAATTAGGGTCACTGGTCACTTGGTTAAATCCAATATGTGGAATTTTTATCGGGTGCAATTCTTGAAATGAGAATTCTCCTACTGGTGCAGGTATCAAGTTTAAACCTAGCGTTTCTCCATCTTCTGAACTCATAGTACCCAAGAGTTGCATTCCTAAACATATTCCTAGAATCTTTTTTTGACCATCAATAACTGATTTAATAATTGCCTCGTCTAGTTTTAAATTACGAAGTGAATTCATTGCTTTTCTAAATGATCCGACACCTGGCAACAATAAGGTTTCTGAATTAATGATCTTGTCAGGATCTGAACTAACTTCAACTTCACAGCTTAGGTACTTTAGTGCGCTGACAACCGACCAAATATTTCCCATCCCATAGTCAATAATTGTTACCCTGTTCTTGTTCATTTAACCGTAAACCTTGGGCACCACCGATTATTTATTTTCTCAAACAAATCCTTGTTAGCATACTGATCAATTACTTGATGAAATTCTTCCAAGGTCATCTGATAATAATCTAGATATAGATCGATGAATTCCTCTGGGTAGTGTCCATCGTAAATTCTAACCAAATTGACTGCCTGGTCTCTATCCATGGCTCCCCGTCTAACTTCAATACTTGCATCTTGGTTAGCTCGACCAAATCCAAACTTTAAATACATCAAATATGTGTGTAAGGCATATAAAGCTTGATCATTTTGTGAAAAATTCGTAAATGTCCCTGAGTTAGATGAATCAGATTCTTGTAAACCACAGTGCTCTTTAGCTATTAGGTAATTTCTATATGGATCCCAGTTTTCAAAATATGACCAGTGAGTGAGCTGAATTTTATGATCTGAAAGTTGTTTATCAGAGGGGTAATCAAAAAAATATAACTGAGACTTAGTTAGATTGGACGCTTCTAGTACCTTATTATGACCACCTTCAAGGTAAACACGTTTCTGATATTCAACATCATAGATTGGGTTACTTTCGGTTTCCGTCGAACCGCCATACTCAACCTCACCATCCTCGCCATAAAATATTAAATTGATTTTATGCGCTATTGCAATTTTGATAGGTGCGGTAGTAATACTTGTCAGCCAACCGTAATATGGAAAGCCCATCTCTATAAAACCAATTTTATTCAATATTCTCATAGCCTCATAGTCAGGGTTTACGGAAAGATGGTTATATCCACTCTCTACAAAAGCTCGAAGATTCTTCTCACCTAGCGAGAGGGGTAATGCTGGTGTAATTGTTACGCACAGTGGGTTCATCCCATACTTATGCTTTAAATTATACGCAACATATGAGCCATCCTTACCTCCACTAAGTGGAACTAAGCAGTCAAATTCTCCATCATTTCGTCGATGAGTGTCGAGCAAATTTACCAACTCATTTTCCCGCGATTTCCAATCAAGAAATTGTTTTTTCTCTTTCCATATACATGCGTTACACAAACCGCTTTCATTAAAATTTATGCGTGGCCTGGTTGACATGGTGAGGCAGCCAGTGCACCAACGTAATTGTGCCATTTCTTTATTCACCAACTTTATTTGTATATAAAAAATTTAATTCAGATGCTTTCTGTAACTCATTCGGTAATCCAACATCTAACCAACGCTCATGAATTGGATAGGCAATAACTTTTTTCTTCATTACTTGCATTAAACTGAACAAAGTAGGCATATCAAGCGATACAGATTTTTCTAATAAACTAACTATTGCTGGTTCAATCACATATACGCCAGCATTAATGTAAACGCGAGAGATTGGCTTTTCTTCGTATCCGGTAATCTCAATACCCTCTGTTTCTACCACACCAAATTGATTCTGTGACTCATGTAATCGAATGGCCATTGTTGCCATAGCATTATTTTGAATGTGGAAATCTATTAGTTCTCCATAATTAATTTCTGTGAGTATATCTCCGTTGGTAACAATAAAAGCTGACTCTGGCAAAGGATAAATTAAGCTTAAAGCACCCGCAGTTCCCAATGGTGAAACTTCTTTTACGTATTCTATTTTAACTCCTAAATTTTCACCGTTGCCAAAATATTCTTCAATCATGTGACCTAAATGATGTATTGCGAGGATAAAGTGTGAAAAACCTTGATTCTGAGCACGTATTATTATGTGTTCTAATATCGGCTTACCTGCAACAGGTAGCATAGGTTTAGGACAATTCTCTGTCGCAGGGTGCAATCGAGTTCCCTTGCCTCCAGCCATTATCACCATTATATTTTTTCTCGGCGAAGACGAATTTATCTCATCCCACAAATGTAATCCTATTACTTTCATATTTCTATCAACGATTGGAATTTGCAGAATTTTATTTGTTGTCATTAATTGGAGAACAGACTCGCGGGTTAAACCTGCAGGAGCTACTATTGCTTCACGGTGTACAACAGTATCAATTTTGCTTGTTAGGTCCAGGCCATTTAAAAGTCCGCGACGAATATCACCATCTGAAATAGTCCCCACTAACGCCCCCGCTAAATCAGTCACAATTACTATTTTTAGTGAAGTTTCGTTCAAAACTTGGACGGCTTGTCTAATACTTGAGCCAATAGGCAAAATTGTCTTAGACCAACCCTTTGGAATGTTAGACATGTTCTTTACCTGATCTCATATGACAACTATAGGTCATGGAATTTTTTCTTCAAGTTTAAGTTAAGTGAATCGAATCTTAAAATATCGAGAATTCTATTGCTGGCTTCACCAGCACCATATGGGTTTATTACTGAATTTAGGTTTGCTTGAAAATCGTCAGAATAGAGTTTTTTTATTGCACCAGAAATATGCAATTCTGTAGGTTCGGAATTAATTACACTTGAAGCCATAAGGCGCCCTTTTTGTCTATCACCGATGTTTATAGTTCCTTTTTTGAAACTAGGCACTTCGGTTAAGCCGCTAGATGAATTGCCAACTACGCCATCAACTTGTGCTAAACAAGACAAATATAATTGGTGACCTAAGGATATAAATGAAAATGAATTATTATTTACCGATACAAATTTATCAATCATCTCTTTTAATTTAAGACCTCCTGTATCAGCATTTGGCATCGTAAATATCAGAGTTGTATCTTGCAAATTTGATAATGCTGAAAGTAACTCGTTCATTTGTTTATCTGAAGTTTCATGCTCAAGGGTTACTGGATGAAATGTTATTAGTAAACTTCTTCGCTTGAATTCAATTTTAAGTCTTTTTTCAAGTTCACTTTTAGGCAAGATATTGGCTTTTTTGATGGCGTCTACTCCTAATCCACCTACTAGGTAAACGTTATTTGGATTTTCACCAAGTTGAATAACACGGTTCCTATATTCTTCTGCAGCTACGAAATGTAAAAGTGACATTTTAGTAATAGAGTGTCTAATAGCTTCATCAAATGCGCCGACTGTAGTTTCACCACCATGTATGTGAGCTATCGGAATTCTGGCAACGAGTGCTGCAGAAGCTGCAGCAAATATCTCAAAACGATCTCCCAAAATAATAATTAAATCTGGCTTTAATTCATTAAGTGCTTTTGCACATCCAGTGATTCCCCTAGAAATTGACTCTGCAATATCTACTGTCGTGTCTGAAGAATTAAGAGTTTCAACTTTATAATTAATATTAAAACCATCAGCTTCTATTTCTTTATAGGTTAAACCAAAAGTGGGCGATAAGTGCATTCCGGTTACGATAACTTGCAAAGTTAATTGTTGATCATCTTTAATTCCTTGCATCACCCAACGTAGTAATCCATAATCTGCCCGGCTTCCGGTTACTACACATATTTTACACCCCATCGATCAACTCATCTACTTGATAATTACGACTCGATTTCTTGCCAATTAGGTTATTCCATTCCATCGGTGAAACTCCGGCGCCTGGTCTTTTAGTGGTTAGGTTTTCTTCCGTAAATACTTGACCAGCCTTAATATCTAATTTGGCTACAATTGATTTGCGTGCGGTTTTTTGATTGCCAATTTCACTAGGCATAACCCGTTTATTTCCATCGCCAAGTGCTTGCTCAATTTTACGAATTCCGATGATCATCTGTTTAAGTTCTGACGGTTCTAAACTTGCTTTGTGATCTGGGCCAGGCAAAGTTCTATCAAGTGTAAAATGTTTCTCTATTACTGTTGCGCCTAGGGCTACGGCAGCAAGAGAGATTTCAATTCCGAGTGTATGGTCCGAATATCCAACCTCAACTCCAAATTTATTTCGAATACTTAGTATTGCAAGAAGATTTACGTCCAGAGGTGGTGCAGGGTATGCAGACGTACAGTGAAGCACTGTAATCCTGCTTCTAGGAGTTCCGGATTCTTCTAATATATGAATCGCGGATTCAATCTCATTCATGCTCGACATTCCAGTTGAGAGTATTACATTTTTTTCTAGCTGACCAATATGCCGTAAATAAGGCAGATTTGTAATTTCTCCTGATGGAATTTTGAACAATTCTTGTCCTAGATTAGCCAACATATCGATGCTTTCGATATCAAATCCGGTAGAAAAGAATTTAATCTCTCGTAAAATACAGTGATTGATCAACTCATGATGCATCGCCTCTGTAAGCTCTAATTTACGAAGCATTGTTTGCTGAGACTCAGTGGTGTCACTAGCAAGGATTTGGTAATCAGCTTTTAATGCACCCTCTGTTACGAGTAGGTTAGCATTAAATGTTTGGAACTTAATAAGATCAGCGCCCGCTTCGGCTGCAATATCAATTAATTTTTTGGCTATGTCAATGTCACCATTATGGTTTACTCCGGCTTCAGCAATTATTAAGGTTTTCAAGATTCTGACTCACCAAAATACTTACTATTACTCATTAAGTTTTGACGTACCGTGAGACCCATTCCCACCAATGAGCCTGCTCCAATCTCAGTCCCTTCTTTTATAATTGATCCACTACCAATAAAGCTACCTAAACCGATTGAAGTATCACCATTAAGAATTACGCCGGTTGAAATATGGCAGTGATCTTCAACTTGCGTGCCATGTTCGATTAACGTTCGGCTATTAAGAATGCAGTTATTTCCGATTAATGCACCAGAATTAACAATGGCGCCATGCATGACAATTGTTCCAGCGCCAATAGTGGCATGGGGTGAGATATATGCAGTTGGCGCAATAATGGCTGGAAAGGTGAATCCAGCTTCAAGTGCCTGCTCATAAAGGCGAATTCGAGGTTGAGCAGATTGTATTTGTCCTAAACTCACTAAAGCGTTAGGGATTTGCTTAGCAAGTTCACCTAATCCATCATCGGTAGTTAGTACTTCGTAACCAAAAATTCTAGAACCAACTTCATCTTTTACGCCAACTAAGCCAGCAATTCGATATTTACCCTCTAGTTCTATTACATCAATACAAGACCTGGAATGGCCACCTGCACCAATAAGAACTAGATCACTCTTAGTCACTTTGCCCTCAAAACTATAGAAGGGCTACTAGGAATATTAATGATTCGCTGCGATAGTAACTTTGCATTGGCGAGATCCATACTTGGTGAATCGTTGAACGGCTCTAGTTCATTCATAGGTACCCATACCGGGCGCGTCATAATTTCAGAATTGTTTGATACGGAAAGTATATTGTCGCGAAATTTAGATTCTATTTCATCTAGCAACAATGTTTGAAGCCAGTAATTACTTTGACAATTCATAGGTTCAGAAAAAAGCTTGACACCTTTTAGATTTTTAAACGCATTCTGATAGCGCAGGAATAACTCTCGCTTTGCCTTTAACTTAGAAGGTAACTGTTCTAACTGCGCACAGCCAAGGGCAGCGTTAATATTTGGCATCCTGTAGTTGTATCCTATTTCATCATGCCGAAATTCCCAAGCATGTGGGAGTTTTGCAGTAGTTGTTAAATGTTTCGCTCGGCGGGCTAAACCTTCATCATTTGTAAGTATGGCACCTCCTCCACCCGTAGTTATTGTTTTGTTGCCGTTAAAACTTAGCGTTCCAAGTAGGCCAAATGTCCCAGTGTGTTGTCCACTGTAAAAACTACCTAATGACTCAGCTGCATCTTCGATTAAAATAATATTGAAATCATTAGCGATTGATAGCAAACCATCTATATCAGATGGGTGACCGAAAGTATGCATTGGAATTAAGGCTCGAATTACTCTTCCAGTAATTTTATTAATGCACTTATCAGATTCTTGCGAGGTCGTTTTATTTAAATACTCGCGAAGCTTTAGTACATCAATACCTAAAGTAGCATCTTCCGAGTCAGCAAAATGGGGTATAGCGCCACAATAAGTAATTGCATTTGCAGTTGCTACAAATGTTAGGGCCGGAAGCAAAACTTCATCACCAGATTGAACGCCAGCAAGTTTCAGGGAAATATGTAGTGATGCAGTTCCATTCACAACAGAGATTGCAAATTTTGCACCCGTGTACGTAGCTAAATCCTTTTCAAACTTATCGACAAATTTGCCTACTGAGGATACATATGTTGAATCGATGCATTCCTTCAAATACTGCAACTCATTTCCATCAAATGAAGGTTCATGTAAAGAAACGGGGCCGAATCCAACTACGCTCTGAATTGCAGCTAGGACATTATCTGCGAGCGAACTAGATGTTTGAGACGAAATCATAAATTATATATTTCTGATTTGTACTTACTTAGGTTTTCAGCTTGGCTAAACCAATTAATAGTCTTTGTTAAGCCATCTTTGAATCCTTCTAAACCTTTATGCTTTGGTTCCCAACCAAAAATTTCTTTTGCTTTGGAATTGTCGGCCCACAGCCTCTCGACCTCGGAATTATCTGGACGAATTCGTTCTTCATTAGACAATATGTCTGTCTTTCTTCCCATTAGTTCGGATATCAATTTGGCAGTATCTCGAATAGAAATTTCAAAATTACTTCCTAAATTAAATATTTGCCCAAGGCCATCCTTACTCATAAGTGCTGAAGTAAATCCGGAAACTGTATCATCAACATAACTGAAATCTCGCGTGGGTGTTATCGCACCAAGTTTGATGTAATCATTTTTATTTGCAATTTGAGTAATAATTGTTGGAATTACTGCCCTAGCAGACTGTCTGGGACCATAAGTATTAAAAGGCCTAATCGTAACAACCGGTAATTCAAATGATGAATAAAATGAGTATGCCAGTTGATCGGCGGCAATCTTGGTTGCAGAATATGGGGACTGGCCTTGAAGTGGATGTTGCTCAGTTATGGGTACAAATTGTGCTGTTCCATAAACTTCACTAGTGGAAGTGTGGATTACTCTAGTTACATCCAAATCTCGGGCAGCCTGTAAGACATTTAGTGTTCCTTTAATGTTTGTATCAACATAGGTGTCAGGTGAATGATATGAATAAGGAATTGCGATTAATGCCGCTAGATGCGCGACAGAACTACAGCCTGACATGGCTTGCTTAACTCCATGGGGGTCCCGGATGTCTCCCGCAAAAACTTCAAAATTACCTTTAACTTCGCTAGAACAAGAATCAAGCCAGCCCCAAGTATTAAAAGAGTTGTACTGGACAAAAGCCCTGACTGAATACCCATCACGCACAAGTTTCTCAACTAGGTGCGAACCAATAAATCCATCCGCACCGGTAACTAGCAATTTGCCAGGGTTACTTGATTGCTTGACTGACATATCACTCCCTTTTGCATAAAGATTACAATTTGACGCAAGATGAATCATCCACCATCTGACTTTTTAACACAATCTTATTGTGAGAAGTCTGTTTTTTGGGCTTAGAAGGAGGCTTATACAGTCCCACCGCCATAATTTTCAGTAAACTAATACTTCTAATTGATATCGCTTGAGTTGGGGAGGTATATGAAGGTCGTAATCCTTGCGGGTGGATTTGGAACAAGACTTTCTGAGTACACGGATGAGGTTCCTAAGCCAATGGTGCATGTTGGTGGGAAGCCAATGCTTTGGCACATTATGAATCGATACGCCCGATACGGAATTACGGACTTTGGAATAGCGCTTGGTTATAAAGCTGAGGTTATAAAAACTTTTTTTAGCAATTACAATACGGTTAATTCTGATGTGACTATTGATCTTCTTTCGGAAAATACAACAACATTAAACACTGCTAACTTTGATTGGAAAGTTACACTAATTGACACTGGGTTGATGACTAAGACAGGCGGCCGAATTAAGAGAATGCAAGATTATGTGGGTGGAGAAACTTTCATGGTTACTTACGGTGACGGAATAGCAAATATTGATATAGGCAAGCTTATCGATTTTCACAAATCTCATGGGCGGCTTGTTACGATGACGGCAGTACACCCAAGTGCAAGGTTTGGTGAATTAAAACTGACGGGGGATGTAGTAACAAAATTTGAGGAAAAACCACAATTACAAGAGGGGTGGATTAATGGTGGCTTTTTCGTAATTGAACCTGAATTTCTTGATTTAATAAGTGGCGATGAAAGCATGTTAGAGCGTGAACCTCTTGAGAAAGCGACAGAGCTTGGAGAGTTAATGGCCTATCGGCATAGTAGTTTTTGGCAATGTATGGATACAAAAAGAGATAAGGAGTTACTAGAACAATTATGGGCTGACGGCGCGCCTTGGATTAACTAGTATTAGGAATGAACATTCTTGTTACTGGAGGTCGTGGGTACCTTGGCGGGAGAATTGCTAGAAATTTTTTAGACTTAGGTCATACAGTTTCAATTACTACAAGACAACATGTTCAAGAAGACTTGCCAGTGAAGAGCTTTAAATTTATAGATCCGGACTGGAGTTCTTCAAGTCAACTGGCTAAAGCCTGTGAAGGTATAGATGTTGTAATTCACACGGCAGGTATGAATGCTGATGATTGCCTCAAAAATCCTGATTTGGCACTCGAGTTTAATGGGAATGCAACTAAGAGACTCGCAATAGCTTCGGCGGAATCAGGTGTAAAAAAATTTATCTATATTTCGACAGCTCATGTTTACTCCGATCCACTTGTAAATTTTCTAGATGAAGATTCTCCTACACAAAATCAACATCCATATGCGACTTCCCATTTACTCGGTGAAAAAGGGGTTCTTTACTCTCAAAATTTGGGCGAGATGCAACGAGGTGTTATTCGCCTGTCTAATGTATACGGTAACCCCGATGATAAGAATGCAAATTGCTGGAAACTAGTTGTAAACGATATGGCAAGACAAGTTACAGAACATAGTTCTATAACTTTAAAAACAAACGGTAGACAGAAACGTGATTTTGTTTCAATTAGTGACTTATTAAATTTTATCTCGGGAATTACTGAAGAATCATTCAGTTTTAAGCAACCACAAGTAATTAATTTTGGCAGTGGCGTATCAATATCTTTGTTGAATATTGCTTCATTGATAAGTGAAATATCACTAACCGTTTTTGACTTTTTACCACTTATTCAAACCGAAAGTCAAGAAATTCTTAATGAGGATTTGCCTTTAGAATACTCAAGTAAATACGATTTATTGATAAAAAAATTTAGAAAGAATGATATGCGGAAAGAAATTTATGAATTGTTAATTTATTGTAAAAATAACTTTGAAACTGGAAGGTGAAATGAATCTGGAATTAAATTCGAACTCATTAATTTCAATCATTATGCCCACTTATAATCAGGCTGAATTCCTGTCTTATTCTATAAATTCTGTTTTGAGTCAAACATTTACAAATTGGGAACTATTGATTGTTGATAACTTTTCATCAGACGAAACTACAAATATACTTGCAAACTATTCTGACCCTCGCATAAAGATATTCCAAATAGATAATGGAGGAATAATTGCGAAATCAAGAAATGTTGCAATTAAGGCAGCCGAAGGATCCTGGATCGCCTTTTTGGATTCTGATGATTATTGGTTTCCAAATAAACTAGAGATAGTATCAAAATACTTTCATTTAAATTGTGACTTTGTTTACCATCACATGAAGGTTGTTACAGATAATGTAATTAGTGATGAAATTATCAAATCTCGTAAACTCCACAATCCAATACTTAAAGATTTAATTATAAATGGAAACACAATTGCAACTTCCTCGGTAGTGGTTCGTAAAAAGCGGTTGACTGAAGTAAATTGTATGAACGAAGCGCCTGAATTAATTGGGATTGAGGACTACAACACCTGGCTGCGTATTTCTAAAATTACTGAAGCTTTTAAATTAGCCCCCATTGAACTAGGTGTATATCGCAAGCATGAAATGAATAACTCACTCTTGAAAGGTACCGATTTACCCATTGAAGCATTTAAAGAATTTTTGCCAGCGCTTTCAAATCACGAAAAGAAAATATTAAATCTTAATTATCTGTTTACATCTGCGAGATTAAAATATTTGAATAAGAACTATCATAATCTTAGGCGAGAATTATGGTACTTGGTAATTAGAGGTAAAGTACTACATAAAGCAAAATCGCTTTGGATGTTGATGACCTTATTCAAGCTTTAAATTTAGAAGTAAATCCTGATTCTTTAAGTAATTCACTTATTCCAATTTGTACTGAAGTAGGTGACCAATCAATTTTACTTCCTAGAAGACTGCAATCTAATACAACGCTTTTTTTCAATTCAATTGGAACATCGATTTCAATTTGCGAATTAAAATTATAGCCATTCCCTCTAAATATTTCTAAAATTTCACGAATAGTTACCCCGATTCCCGTTGAAATATTAATATCAACTTCAGTGATATTTACATTTACCAAGCTTTCTATTGCAAATATCAGGTCTTTTATGGATAAGTAATCTCTAACAATATCTTTTTGTTTAAATACAATGGGTGGATTAGCATTTCTTATAGAAGAAATTAAGCTTGCAATAAAGCCATAACTCAAGCCACTGCCATAAACGTTAGAAATTCTCAAATTACAATGGTGAATTTGTTTGCTAATAAATAGCTCCATAAGTTTATGTTCAAGATCATATTTTTCATTATTTTTAAAGTTATGTTCTAAGTTATTTTGATCTTCGCTGAGATTTTCCCGACTGTCTTTATATACAGAAGAAGAACTTAATAGAAAACTGCGATTCAATGAAAGAAGATCAGATTTTATCCAATTCAGCATTATTTTGTTATTAATGGGTGAGGGATCGCTCCAAGCGAAAATGGCATTATGCGCTTTAACTTTGTTTTGGATTATTTCTTCTCTTCGAAACCATTTTACATTTGGGGTTAGAATTTTTACTTTTTGTAAATTTGAAACACATATTATTTGTTTATCATTATCTACAAGTGAACTAATTATATTTTCGGTTATTTTACCAAAACCGAAAAATACGAAATCAGCTTCAAGCCAATCCTTCACACTATCTCTCCATTCTGAGTTTCAGTTTACTCGTTAAAAAATTAAATAATTACTGCACTAAACTGAGTTTTTAAAGTGGGCCCTGTCGGGATCGAACCGACGACCCACGGATTAAAAGTCCGTTGCTCTACCGACTGAGCTAAAGGCCCCACTGATCGCCGCATTTCTAAGGCGAGGTTGGGCAATATTAGCGGATCGAAAGCTTCTAAATTACTACAATCCCATTAATTGTGCTTGCCGATCGAAGTCAGGGACTGCGCTGCGAACCTGATCAAATGAGCCTTTGAAAACAATTTCACCTTTATCCATATATATAACTTGATCACAATTACGGACAGTTGAAAGTCTGTGAGCAACAATCAATATAGTTACTGATCCTTTTAGTTTAGTAATTGATTCTGAGATTTCAGATTCTGTTTGACCATCCAGTGAGCTTGTTGCTTCATCAAGAACAAGTAACCTGGGATTAGTAAACATAGCCCTTGCAATTCCTAAGCGCTGACGTTGACCACCACTGATTTTTGTACCACGCTCACCAACATGAGTATCTAATCCATTTGGAAGTTTACGGACAAAATCTGCAAGTTGAGCTATTTCTAAAGCTTGCCAAACTAAATCATCGGTTGCAACTTCTGTTGGAAAACCTAATGCAATATTACTTCTAAAACTTGTATTGGAAATTCGAACATCTTGTGGAACGTATGAAATTGCGCCTGGCCATTGAGTAATTGCTTCCAGTGGACTCTTTCCAGAAATTAATACTGATCCGCCACTGGGTTGAAGTACACCAAGTAGTACATCTACTAATGAAGTTTTACCAGCCCCCGATGGTCCAACAATTGCAATTGATTCACCAGCTCTCGCTTCAAATGAAATATCTTTAAGAGCATAGGTATCTTTATTTGGGTATGTGAATGTAACTGATTGAGTTTTTATCTCTGCTTTAAATCCTGCGTAATTGGTATTTAAAGCATCATTAGTATTTTCAATTTGCTTGACGTTTGCTAGCGAGTTAATTACTTCAAGGGTTGGCATTGCTGAACCCATACTATTTCTGATTTGAATGAAACTTTGCTGCAAACGCATAATTGCCGGTGCAATACGGGTGCCAGCCGCGAGAAATACAGATAAAGCTGCCACGGCATGCCTAGCATCTTGCACAGCAAATTGTGTTCCTGCGATAAAAACTGCACCTACTACCATCCCAGATTCAATTACATACTTACTCACATTTGGCATAAACTGCATTTCAGCTAATACCTCGGAATGCTTAAGTCTGATCTCGCTTATTTGTCTGGAATAGTAATCTCTTCTATTTCTAACAACTGTTTCTCGATAGGACTCCAAAACCTCCACGATTTTTTCATTAGAAGCTATGGAATAATCGGAGTTTAAGTACCCTAGGCGGTGAGCTCTTACATTCATAATTTTGTAGAGTGCAACACCTAGGAAGCCAAAGAATAAGATAGTTGTAAATGCAATTAATGGATCAACTATAAATAGTCCTATAAGCATAATTAAAAGTAAAGAACTATCTGCGACAACAGTAACTGCTGCGCCAAGCACACCTAATGTAATCGAACTAACACCTGCAGTTAACGCGTAGGCGGTCTCTTGAACTGTTTTAGCCTGCACTTTAATTATGGACTGGGAAAGAAGGCGTGAGATTAAATTTGAGCTAATTAATGCACTTCGCCTGCTTAGAAAGAACAATATTCTTTTAGTAATAATTACTGAAATAATTGTGCGAAATACTAATATTGCAGCAGCTAGTGATCCTAGAAATGCGACCTGGCTTTGAAAACTTAAATTTGAAATGCCAAGTAACTTAAGCACATCTGAGACTCTATTACCTGGCTGCTGTGACTGCACACCGGTAACTGCAAGCGCTCCTAAAACACCCATTGCAGCAACACCTAATAGATCTAAGAAACCAAGCCCTGCTTGCAAAAAGGTAATCGCAACAATTTTTGGCCGATCAGACCTAGGTAATATTTGAATTGCCTTAAATATTATTGAAGAAACCATTAAAGATTTAATCCGTGAAACCATCTTTATTGATTCCTCAGCCCACTCCAAAATTTGTGCTGGTAAATGGTTGAAGTAATGAAGTTAATCACTCGCGTTGAGGTATCTGGAATTAAGTACTCAGAAGGTGGGGATTTAGAAGGAGATCCGGACTCAATAACCTCAATTGATTTAAGAACACCCACACTATTTATTCCGCTCATTATTATCGATCCAGATTCAAGCGCCTCTGGCCTTTCCATCGAGTCACGGATAGTAATCGCCTTGAAACCCAATATCACCGACTCCTCAGAAACTGATCCGCTATCTGAAAAAACTATCCGTGCCTCTTTTTGCAATTTACAGTAATCAATAAAACCAAAAGGCTGATGAAAGGTTAGTAGGGGATTAATCTGTAGATTAAGTTTATCTAATTTGCTCTTTGTTCTGGGGTGAGTGGAAATTACAATAGGCAAGCTGAACTTAAGCGCAATCTCATTTAATGACTGAATTAAATCGTGAAGTCTTGCCGGATCATCAACGTTTTCCTGCCTATGAGTGCTAACCAGAAAGTACTTATTGGAGTCAATCTTTAACTCTTTTAAGATCTTTGAAGAATTAATTTCATCGCTAAAATGTGAGAGTACTTCACAGAGTGGTGATCCAATTACAGCGAGATTTCTTGAATGAATTCCCTCTCGTAATAAATTGTCTTTAGCATTGTTTGTATAAGCGAGATTAAAATCGGCAAAATGATCCACCATCCGACGGTTTATTTCTTCTGGAACATTTTGGTCGAAGGAACGATTACCTGCTTCTAGGTGGTAAACCGGAATTCCTTTACGTTTTGCAATTATCCCAGCTAAAGCACTATTTGTATCACCTAAAATTACTACCGCATCCGGTGGATTATTTTCAAATTCAAGTTCAATTGCTGGTAGTAAACTGCCTAAAAATAAGCCAAGAGATGAATTTTCTATGTCTAAATATAAATCTGGTTTTCTTATTTTCAACTCTTTAAAAAATACTCCCGAAAGCATGGAATCTGAATTTTGTCCGGTATGTACTATCCGATGCACAAATACTTCATCTAGCCTTTTAATTATTAACGAGAGCCGAATTAATTCTGGCCTTGTGCCAAGAATTGTGGTTATTCTTGTTTTTTTCATTTCAAATAAGTTTCCTGGTATTGAGCAAATTCGGGTAGCTCGCTGATTAATTTTACTACTTGATCAACACTTAATTGGTTCGTATTGTGAGAAGTATAAGCACCATCATTTGTAACCTCATTTTGGCCTTTATTAAAATAAATTTGGTAATCAAGAGTGCGAGCATCTAACGGTACTTGAAGGAAATCACCACGATCAATTGCTCTATTACCTTCTTCGCTTCCTAATAATGATTCATAAAGTTTCTCGCCATGTCGAGTACCAATAATCTTGATCTTTCCTTTAATTCCCATAATTTTATTTACGGCACGGGCTAAAGTATCAACTGAACAGGCCGGTGCTTTTCTTATAAATAAATCACCTGTTGATGCATTTGTAAATGCATATTTAACAAGCGAAACTGAATCTTCAAGCGACATCATGAATCTAGTCATTTCTGGGTTGGTGACTGTTATCGGTTCGCCTCGTCTAATTTGATCAAGGAAAAGCGGAATAACTGAGCCCCTTGACATCATAACGTTTCCATATCGTGTGATAGATATTTTCGTTTTACTTTCCGGAAAATTACGCGCATACGATTGAGCAACTTTCTCCATAAGTGATTTTGTCATACCCATCGCGTTTATAGGATAAACAGCTTTATCTGAACTTAGGCATACGATTCCCTTTATATTATATTTTATTGAACTATTTATAACATTTGAGCTACCAGAAATATTTGTTGCCACTGCTTGCATTGGAAAAAATTCACAAGAAGGAACTTGTTTGAGTGCTGCGGCGTGAAAAACATAATCAGAACCATCAATTGCAGGTTCGATACTGGATTGGTCGCGCACATCCCCAATTACAAACTTAACTCTTTCATCTTTTAATGCATTTCTCATTTGGTCTTGCTTGGTTTCATCTCGGCTAAATACACGAACTTGTGAGACTCCTTCGGATAAAAGATGTCTCACCATTGTGGACCCAAATGATCCAGTTCCGCCAGTGATTGTCACAACGGTAGACTTAAATAAATTAGTCACATCAACTCCAACTTCTTTTTTGATTTAATTTGTTTTTATCCAGGCTGCGTAGGTAGAAACCATTTCTTCTATTGTGGGAATCTTATTATACCCACCATCTTGCCATAAGGATAGGTTCTGCTCAGGATTGTTTGTGATTAAACTTCTATTTATCATAGATTCTGCTTCGAATTTGCTTATTTCTAAATCGTTACGGTCAAAAGATTTTGCGATTAAATTAATTAATTCATATTTACTGACAATGTCTACGGGCACTAAATGGAATATCCCGAGTTTGAAGGTACCAAATTTTATTATTCCATAAACTATTTGTGAAAAATGTAAAGTTGTTAAGCCATTCCAAAAATGATTGGTGTAGCCATTAACTGAAGAATTATTGGGATTTGAAAGCACCCAACTTAATAACGAATTTACTGTATTTAACTCTTTACCAATAATTGAGCACCTAATAATCATGGAGGCGGTAGATGATTGTTCGCCTATATCTTTTGATAAACCATAAGTGTCGATTGGATCATGTGGGTGATCTTCCGAATATAGTCCCTCTTTCCCAGAATAAACGCAATCTGTTCCTATTTGAATAACTGGGATTCCCATTCTTTCAGCATAGCTATTTAGATTTAATGGGAAATTCGAATTAACTTTATAAGCTAATTCGATTGAGTTTTGATCATTAGAGTTTATTACTTGTTTAATCATTCCAATGCAATTAATAATATAATCAATTTTTAATTCGGAAAAAATCTCTGAAAGATCAATATCTGTTGTAATATCTAATTTTCTTGCTTGATTTTTTTTAGTAATTGAAATTCCGGATCGATTAAACTCATATACAGCTACTAAATTATTTCCAAGAACACGGCTTATTGTTGAGCCAAGCATCCCAGTACTTCCAAGAACTGCCACTTTAATCACAGAATAAACCTTACCATCACAGTTATTTTTAATAGACGGTGTAGATTAACCACATGGAAAATGAGCCATTATTAACAATTATTACTCCTGTTTATAATGGTGAAAAGTATATTTCAGAGACTATTGAGTCTGTTATAAAATCAAAAATTAATGTTGCATATGAATACATTGTTTTAGATGATGGATCGAGTGATTTAACTTCTAGTATTATTAACAATTATCGTAATTCGATAAAAATTTTTACGCACCCTAATATGGGAGAATCTGCTACTGTAAATCGTGGATTAGAGAACGCTAAAGGTGACTATATTCTTATCGTTAATGCAGATGATCCATTATTAACTTGCGATTTGATTAACAGGGCGTGCGAGATTCTGAAGCATGACTCTTCCATTGTAGCTATCTACCCAGATTGGAAAATTATTAACCAATATGGGAAAACTATACAAAGTAAAATACTGCCTGAGTATTCTGATGACATTCTAATTGGACATTGCCGATGTCTACCTGGTCCGGGCACATTGTTTCGAAGAGATGCCGCAATTAAAATAGGTGGGCGCAAATCTAGATGGAAATTTGTTAGTGATTATGATTTTTGGCTTCGCTTAAGTCGCTTGGGAAAAATTATAAGATTGCCTGGAGTATTGGCTCAGTGGCGAGAAAATCCAAATTCAACCTCTATTTCGAGCCGCGGAAAAGACATGGCAGCTGAACGTGTTCTGGTTACTGAAGTATTTTTATCTGAAAATGATATTCCGATTCGCCTTCGCCGAATGGCGCTAGGCAACTGTTATTACTTAGCAGCCAGACTATCTTTTTTTGATCAAGGAATTAGTGGTAGGTCTTTATTATTAAAAGCATTCAAGCACAGACGTGGTTGGCCAGAAGAGGCAAGGTTATATGTTGTATTATACCTTTTATTGATACCATTTAGTACTATAATCTTTAAACCATTTTCTAAATTAATTGTAAAAATGATTTCCTATAAGTAAAGAGATCTTAATTTTGCTGATCCTTCGCTATAATTATATTTTTGTTTTAATACCACTTTATTTAATTCATATGCATTATCTACTAACTCATCGTCAGTAATTGCTTTTTGTAATAAATCTTGCATCAATTCTAAATTCCATGGATTCACAACGAAACCATTTTTACCATGGACTATAAATTTATCAGCAGCTGAGTTATCGCTTTGAATTGGAAATGCCCCTGCCTGCATTGCTTCAACTAAAGCACCTGGAAGCCCATCAGATACTGCAAGACTTATCGCAATACGTGCTTGTAGAAACAAATCTAGCATTTCATTATGGCTGATTTTTTTCAGTGTTTTAATACTAATTTTATTTTTATTCCGAAGTATATCTATTTGTATCTGCACAGACTCTGGAGCGGAATAGACTATAATTTCAAAATTCTTTAATTGATTTTCCATCTTCGAAATTACCGATAAAGCATTCAAGGCTAATCCTGTATCGAGTTGATGCCCTTTAACTAGAATTAATTTGCGTGAACTAGTTTTTAATTTTGCTAATTTGCTAGGTAAATTTTGACCAATAGTAATATATATGGGTGCCCTGAATTCCCCTTTAAAGCCCAGGCGCTTGGCATCTTCAAGCTCAACTTCTTTTTCTGCTGTTAAAATATCTACCCAATTAAAACATGATCTTATTTGCGTCTGGTGCCCATCTACCCAAGAGTACAAAGTTAGGTCACTTCCCCAAGTGGAGATAATATTTCGCGAGTTGCTGGGAATTTTTCTGTAATCCGCAATTAAATTGAAAATATAAGCACCGTGTTGCATTTCGTGAAAATGATTTATCGCAGGCTTGTATGCAATAATAAATTTAGCCAGAAAATATGCTCGCCATCTAATACCAATGACAATATCTAAAAAGTAGTAGGCCATAAAATTTAATTGACCATTTGGTAGTAACTGAAAGATTCGAGTTGATTTGTTTCCTTTTTTTAACGCGTTCAACTTTTTTTTATTAAAGCGAGGTCGATCTGAAGGAAATACTAATATATTCTTGTCGGGGAGTTCTTGCTTCAAAACATTTAGCCATTTTTGAAAATGTGGGGATTCTGCCATTCCTACCAGGAGAATTGTGTCTTGATTTAAGGTAACATTGCGCTGTGATCGGTTTAGATTAGGGATTTCAGCTTTAAAATTTTTAAAGACTTTATTAATGTGTAATGCTAACATCTTGTGCTACGGTTTCTTAAAAAACTTTAAAGTAAGTTTTTCAATTTGTTCAATCGCTTCAGAATTATTTGAAGGTGTAAATTCCCTTACTTCTTTGACCAAGCCATTCTCGACATTATGAATTGAGCGTGAGATTGATTCGAATTTAGTGGCTAGGACTGGCCCTTCATAAAGTTCCTCATGCATTTTTTCACCTTTTTTTAACCCGACTATCTTTATTTCTGGTGCTAAATCTAGGTAGTCGGCAATTCTGTTCACAACGTCCATAATCAGAACTTCTTTGCCCATATTCTGAATATAGGTTCCACTTTCTTTAAGGGAGGCCGCAGCCAGTACAAGATTAGCCGCCTCATTGTGAGACATAAAGAATCGTGCAACGTTTTCATCTGAAACTGTTACAGGAATACTGTTTTTTATTTGATGGAGAAAAGTTTCAATAACAGAACCTCGGGATGCGAATACATTGCCAAATCGGACTGAACATTGCTTCATTCCAGTATCCGCAAATACCTCTTCTGTAATTAATTCGGCCAATTTCTTAGTTTTGCCTAAAACTGAAGTTGGATTTGCGGCCTTATCTGTTGAAATGTTAACAAACTGTTTTACATTATGTTCAACGCAAATTTGTGCCACATTTAAAGTTCCAACTATATTTGTTAGGTATCCTTCACGAGGAAAACGCTCCAAAATTACTAAATGCTTAAGCGCAGCTGCATGTATCACTATTGTTGGCTTTACTTGCTTAACTACGTCTTCAATACTTTGGCGGTCGCGAATATCCGCTATAAAACATTTATCGGAATGAGAAGCAGCAATATCAGATATATCTAAAGCTAAACCATGGAGCGCTGATTCGTCGCGGTCCAAAAAAAATACATTGCTAATCTTTGCTGAAACTAGGCGCCTTGCTAGTGCTGAACCAATCGATCCCCCAGCACCGATAATCAATATTCGATCTTGACTGAAAATATCGATTAAATCAACATCGCTCAATAATTGAGTTTCAGGGCGACCGACTATATGACTAAAAAAAATTTCATATTCAAAACTAGATAAACTCTTCATTTAATTGAATTCCATTCATACTTTATTTCATTGATTGATTTTCTTTCAACCTCATTAGGATCATGCATAATGTTACTTACATTTAAAATTAGATTCTGAGAATGTTCTAGTCCTTGGAAGCCAAACCAAATACCTGGAGGAACAGTAATACGTGCATAATTATTTTTTCCAATTTCTAGTACACGAAAATCCTCAGTAGATTTATTACTTTCGAGATGGAACACGAAGCGCACCATACCCACCGGAACCACTAAATTCATGAACATTTTACTGTGCCGTTTCCAAGCTTTAATTGATCCAGCTTCAATGAATGAGAAATACGCTTCTCCAAAACTAACATACCCTTCGTCACTCGCTTTAATTGCGTGGAGCACATTACCTCCTGAAGTTTCAACTTCAGCTAATTTTGTAATTCTTATATCGTCGAGTGCTACTTCGCCCATTGTAAACCTTTCTTAACAGCAGATTTAACATAATCATCGATTTGCTGATTTGTAATATTTTGAATTCGATCTCTATTTGCATAAAATATTTGATACCAGTTAGCAGTCATGAAAATAGTCTCTTTGAAATCCATAGTTGCATTCCATTTCAATAATTTTAAAGCCTTTGCGCAGTTAAGTTTAAGTAAGCTAGATTCATGATATTTGCTTGGAATATTTGACACATCTTCCCATTTTACTTGATCCCAATAGATTGACATTTCTTGAACTAAGTCTAAAACACTGTGATCTTCTTCTGGTCGTGGGCCGAAATTAAATGATTCGCCATGTAAATTCAAATCGCTATTTAAAGCGAGTGCTAGTGTTAAATAACCACTAATAGGTTCTAACACATGTTGCCAAGGTCGTGTTGCGCTAGGATTTCGTAGTTGAATTGTGTTGTTTTGTGACCAACTTTTCACGCAATCAGGAATAATTCTGTCAACTGCCCAATCACCACCGCCTATAACATTGCCAGCCCTGGCTGAAGCGATTCTTACACTCGTTGATTCTTTTGGAAAATAAGATCTAATATATGAACGAATTGCAATTTCCGCCGCACCTTTGGACGCGCTATATGGATCATAACCACCTAATTCGTCTGTTTCTATGTAACCATCAGTTTGTTCAATATTCCGATAGCACTTATCACTTGTAATAATTATTGCTGTGCATAAACTATTTAGTTTTCGTAAAGCCTCTAAGATATTTAAAGTTCCCATAACATTTGTCTGCCAGGTTTCTATAGGATTTTCATAAGATTGGCGGACAAGAGATTGGGCTGCTAAATGAAAAACAAAGTCGGGCTTGGCATTAAGAATCGCATTCTCAACCTCTTTTTGATTTCGAATGTCTATTCTTAGATCCTTAATTACGGTAGATAATTTAGCGGAATCAAAATGTGATGGAACTGTTGGGGGATCTAGAGCAATACCAACAACATTCGCGCCTAGTTTTACTAACCAAGCAGTAAGCCAAGACCCTTTAAATCCAGTATGCCCGGTTATTAATACTGACTTATTTCTAAAATTAGAAATAAGATTAGTGCCAAGACTATCAACCACTACAAACCTCATTACCTAAAATCTGCAATTCGTATTTTTGTTTATTTTCCATAGTGGAATATTTTCATAGAATCAATTATGGGTTTATTGGTCATGCACGTAATTCCTCCATATATGAATGTTATCTCAATTTTATTATTTTTTCATAAACATACCTAAACGGAAGAATTAGATTATTCGCGTCTATTAATACTCGAAATCATGGCCTTTATCCTACGCTTTCCAGTCAAGCCAGTTGGTTGACATTATGTATTTTTACATTTTGTATTGATGTATAAGAATCCCTTATTACTGCTAGGCAGAATCTAAAAATTTTTCAATCAATAAGGTCGATTTAATTTCGTGTTACATTAATTATGCATTTGCCAATCAATATCTGAGAATGGCTAATATAGAAAACGTTTTTTAATAATATTCTATTTTTTCAAACTAACATAATGTTTGTATAATTCTAATCTAAATTAATATATTTCTCCAAGAATGTCCTTAGGTACAGGCCTATCTCATTTTTTGATCAATAAGGTACTATTCGAAAATGAAGGTAGTGATCGTAGGAGGCTGTGGCCATGTTGGACTGCCCCTCGGCGCATCTTTAGCAAATTTGGATTATGAAGTTGTTGCCTATGACATTAATGCGAATTCAGTGGACCTAGTGAACAGCGGCTTAACACCATTTCTTGAAGAAGGATTGGAAGATGGACTTAGGAAAGCACTTGAACGAGGATTCAAAGCAACAACTAGCCCTTCTGTTATTAAGTCTGCAGATATAGTAATTATGATTATTGGAACTCCGTTGAATGAGAATTTAGTTCCAGATCATAAAATTGTTTTTTCGGCGATAAATGACATATCAGAACTTCTTAATGATGAACAATTAATAATACTTAGGAGCACGGTATTCCCAGGCTGTACAAAAGAAATTGAATTAAATTTAAAAAGACTTGGAAAATATCCGGACATAACATTTTGCCCAGAAAGGATTTTAGAAGGTAAGGCTATGGGAGAGTTACATACTCTTCCCCAAATTATTGGTGCGAATAATGATAGGTCTTTTATTAGATCAGCTGAATTATTTGCAAAATTTGGAGTAAAAATAATTCGAACTACTCCAGAGGAGGCAGAGTTAGTAAAGTTATTCACAAATTCTTGGAGATATATAAAGTTCGCCGCTGCAAATGAATTTTGGATGATTGCAAACAATCTAGAAATTGATTTCGAAAATGTCAGAAATGCATTAACTTTTGATTACCCCAGAGCCGAGGATTTACCTGGAGCTGGATTTACAGCTGGTCCATGTTTATTTAAGGATACAAAACAACTTTCAGTTGCAAATCAAAGTAATTTCGCAATGGGTAATGCTGCTATCGAAATTAATGATGGGCTGCCAAGTTACATTGTTAATAGGTTAAGTTTAAAACATAATTTAAATGAATTAACTGTCGGAATTCTCGGTATGGCTTTCAAGGGAGAGTCAGACGATACGAGGTCCAGCCTCTCATACTCTATTAAAAATTTACTTGATGAACAATGCAAAAAAGTGCTTACTCATGATCCTTATGTAAAAAATGACCAAGACTTAGTTTCGCTACAAGAAATTTTGGTTAACTCAGATATTCTTTTAATAGGTGCACCTCATAAAATGTATAAATCAGTTTCAACGTCTAAGCCAACGATCGATATCTGGAATTTACTGAAACGGGGTTCCTCAATATGAGTAACTTAAAAGCTTCAATTATTGTCCCTGCTCGTAATGAATCTATATACATTAACGTTTTTTTAGAAAGGCTGATTGAAAATTTAGTAAATAATGTTGAAATTTTGATTGTTGTCGATACAAAAGAAGACTTAACTTTTACAGCACTGAAAAATATTGATAATCCTAAAATAGTAATAAAGAAACTTATTTCTAGTTATGGACCTGGTCCGGCAAATGCAATCCGGTACGGTATTGACTCCGCAGAAGCAGATATAGTTGTAATTACGATGGCTGACGGTTCTGATGATCCCCGAGATGTCGATGATTTAATATTATTAATTGAAAGAGGCTGTTCGATTGCAGTGGCTTCTAGATATATGCCAGGTGGGCAGCAAATCGGCGGACCAAAATTTAAGAAAATGCTGGCAAAAAACGCAAGTAGAGTTCTGAGACTAGTTGCTGGAGTGGCTACTCATGACGCAACAAATTCTTTTAAAGCTTATTCTATGAAATTTATAAAAGAAGTTAAAATTGAAAGTAGAAATGGCTTTGAGGTTGGGTTAGAGTTGGTGGCAAAAGCACATAGAAATAAATTGTTAATTGCTGAAATTCCAACTATATGGATTGACCGCTTATCTGGTACATCTAATTTTAAGATTAGAAAATGGCTACCATATTATTTATTTTGGTTCCTTTATGCTTTCGGCGTAAATCTTAAGCCAAAGGTTTTAAAATGAAAAAAGTACTAGTAACTGGATCTTCCGGATTTATAGGCGGTTATATTGTTGAAGAACTTTTAAGTCATAACTACCAGGTAGTTGGGCTTGATAATTTATCTAAATATGGCCGAGTTACAAGGTCTTATGACGATGATGATAGATATACATTTATTAAAGGTGATGCTACTGACAAAAACTTGTTAACTGATTTAATGCAAGACTGCGATCATGTCATAGCTGGAGCAGCATTAATTGGTGGAATTTCATATTTTCACACATATCCTTACGATTTGTTATCAATAAATGAAAGGATAATCGCCGCAACATGTGATGCTGCTATAGCTACACAAAAAAATGGCGGCAAGCTAGAAAAAGTGACATACATTTCAAGCTCAATGGTTTTTGAAAGCACAGATCGCTGGCCCAGTGTTGAAGGTGATGAACAAAAAGTTCCACCGCCAAAGTCTAGTTATGGCTTCCAAAAGCTTGCTGTGGAGTATTTTGCTCGCGCAGCTTGGGATCAATACAAATTACCTTACACAATATGTAGACCATTTAATTGTGTTGGAATTGGGGAAAGTCGTGCACTTGGTGATAAAAGTATAAAGTCTGGAAACGTTGAGCTTGCTTTTAGTCACGTTGTACCTGATTTGATTCAAAAAGTCCTAAAGAAACAAAACCCATTACATATCTTAGGTGATGGGATGCAAATTCGGCACTATACGTATGGAGCAGATCTTGCGAGAGGAATAGTTATTGCAATGCAACATCCGAAAGCTCTGAATGAAGATTTTAATTTATCCACAGCGGAATCTACAACTGTAATTAACTTAGCTAATCTTATTTGGAAAAAAATTAATGGTGATATTAAATTTGAGGCGGTCTATGACGACCCGTTTGAACATGACGTTAAAAAAAGAATTCCATCCGTTGAAAAGGCTAAAAAAATTCTAAATTTTGAAGCGACAACAAGCCTTAGCGAAATGCTAGATGAAGTAATTCCATGGATTGAGAATGCGATTAAGAATAAAATAATCTAAACTAAATATGATTAATAACTAGCTATGAAAATATCAGTAAAAGACATTTGTAAATACTCTTTATGGGTGATTGCCGTAGTTTTACTATACGTGCAAATTTCAAGTACCAAATTTTTACAAGATGACTATTTGGTACTAGGTTATTTAAGCAACCACAGTTGGAATGATTGGGTTAGTGCAGTCTGGCAAAGCCAGGGTGGGAATTTATGGCCTTATGGGGTTCATGCTTTTTTACTCAGTAGCAGCGTAGGAGAAGTTAATACCATGGTAATTGCTGCTTGGACTCTTGTTGTAATTGCTGCAGTTACCTTTAGCAATTATTTAATTTTGAAATGGGTTTTAGGAATAGATTTAAATTTATTAGGAAGATTTAAGATTTTAACAATATTTTCAATTTCATATCTTGGATTTGAAGGCTTATTCACGCCTGGGTTAATTGCTGCGTATTCATATCACTTGGCAAGCTTTTCACATTTATGGCCAATAACGCTCTTGATAATTGTTTTCTACCTTATTAGCAAAGGTAATAAGAATATTTTGCTCGCTGTAATATTGGGATTACTTATTGGCAACTCAAATATCGCAGAATCTTTTACAGCTATGGTTTGTTTTATAGTAATTTTTATTCTTAGAAATAAGAATGTTTTTGTAGTTACAGAATTTTTTAAAAGTGGTAAACGTTTTTATTACTCAGTATTTAGTGGACTTATAATCGGGTTTGCTCTTATCCTGCTAGCTCCTGGGTTTTGGAATCGCGCTGAAAATTCAGTTGGGCTTCCATCGTCAGGTAGCGAATTTACTAGAAGATTTTTGAAATCATTTTCTAGTTTTCTTGCAGACCTGCTAACGCACCCAATGTTTTGGTTGGCTTTTCTAATTGGTGTTTTGATGAGTGGGCCAAAAAGGACAGGGAGTGAGAAAAATATTTTAATTAATAAAATTAAATTAACGTTACTTCTTGGATTAATATTATTTGCATCACTAACAATTGGAAGCACTTTTGCATATGTATCATGGCATCAATCAACTGGCCTTTATCAAGTTTTTATTCCACTAACTTTTATATTAGGATTCTACTCTGGGTCAATATTCCGTCTAGATTTTAGTAGAGTAAATAAAATATTTTTAATAACTTTTATTGTTATTACACTCACGGCGATATCACTAAGGACCGGACTTGCGTTAGAAAAAAGAGCCACTGACTGGAATAATGCGTTCAAAACAAACTACTGCTTAATTAAAAATGATCCGAAAGCAAAATTAGTAGGAGCAGACATGTTATACCCTGGCTTTAATTTGGGAATAGAAGATGTTTCTAAATGGGAATGGATGAGAAATGGTTATGCTAATTGGTTATCGAACCCGAATTTTAAAAGCAATATTAAATGTTCATCTAATTGACTTTAGTTAGTGAAAAAAATTCTTCAGTAAAGGATCCAAAATAATGTTTGATACTTTTTTGATGTGTATATTTCGAAAGTAAACTAAGTATTTCTACCGTATCATCCTGCCTTAAATCATTACTGTGAGACTCTATTTGAATATTTTTTATTATTCCCCGACGTAATGATTTTAAGCACCCCTTAATGACATCTAGCTCAGCGCCTTCGGTATCGATTTTAAGGAGAAAAATACTTTTTATTGAATTTTCTTTTACAACTTGGTCTACTGTTGTAAGGGCCACTTGAATTTCAACATATAAATTTTTAGGTTCGAATCCAAGTATTTTTGCTTTTATTGCAAGCCATTTTGAAGATGAATTTGGTAAAATTAAGCTTGAACTTGGGTTGTGTTCACATACATAAAATTTTGCGAAACCTACTTTTGCCCCTACTGCGGCTTTAATTGACTTGACTTGACTTGACTTTAAAAATTGGAAGGGGCTCAAATGCGATAATAGTAAAGTTTTTATATAGCTTAAGAAAAAGTTTGGTCATTGAGCCTTTATTCGCTCCCACATCAAAAATATAGTCACCTAAAATAGGTTTGCCCATATTTCTTTTTAAATATACTGCAATTTTTATATGTAAGATGAATTCAAGCAAATCCAAGAGTTTTCCGATTGCTAAAATTCTAATAGAGCTCCGCTCTTAATGATGATTTAACCAGCCTATCGTTAATTGCCTCAACTAAGCCGCTCCCATCCGGCAAGATAACTTTAATCTCATCAAGATTCAGCCGATCACCATCTCTTAGCGCCTCATAAAGTAATTTCGCAAACTCTTCAACATTTGCTGGGGAAGCAAGCCTATGAGCTCCAACAGGCGTTGGGATATTTGCTAGTGCAATAAATCCTTCTCCTGTTTTGGCTGGCATATTTAGTCTAACTCTAGCCTTAGGTGAGTAATGACTAGCCAATAAGCCAGATGCTTTTATATGAGAATCAAGTCCTTTGGTATTAATTTTTATCCCAATTGATTTTTCAACCATTTCCAAAGTTATTGCACCTGGCCGTAAAATAGTTGGGATGCTACTTGTACAGTCGATGATTGTTGATTCAACTCCAATATTGCACCTACCTCCATTAAGAATTAAATCATTTGCGTCTAAATAGTTTCCTATCTCTTCACTTACCGCAAGGCTTGTGGTGGGTGAAACTGCCCCAAATCTATTTGCACTGGGTGCTGCTACTCCATGGCCACCTAATGATTCAAACTCGCTAAGTAAGGCGAGGGCTACTGGTTGATTAGGAACCCTTAGCCCTACATTGTCTTGCCCGCCGGTAATAAAATTTTTTGCTAACTCACTTCGCTTTAGAATCAATGTCATAGGTCCTGGCCAGAAATCTCTAGTGAGCTTTAATGCATACTCAGGGATATCAACTGCCCACTCATTGATTTTATTAATTGATGAGATATGAACAATTAGTGGGTGATCAGCTGGCCTGCCTTTAACTGAGTAAATCCTGGCTATTGCTGTTTCATTGGTTGCATCTGCCCCCAACCCGTAAACAGTCTCAGTTGGAAATGCCACAAGGTGCCCATCTTTCAAAGTTTTAGCAGCCTTCTTAATTACACCTTCTGTCACATTGGCGATTATTTCCATGCACAAATCATCCCATTTAACTAGTTTTGATCTGTCCTATTTGACCGATACCCTTCTCCTTCAGGTCCCCATCGTCTAGTGGCCTAGGACGTCGCCCTTTCACGGCGTTAACACGGGTTCAAATCCCGTTGGGGACGCAACGGAGGTTGAAAGAGATTTCAGCTTCCGAAAAGGTAAGACCCAGTAGCGCAGTTGGTTAGCGCGCCGCCCTGTCACGGCGGAGGTCGCGGGTTCAAGTCCCGTCTGGGTCGCAAGTGCTTTGTTGCACTTTGATTGGCTGAGTAGCTCAGTTGGTATGAGCGAACGACTGAAAATCGTTAGGTCGCCGGTTCGATCCCGGCCTCAGCCACCAGTAATTGATAACTACAGTTAGGTATTAATGAATTCAAAATTAAGAGCACTTAAAGATAAGTACTTTGATTACTCAATGCTTCGTTGGGGAGCGGTAGGTATTTTTACCACTGCAGTTGACTACTTACTATTTGTTAATTTATATGGACCAATTAATTCAGTATTTCTGGCAAATTTAATTTCAACCTCGGTTGCCACCTCAATTAATTACTTCACTCACCACAGGTGGACATTTAAAAGCCAACAAGTCCACTCAAGATCAGGAGTTAAATACTTATTAAATCTTGCGTTTTGGTGGTTAGTTTCCACCTCCGTTATTAAAGGACTCGTTGTTCTAAACATTGATCCAAAGATTGCAAAGCTAGCACCGCTTATTCTAATTGTGCCAGTTAATTATTTTGTTTTAAATTATGTAGTATTTAAGAAAAAGAGTTAAGCATCTTTTGTTCTAAAGAAAAAAACGAATAAAACTACCCAAAGTAATCCAGCGCTAATAACTAAGTAGTGTTCTATACTTGCATTTGGTTGTGATATGAATATTGCTACCGCTGAGTAAAGAGCAGATAAACCCCAAAGTGTGGTCGCGGCCTGCTTTCTTGATAACCCAGCTCTCACCAGTCGATGGGATAGATGGTCCTGTCCACCTTGGAATGGTGAGACATGCCGGCTAATGCGAGAAATAACAGCAACTGATGTGTCCAAGATTGGAATAGCGAGCAAAAAGATGGGAGTGAGATAAGAACCAATTTGAGTATCTGCATCTGGACGTAATCGGATAGTTAAAGTGGCAAGTAATACGCCAAGAAACAAGGCCCCGGCATCTCCCATATATATTTTTGCTGGACTCTTATTCCAAACTAAAAAGCCAAGAGTGGCACCGGCTGTAACAGTGGATAGGGCAGCAATTAAGTATTGATCACCATTTAATGCTAAAAAAGCAAGCGCAATTGATGAGATGGCAACAGTTCCAGCTGCCCCGCCATCTAGGTTGTCAAAGAAGTTAATTGAATTACAGATTCCAACAACCCATATAACGGTAATAATTGAATCAAATACAGCCGAACCGGTTGGATTTCCAACATTATCTGTAGCGATTAAAATACCGGCAGTAAAAACGCCGGCAACACTTTGTGCCATGAATCTTGGAAGTGGTTTTAGATTCTTTAGATCATCCCATAATCCAATGAGGCCAAGCAGTAATGCTGGGCCGAGAACTGAGGTGGCAAGCCAAAAGGTATTGGTTGTAAAGTTTGAGACTAACGATGTGGAGTAAGAGATAGCTATAACTCCAATAATTATTGCAACTCCACCCAAATAAGGGACGGGTTGCTTATGGGATTTATGTGATGAGTTTGGCCGATCAATTACATCTGTTGCAATTGCAATCCTTCGCATTAATGGGGTTAATGCTCCTACCAGTAAATACGCCATTACAAATAGTAAGAAGTACTCCTTATTTGTTATCCCCATTTACTTAAATATTTCTTTCTTAAGCAGAGCCAGATTTACGACGGTGCATCTTTGGAGCAGCACCACCTGTTTGACCAGCACCAAGTTTTGAGCCAGAAGATGGCCCAGCACTTTTGCCAGTGTTATTTCCTTTTTGCTTTTTGGCGAGCGCCTCAAGCATCTTTGCCTTGGCATCCGTTTCAGGTTTTTTATTCTCACTCATTATTAATTACCGCCATTTCCAGTTACTGGTTTTGAAATTGAAGTTAAGAGTGATTTGACCTCAGACTCTTTATATCTTCGGTGCCCACCAAGGGTTCTAATTGAGGTTAACTTGCCAGCCTTTGCCCACCTAGTAACAGTCTTTGGATCAACCCTAAACAAAGATGCCACCTCAGCTGGTGTTAGT